>Ga0222691_1000185_pt1 | contig 25876 bp, 31 predicted proteins | sample AntAcemetage1237_FD_179839 | JGI IMG/M metagenome (GOLD analysis project Ga0222691, IMG submission 179839) | Saline water microbial communities from Ace Lake, Antarctica - #1237 | ecosystem: Environmental > Aquatic > Non-marine Saline and Alkaline > Saline | place: Antarctica: Ace Lake... | reverse complement strand
GAGTCGATCCCCCTGCTTCTTCAACTGTTCCTTGACACGGAGCAGTTCGAGTTGTGCGGAGGTGAGCAGCTTGAGTTGCCGCTTCTCCTGATCTGTCAGGCTGATTCTCTGCTTGAATGCCTGTGCTTCGATGGCAGCACCCGCACCACGCTGGTTAAGTACCTGCGTGAGCTTTTGTTCAGCCAAGACTTGCTGCTGCACCTGCTGGAAGCGGCGGCGTTGAATCTGGAACTCGATGCGGCGGGAGATCAGTGCTTTCTGTAGGGAGACCTCCTGAGCGAAAGCTTCCCGTGTCAACTGCCTGATAGCAACAGCCTCTGCTTTGGTAGCAGAGATGTTCCTCAGTCGTTGCTCGATGGTCTTACTGTTGGACTTCCTCTGCTTCTCACTCTCCTGAGTTACAGAGGCAATGGCTTTGCGGGTCTTGTTGGTCTCTGAGGCAGATGCAGTAAAGGCTTTCTTGAAGTCAGTCCATGACTTGCGAGCCAGGTCTGTCTCGGTGCGGAAGGATTGCAGCACAGACTCGAACGAGCCGTTTACGTCAATTCTGTAATCGAGTCCACCTTTATCGACCATTTCACATTCCCGTCAGCTTGATACCAAACGCTGCCGCCACTTCATTAGGGTCGGCTACTCTGTCGGGCGAGGACTTCTTCTCAGGTTCATAATCAGACAGGAACTTCTTCAGTTCAGCAGAACTACCTTGAGTAGCCATGTGTGTCCTCCACGTCTGCTCCATTGTTTCCTCTATGAACTGAGTAAAATGCCTTTCGACAAGTATCTGATAATGCTCAAGGTCCAAGTCGTACAGGAAGTCCTCTGAGAAGCCATGTCCGATGAGGATCATAAAGCTCTGATCTATAATCTCATCGTGACTTAAGACTCTTGCGGGGGCGTCGGGCTTTGCTCCTCGTTTGCCGCGGGCGGGCTTTCGGGCACGAGCTTTCTGAACCTTCGGACCAAAGGGCGAAAGGACTCCTCGTTGACCTTCCAGAAACCATCGACCAGTTGGACGAAGGTATCGAGGTCGAGTTGGTCGAGGAACTGTTCTTCGTTGATGTCCAACTGATCCCGCAGGCAGTCCTTTGCGACCTCGAACAGCAGTGCCTTGTTGTTCAGTGCCACAGAGAAAAGCTGGTCGATGGCATCTTTGTTCTGCGACATCTTCAGAGACATGCTTTCGATGTCCGTGCTTGTTTCGACCACGCTGCTGACGGCCTCTCCCTCCACAAAGTCACGCTTGCTGGACTTGACCGAGGGCATCCCCCATGTCGAGACGATGGTGGAGATAGCGTTGGTGAGGGGCTTGCCGATCTGAGTGACCTTCAGGACCAGAGACATGCTCATGGACCTGAACACGAGTGACTCGCCGTTGATCGAATGAGTCACGGTTCTACGCTTGTTGAGAAAACTTGCCATGTTGTGATTCCTTGCGGGGGTTAGAGGGGGGCTGTCATTATAAAGCTGGCCGGACCATTGTAGCAATGGCCCGGCCAGTGGGAAACACAGCCCCCGCCGTGTGCGAGGATTAGGTCGCAGCCGTAGCGTTTCGGATGGTCAAGAACGGAGAAGCGGCGTTCGCAAGGCTGTTGGCTTCAACCACACCCTCGAACGTCAACTGAGTCCAGTCGTCGCCGATCAGGGAGTTATCACCCTGCGGGCGAATGTTGACCTTATAGAAGACGTACTCGGTCTGCACGTCGTTGTTCGCCGGGTTCTCACCGATGAACTTCAACGTCACACGGAGGTTGGTCTGGAGCAGGCCACGAACTTCCGTGACGGTACCTGCGGTCGCATTCGCCGTGAGGGTCGCGTTGAGCGTGTCCCCGTCTGCGATGTTGGATGCCGTGGACTTCAGGAAGATCGTGCCCATGATGGGGTCTACCGTGTAGTCAGTACCCACGACGAGAGCGATGTCCGAGGGGGACGCTTCCTTGGTCATAACCAAGTCAGACGCAGTGAAGCCGTAGGCATGGACGCCAGCGGAGTTGACGACTTCGTAGTGACGACCGAGCTTCACAGCCGCGATCATCGCATGTTCGGTGAAGCCAGCAACCGAGGGGTTGGTGAAAGCAGCCTGGGTGCCGAAGAAAAACATCGAGAGGTTCTCGGCGTTGATTTCGTCAATAGAGAAGCTGATCTGGAACTCAGCACGAAGAAGCACTTCGAGGTCCGTCACAGCCAAGCCGCCGCGAGACGATTGGTGAGTGAGGTTCTCAGTGTTGGCGGTGATGGAGAATGCCGGAGCATTGCCCAGGTCTCGCCAGCCGTCATCAGTGACGAGGCCAGTGGTGGTGTCAATGACACCAAGATAGATAATGCCACGACCAAGCTGGTAGTCTTCGGTCTGCGGCAAGCCAGTAGTGTTCGGTCCAGCCATAGGTCAGGCTCCTTGATGAGTAGGAATGATGTTGAACCCGTAGCGGATTTCAGTTCCTCTACTTGGTTCTTTGGTTACTGGGTGATTGTACTCTGCCGATGTGATAACTGCTAGATAGGAAGTTGAGTTTATTCCTGCTATTTGGATAGTAGTATCCATAACAGACTCCTCAAAGTCGCCAGCGTCCACTTCTTCGTCAAAATTAAGGAGCAGAGTGAACCTCCACCCCTCCCTACGAGAGATTATCTTTCTGCCATACTTCTGATCGACAGAGAAGCCTGATGCTGTCTCATTTGCGAGACATGACTTGGGTGTGGCTGTCTCATCTGATGTAGTAGGGATGTTGACAGAATCGTAAGAGACCTTGTGGAAAGTACCAGCCCTGCCGAGGTTGATGAGGGCTGCTTGAATCTGAGTTCGTGCTGACATTAGATGATATCCAATACGCTAGTCAGGCCCCCTCGGAGGGTGTCTCCGGGGGCAGCCGGAGTTGTGGCAGGTCCAAAGGATGATGCCCTGACGATATCAGAGCCAGCAGCACACGCCAGATCAGAAGTCTCCAAGGCACACAAGCCGTTCTCGATGTCCTTGCGAAGCTGGTCCTTCAGCCTGCCGATAGAGAAGGAGTCCAAGCCTCTGAGGATTCCTTCCTCATTCCAGTTCTGCTGGTTGTCAGCGGAACCGTCCACGAAGCGGACTTCCATGTGTTCGACAAGGAACAGCTTGATGAGGTTGGATTCGACCTGATTGGCAAGGAGTCTGAGTACCTGAGTCCTGTTGGTCGGATTCTCAACAAATGCAATTGCCTGAATACCAGACACCCTCGTCTCGGAGAGCCGTGCATAGATTTGGATGCGAGCATTGACGATGCCGTTGTCGATCATCTCCAACGCATCAGGGGCAACCGCACCAGAGAGCCGCAAGCGGCTCTTTACTGTTTCTACGGAGTCAATAAATACTGGTGTGGTTGCCATTGATTACTCGTCTTCGGAGTCGATGAACGCTCTGGCTTCTTCGATGGTCTCGAATGACCCAAGGCCGGGGTGGTCCTTCTTGATCTGTTCGTTCAGCAGACCAAGCTCGGTGACAGGAGGCTTCTCCTTGTCCTTCGTGTTGACCACGATGGGCTTGTCGTCCGGCTCGTTGATGAAGCCGCCCTTGGTTCGGGTGAGGGTGTCTTCGAGCTTGACGCCAGGGACATGCTCGCTTAACTGCCTCTGAGGGATGCCCGTGAGGGCGAACTTGTCTGCAACTGTGGCCTGCCGGTCGCTCACCTTTCGGACGAAGCCCGACTTCAGGTGGGCGGCAGCATTCTTCAAGGCACTGTCGGGAATCGTCTCACCGGAGCGAACGACCACGGGGTATCCGTTTCGCTGGACGACGACCGAGGCACCGGGTTCAACTACATAAGGCATGGGGGGTGTTTCCTTTGTTCGTAAAAGCGGGAGGGCAACAATACCCTCCCGCTTTGTGAGTCTCTATTCTACATCGAAGAACCAAACGTCAGGCGAGCACCTTGACGCTGAAGCTCGCGTCAACTCGACGCGGGACAGGCAGCGGGCGGGACTGGACGAGCATGTAGCGAGCCGAGGGGTCGCTGACCTTCCACGACTTGCTGAACCGTTCGCTGACGATGTTGCCGTTTTCAATGGCGTCCATGTCAGGGATGGCTCCGTAATACAGCACCCGTTCAGTCTGCGGCGAGGACGAAATGAACTCGACGTAGTTGGTGCGAATCATGTCCGTGCTCGAACCATTCAAGATCACGCTGCGGTTGTATTGCCACAGGCGGACACCACTGAACGTGCCGAGGAAGATCACACCATCCTCATTGAACTGCGTGGTGAAGTCAATGGTGCCCTGGTTGATATTGCCAAGGGGGATGTTCTTCAGCCGGGCGAGCTTCAGGAAGGCGGTGGCAGCGGTGCTGCCCATGATCGCATCCGTCAGGGGAAGACCTGTGGTGGTCTCCGAAGCCAGCGACTTGATGAGATGGAAGTCCAACTCAAGTGTCACGTTGTCGGGGTCAGCATCGTCCCACCACGTATCGAGGGTGACGTTGTTGGCAGCGGGGCGAGGGAAGGTGATGGTGAAGACTTCTTCATCCGCCACCGAGTAGGAAATCACGCCCTGCAAGGAGCGACTGATGAGGTACTCCTCGGCGTTGATGACCTGATCTTCGAGACCCTGCTGAATCTGAGTGATGTACCGCTGTGCCGATGCAATCACATCCGACTTGCCGCTGACGAAAATGCGGTCGCCAGGACGACGCTGCGAGATCAGCTTGTTGGGATCGAGTGCGGCCTTGATCCGAATGTTCGGAGCCGAGATGTTGCGGAACACATCGCTGTGTCCTTGCACCATCAGAGCCTCAGCACCGGCACGAACGAACGGAGCAGCCTTACGATCTTCCTGAAGAAGACCGACTTCGATGCTCTCGGTAGCCACGGGTTCGTGGTTGCCGTAGAGGAGCCGCTTGAGGAACTGATTGGGCCGCTTCATTTCGTTGACAGAGGCCGTCAGAGTCATCCAGTTAAGGAGTTCTGCTGTAGTAGGCATAGTGTATATCGCCTTGTTTTCTGACGGCCTGGCCGTCTACTTGAGGATCAATAAAGGCTGAGTAACTCAGCCGACGTTTGCAAGACCTTGAACCGTGAAGCCAAGGCTTCGCAGAGCCGTGGTAGCCAGAGCCGTGTCAAGCTGTGACTGCGTTTCGCCAGTAGGCAACACGACATCATCGCGGTGAATGTCACCCGCCAGCAGGACGTTGCCCAGGACTTCACCCGTGGCATGGACCTGCACGCCTTCGACATCCGCGACGAAGCCCTTGATGACGTTCAGATCGTTGGCAGCACCAACGCCTGCCGTCGTCTCCGCCACATCGACCGTGCCGCCGCCCGTGATGCTGGCGTCGTCCAGGGTCACGACGATCGCCGTACCACTAAACAGGCCGCCCCATGTCAGGATCACGTCAGCCGTCGCCACAGGACCGCCCGTAACCACGACATCACCAGCCACGACGTTCGAGAGGGCTTCGAGGGCCGCCTGAATCGTCGCAGCGGTTGCGTTGAAGGCCAGTGCGGTCGTGGTCTGACCGCCGGCGGTGATGGTGAATGTACCGCCAGACACGGTGCTGGAGATCGAGATGGTGTTCACCTCGTCAGTGCCTTGCGTCCACTGGTACCACTGAGAGTCGGCAGTGCTTTTTACCAGGGGGGTAAGCTGTGCCAGCAGGGGAGCCGCCGCCACATTGCCGAAGGTCTTAGGTGCGATGGACTCGGGGAAAAATCGAGGAGCAGCGTTCCGGCTGTTGCTGCTCACCTGTTCGTTTGCGGTGTATGCCATGATCTTCGATCCTTGTATTCGGTGTCAGTCAACAGGGGTCAGTCCTTCAGGACTTCGCCGTTCGCCATCGCCTTGCCCCAGGCGATGAACTTTTCTTCCTTCTTCAGGGCAGCCTTGCTGTTACCAGCCTGTGATGCCTTGGCCGCAGCGGAGACTTCTTCTTCCTTCTCAACGCCATCGTCTTCGGCCAGCTTGCTGATTTCCTCGTGGTACTTCTTGACGGAGACCGGATCGCTCCAGTCCACATCCTTCTGAAGGTTCCACTTGGTCAGAGCGTCGAAGTGTGCCTGCACATCCTCCGGCTTGGTGGAGTCGCCCTTGAACAAGGGCTTCGACTTGTCTGCTTCGGCCTTGAGAGCCTCGGCTTTGTCAGCTTCAGCCTTTGCCAAATCAGCATCAGTCGGTGCAACGGGTTCGGGCTTCACGAGCTTGCCGATCTTTTCCAGAAGGGCTTCGTCTCGCTTCTCCAGAAGTGCGTCGAGTTCTTTACGATCCATGTCCAGGTCTCCTGCGGGCGGGTTGGTGTGTGGGAACAAAGCCTTGGTAAGTCGGCTGAGGAAGGAGGCAACAACGGTGTCGTCCTCCTTCTCTGCTTCAACTTCTGCTGGCCCGGCAAGACTCACGCCGTTCCATTTGCCTTCTCGGTACAGGGCCTTCAGGCCCTCGTCTTCTACTTTGACGACAATGGCCCACCCGCCTGTAACATCAACGGGGTTTCCACTGTAGTCCTTCATGCCGTCGAAGCGAGAATCGTTCTTCTGGACAATAAAGGACTCGGCGACGAATGCCTTGTCCTTGCCCAGGGTCTTGCCGTCGTGACGGACATCGAGGTTCAGTCCATCTCGGGTTGCCTCGTATGCCATTTCCTTGATGACTTGAGCAGAGGCGATGTCGCCCTGACTGTCTCTCATCTCGGGAGCATACACAACAGACAGAAGCTCACCCTTTTCTTCAAGGTTGTTCTTAATCAGAGTGCTGATCTCGACCGTATTGTTATCTTCCTTGAAGACAACGGGAAGCTGGTTAGCTCCTCGGGGTACGAGCGAGATGTGTTGGACTCTGATTTTCTTGAGTCGTCTTTTCATAGGACAAGCTCCATTGAAAGGTACTATACTGTTTCTTAGTCAACAACAACAGTCGATTGCCTCATTTTGATAGATGTAGCCGAGGAAAATGCAATGAGCAACAAAGAAGATAGTACCAGATTCTTTTCTGTCCGTGTAGACAACGCAGGACACAGCATCTACCGCAGGGAACTGGACGGAGAGGTTGTGAGTCTCCTTAGAAAAATCTATGATGTTCCTTCTGAATCTGCATCCTCTGACAAGTCTAACAAGGGGAGGGTTCCTCACCCATTCGGCATGTCCGTGGTGGACGAGTTTGACGAGAGCAGTCCATACCACACAGCCTGCATCGAGGCCAAAGCCAAAAGCACAGTGGGCCTCGGCATCATGTCGGAGTCCGACAAGGATGTAAACGGGGATGGTATGCCTGATAAGGGATTCGAGCCATCCAACGTGGACACCATTCTCAACCCCCTGACGATGGAGACTGCTCAGAGTGTCTTGAATGATCTCGCAGAGGATTACTTCAAGAAGGCCAATGCCTACATGGAGATTAAGCGTGAGCTTCCCAACGGCAAAAACGGCAACTCTCGGATCGTGGGTGTCCATCACATCCAAGCACACAAGGTTTGGGCCTTCGTAGAGGAGGATGGTGTGAATCACCACTTCGAGGTGGAGTCAGAGAAGAGAGGGACTCTGAAGATGCCTGCCTTTGGGGACTCTGTGGGGTTCCTTGAGAGAAACCCTGACCTGCTTGATGCCTCGGACGTATCTGCCACGGGTAACTCCGCTGCCATTACCGAAGTGCTCGGCGTCAGATACATCAGCGAGATCATTGCCTTCCGGTCGTCGTCCAGCAAGAGCAAGTGGTACGGCATCCCCAAGTGGATTTCTGCTGTGCCGAGTATTGAACTCGGTCAGATGATGGATCAGTATTTCTTCGACTTCTTCAACAACCGAGGAGTCCCTGAGTTTATCATCATCATTAAGGGTGGTGTTATTTCTGATGCTGAGTGGGTGAAAGTTGAGAATACCATCAAGGCCAACATTGGCTCGGGCAATGCCTTCAAGTCCTGTGCCTTGAACTTCTCCAACTCCAATGTCGAAGTTCAGATCGAGAAGCTCGGTGTGGACTCATCCCGAGAGGACTTCTTCCCCGCCACATCAGACAGTCTGGCAATGCGAATCGTGACTGCTCACCAGGTGCCTCCCCTGCTTGCAGGCATCCTGATTCCAGGCAAGCTCGGTGCGACCAACGAACTGCCGAATGCTCTGAGGGCATTCCAGATTCTTGTGATCGGTCCTGCTCAGGTCCACTTCCAGCAGGTGCTTGGTGCGACTCTTGGCAACCCCAAGAAGAATGGCGGCCTTGGACTGGCCCCCAAGGACTTCAGCTTCCGTCGAATCACTGACGCCATTGATGTCAATGCGATGGACACCAGCACCAGGATGAGAGAGCCGGAGGGTTCGGGTCGAGACCCTAAAGACGGATTGAAGAATGACTAGGGTAGGTCCACGATTCCATAGTGCATTGAGAGACGGCCTCACTCAGATGAGCAGGCAGGCTGTTGTTGCCGTGCGACCCACCATCCCCTCCAAGACATTGCAGAGGGCGTTGAGGGTAAAGATGGGCGAGGGGCTTTCCTCTCGACTGCACATCCCCCACTATTGGGCCATCTACGTCCACGAGGGCCGGGGGGCTAAGACGCCGCAGAACACCATCTACTTTGTGTGGTTCGTGCCTGCGAGCATTGACCCGAGGTTTCAAGGCAGGCAGACCCCCGAGAAGAAGGCTGACGTTCGCAGGCTGTTTGGCAAGGAGTTTGCCTACTGGATGTCGATCAATCGACAGGTTGAGAAGCAGGTCTACGGTCGCCGCAGAAAGCCAGACCAACCGCAGGTTGGCCCCATGCGAATAGCAAAGAAGGTCGGACCAACTACGGCCAGACCCTTCTTCGAGAACCAATCTTTCCGGCAGGCAGTGCAGGAACTCGCCACGAAGTTCTTGGCTGGTTCGTTCACGGCAGAGATGCAGCGGTTCGCCACTGAGTTGTCGCAGAAGGACTCCGTGCAGGGCAACTTCTAGAGGATTCGCATCGACTCAATGCCGTGAATCATCAGGCCCGCTGCGTCGAACAGGTGCTTCCAATCGCCTTTGTTCACATTGTCGTGCTGCTGACCTGCTCTTAGCCAGTCCTCCTTGGTCAGTGGAATGGCATAGGGGTCTTTGCCCTTCGAGAGCATGACACTGATGCCTAGCCTCGCGGCAATCCTCTGGTGGTGTATGGCCTTGTGTACGTTGCCTTTCCACGCCACAGGTGCGGGGCAATAAATCGCCTGATGGTCTACTGCCATCGCCACCAGACCCGAAGCAAACGCCAGCCTGCGAATGTCGTTGGGGTTGATGTGCTTCTTGTTCCGATATACCTCCTGCCCCTCGACCACCAGCGTGTTTGCGGCAGCAGGGATGATCCCCCCAGCGATTGCTTTGCGGAGGGCTGGTATGAGACCTGTGGGCGATGCCATCTGCATAGGATCGGCCAGTGCCTTGTGGTCGGATGCCACCACACAGTAGTGGTACTTGCCGCCGATTCTCCAGAAGAACGCAGCCTCGTGAACACCTGGGTCGCAGCCCATAATCAGGTGATTTGGCAGGGAAGCATCGAAACGCTCAAGGCGACTCAGAAACATCTTCGGACTTAGCATGGGGGAATGTCTCCTAGTGCATGGAAAAGGGCCGGGAGCTTTGAGCTACTCCCGACCCTCCGAGGGGGATCACCTGGCGGGGGTGATTTACTTCTTGGTCGAGGCTTTGGCTTTTGCCGGGGCCTTCGGCTTCACGGGGGCTTTGGCAGCAGGCTCGAGGGCCTTCGGCTCCACGGGAGCTTTGGCCTTTGCCGGGGCCTTGTTGGCAAACAGACCAATCATCAACCCTGTGGCGGTCTTCCGCTTCGAGTAGTGCGAGCCTGCGGGGGCCATCTTCGACAGCTTGGCCGAGACAGCCGAGGTGACGAGGACATTGAACTTGTTGACCTCCATGCCCTTGGGGGCAGTCACGTCGAACTTCTCGCCCTGCTTCAGCTTCACAGCTTGATCGAGGATCGGCTGGTACTTGCTGCCGTTGCTGCGGTTGACGAACTGAGTCTGATCGGCGGACTCGGGGTTCTTGATTGAAAAATCACTTGGTTCTTTGCTCATCTGCTGGTCTCCAAACAGTTAGGTGTCCATTCTCATCATACACGGGAGAGGCTTCCTTATACCACCTGTCCATGTATGCTGCCTCACATCGAGGCGTTACGTCAGGCGTGATCCTTCTCATCGCCTCAACCATGATTGATTCTACCTCCTTTGCAATCTTATGCAAGTCCTCATTAGGCAGAATCGGCACCTCCAGCATAATCTCATCGTGGATGAAGTTCACGACACGGCAGCCAGTCAACAAACTATCCGTCTCTTTGCAGATGGTTCGTCTGACAGTTTCCCACAAAGCAGCCAATGCACCCTCAGCAGAAGGACTCTGCAAACCAGCACCGTTGGCGGCAGCACAGAAGGTGCAGTTGGCACGGTACATGCCCATCGGTGTGATGTAGGCATAGGCATCGGGGTTGTGGGGGTCGTTCAGGTCATTGCCGACCCAATCGAAGTATTGCCAGAACTCGGGGTAAGTGTCCTTCCACAGAGTCCGAAACTCCGTGGCCTGCTCAAGATTAACTTCGACCCCGTAGGAAGTCTTGGCGTAGCGAACGAAGGTCTCAGGCCCGAGACCACCGGGGTAGCCGAGGTTCGTGGGCTTGGCGAAGGTTCGCCAGTGCTTGTGAAAGCCGGGGTCGCTCTCCTTGTGTTTGCTGAACGCCTCGAACACCTCCATCGGCAGGTTGGCATTGCTCTCCACGCACTCCTGCTGAAAGGTGGTATCCATGCTGAAGGCAAGCTGACTGCCGGTGTAAGAGTGTACGTCAATGCCTTCGTTGATCGTCTCTGCCAGCACCGACTTGTCAAAGACGCTTAGGCAGACCTGGGCCACGGTGCCGAGTTCCATCTGGTTGTAGTCCAGTGACAGGAACAGGTGGTCCGGTCGAGGGACGTAACACACCCTGGCCCGAGGATCGACATTCTGCCCGTTGATCGACGGGAACAGCTTGTCTGCCGAGCTACTGCACCTGCCTGTCTCTTTCAGGCTATCGAAAGGCACATGCACCATCTTGGCTGTGTTGCCATCGGCATCGTTCATTCGAGGGATTTCTGTGGTAATCATCTTCTGCAACTTCTGCCGGAAGTCGTAGGCCGCAAGCACGGGGTCTTTGTGGGCGTGTTCCTCTCGCCACTCCTCGGCGATGCTGACCTTGCCTTTGTCTGTGTAGAGAGGCTCGATCTTGAGTCTGGTACACACTTCGAGGACATATTTGGTGAGTCGCTTGGTGTCGATGGAAGCATGTTTAGCAGCCTTCATCTTGGTCGTGCCATCAGGGTTCTTGGCGTTGTTTGCATAGGGCTGTTCCGACTCGGCGGGTCGCAGGATTCCTGTCTCGATCAGCAGGGCCACCTGCGGGCCATCCAACTCAGCAGCGTATTCCTGTTCGAGCTTTGCCTTCTCCTCGGCGTCCACATGGATGCCATTGGAGGTCGTTTGCTTCAAGGCACAGTCCACGGCAGCACGGAAGGCCGCTACCTTGAGGACAGGTACGCCGATCTTCTGAGAAATCCTCTCAGCGGCCTTCTGTTGCTCGTGCCATACCATCATGGTGATGTCCGCATCGCCCAGTGCATACTCAACGGCGTTGGCAGGCCACTCGGACAAGGGCATCCCATCCAAAGCGTCGTAGTTGGTTCGCCACGCATCGCTCTCTGTCTTGGTGCTGCTGATGTCAATTCCGAGGTAGGTGAGGGACAAGTCAGCGAGGCTGATGTAACTGCGAGTGCTGATGCCGTAAGGCGACCCTGTGGTAGCCAGGTTCATCAGCTTCTCGTTCATGCGAGTGCATTGGACCTTGCCTTCCGCCATCTTCTGATAGAGCAGGTCAGCGAAGTCCGGCAATTCTCGGATCAGTACGCCAACGTCATAGGCCACATTGTGACCCACGATCATGTCGGCTTTGTCAATCCTGTCGAGAATGTCGCAGAGAGCGTCGAAGTCATCGACATGGCAGGAAGCGATGAAGGGGCCTTCTGTGGCGTTGGTTTCTGTGTCAAGCTGGCTGAGGGTGATGCAGACCATCTTCGGGAAGATGTTCTCCGGCCCGATCAAATGGGTTTCTGTGTCGAAGGCTACTACCTTCATGGCGGGGGTTCTCCAGTGAGGTAAATTAAAAAAGGGGAGGAGAGTTTGGCATAAGCGGACTCTCCTCCCCCTCGCCACAGCGGCCTGTCCAGATTAGTCCGCTGCTTCCATTTCCTTGAGGGATTCGAGCAGACCCTCGGGGAAGAATCGCTCCTTCTCATCCTGTGTCAGCATACTGTCTGTCTCGATCGCAGTGATTCTGCGGCGGTAGTTGACGAAAACAAAGGGCACCTTCTTGCCTCGCGTTTCGCCCTTCTTGCAGAAGATTTCCAAGACCGTGTAGGCCAGTGGGTTCTCATCTCCGTACACGTCTGCTGCGGACTCGTCAGTGATGTCGCTTTCCTTCAACCCACCTGCGGTCATCAAGAACGCAACGAAGTTGCCCCCCGATGCGTCGTACTTGTCCAGCAAAAGCTGGCTGACCGTCTCGTCCGGCTGATGCGGACTGTCCAGGCCGGTGCCGAGGACTCGAATGATGCGACACTCAATGGCGATGCCGTCGCCACTGACGCGGGTTTCTACCTTGCCGACCCTTTCGACTAGGGCGAGGTAGTGGCCGTCACGCCAGTAGTTCGCGTCCTTGCGGGGCTTGGTCTTGTCGATACCTGAAAAAAGTCCCATACTACAATCCTTTCGTAATGCCTTTCGGCTACCTTAATCAAGGGCAACTAGCCCTTAGTCTTGTCATTGCAAATACCATACAACTAATCAGAACCCATGTCAAACCTCTCTCTGAGTATTCTTTCCTGTTCTGATGTCAGTACTCTGGTCTCCAAGCCCCTCTGCCTGAGGACTGAAGTGGGGAACACTTCTGGCAGTGGGTCGTAGCCAGCATAAATGATTTTCTGCTTGTTGCCCATCGTCTGATGGACATAAAGGGCATCGTTTAAGCAGGCACCAAAATTGATGGCGTCAAAGGGCAGGGTCTTGCATAGATTGACAATCAACTCGTCTGCCATCTGGCCGTTTCTGTGGGTGCGGCCCAACATCTGTTCAGCATCTCCCGCACTTCGAGGCCATTGAATGATGAACTGCTCCGAGAAGTGCTGCAAGTTTTTTCCTGTGCCGTGTGCAGAGATCGAGGCGACCACCATCTTACTCTGGTTTGCGAGGTCTATGATGGTGCCATTGTGTTCGTTCCCAGCAGGACAGTGAAGCACATCCACCCCATGAACCCTAAGCTGCTCGTAGATCCACCTGCCGACCTCCTGGTGGTAGTACCAGATCAGCCCGCCTTTCTTCAGGGACTTGGCCCACTCCACGGCTGCGTCGATCTTGTAGGAACACACACGAACCGCAGTTGACTCTCGCTCTGGCATCCCCTCGAACAACAGAGCGTGCCACTCGGACCACGCTGAGTACAGTTCTTGGGGCACATTCTCAGAGCCGTTGCGGGCCATGTCATTTGCCACCAGCATCGGGGTGTCTAGTGGGCTGTCCTCCTGATCGAAAAACATTCGCATCATTCGTGCCATGTGCTGATGGGCTGTGTGTGCTTCCATCGACATGAGAAGTAGTGCCTCGGCTTCGCTGTCGTCCACCTGTTTGCTGAGGGCCACCTTCTCCTCGGTCGGCCAGGTGAGTTGGTTGTAGAAGCCCGCACTCAATTCATTGAGCCACTTCCAGCAATGGATGGCATACTCGATCTCATCTCCGTTGGGTGTGACCCAAAGCTCATCGACCTGTGTGATTAACTCGTTGAGGACAGTCCATCCCTCAGCCTCTTTGTATTTCGCAACGGGTGTGTTGTGGATAATCAAGGACGTACCAATCTCTGCATCCGAGGAACACACCACAGAGGGGGAGGTGGTCATCCTGCGGTTGTAGGCCCGTCGAAAGCCTGCCACGGTATTGTGCAACGGGTCTTTGGGAAACTCCCTGCGTGCCCACTGAATGATCTGGTGGAGCGTGCCGGAACTATCGGGCGTGATGGGGGATTCCTCGTTGATCTGCGAAGCATCCGAGTCGATGATTTCTCCCCACTCAAACGCTGTGCTTTGGATCAAGGGCAGGGGAGACACCATACCACAGCACCACCGCATCAGGTGGTAGTAGTCAGCCACTCCCTTGCGGGTCAGTGTGCCTGACACCGCGACTCCTAGGGGCGTGTGGTCGTTGATATATTCCATCACTCTGCGGGTGCGAGCCGCCCTGCGGTTCGCTAAGTTCTGAGCCTCGTCAGCAATCACCAACTCGGGCATGATGCCGTCGATAAGTTCGCGGGTGTCCGGCACGGACAGCAGGGAGTAGGGCAGGATGTAGAGGCCGTCTCGCCCGCTGGTTGCCATCTGGACGCGAGCGGCCCTGCTCCTGCCGCCGAGAGCATAGATGGGATAGCTCATGGGGATGATGCCTCTGGCCCATCGGATGTCTTTCTGCATGAGTTGGATGTAGACCTGCGAGGGGATTTGCAGCATGATCTTGCGGCAGCCGCGATCCACGTAGGCGGTCTGAGCGATCATCAAGGTGAGCAGGGTTTTACCCCAACCTACGCCGATGCCGCCGAACAAACCACCTGTCATCTCGAAGGCCGCGAGAGCATCTGCCTGTATGTCGAACAGTCGGAAGCCCTTGTCGAAGGATCGAGCCAGCAGGTGATTGCGATTGAACTCCTCTCGCTCGCCGATGTCCAACGGTTCGATGATCGGCAGGCCGAGGATTCTCTCAATGTCGCTGCCTGATGTGATCCTGCCTCGGCCCTTGAGTTTCTCTCTGACCTGCTCCGGTGATATTGAGGGGGCGGGGGCTTCTTGTGGGGGCTTGACTTTGTTGATTGCGGCGATTCTACGAAGCAGTACGTTCACCTGAGTCTCCTAATTCTAATAATCGGAGAGGGACTCGAACCCTCAACCTGCGGCTTAGAAGGCCGCTGCTCTATCCAATTGAAGCTACCCGATCAGTAAAGGGCAAGGCTGTGCAATTTCACCTACTTAGGGCTACTTTGTGGGTTCGCTTTGTTCAGCCACTCTGCGGGGATTTCCCGCCATGCGATGACGTCGTCGACGACGTCGCCTCCAGGCTGCCGCCACGCGTTGCCCCCCCAAAACGCGCCAGTAACACTGGAACATACGCTGTACTCACCCCACCACTCCTGCAGCACCAGTACGACATTGCCTGCCGTCGGCTTCCGGCTCGTGCCTGTCCATCCGCCCGGCAATGATATCTGCAGCAGTTCGGCGTCTATCGCCGCAATGCGTTTCACCGCATTGTCTCGCTCTGTGGTTAGGTCGTCTCGTTCAGTCATTGGTGTTCTCCTGTGGCTGTGATTGCCGATTGCTCGGCCTCGGCGATGGCGGCGAAAGACGCGCGCCGAATGTGTTCTATCGCCTCGTCCGGATCGCACGCCGCGTCGTCGCTGGCGAGGAGGTGTACGTTCCGAAGAGCCTCCACCAGCCGCTCCACCACCGCAGCAGGGTAGACGCTGGCGGATAGGTCGTCTCGTTCAGTCATTGGTGTTCTCCTGTGGCTGTGATGCTTAAACCCCCGCACCAGCTTTCGCGGATGCGGGAGGGAGGGGAGAAAGGTCAGGAGGCCGCAATCGAGGCACAGTGCTGCTTGGCAGACTGGTACGCCATGTCGAGTTGAATGAACGCCTCATCCAGCGGTTCGATGACGACAGGGGCCATCTGAGCAGAGAATCGGGCCTTCGTGGTGTTCCACGCAGTCAGACCGTCGATGTAGTATCGGTCACAGTAGATCGCTCCGAGGTTGCCGGTGTATTCGAGTGATCGAGCGGCAAATGCTTTCGACACCCGTTCGTCGGAGCGTGCCAGAACAGTATCTTGGTGGCTGAAGTCGCCCCACATGTTCGGACTGCTCGCCGCCCACCATGTAGTGAGGCCGATGAAGGCCGTGGCGATGCTGTTGCGGGCCGGAACGAGCAGGTCGGCGATCACCCTGTCCTCGTTCTCGTTGTTGTGCCAGCCCTGGTCCTGATTGAACACTTGCAGGTTGACACCGGCATACGTGACCGTGGTTTTGATCTTGTTGATGTAGAAGTACGACAGGTAGATCCTGTCCCGGATTGGAAGTGAGTTGATTCGGTTTGCCATGATCGTTGTCCTTTCGAGACGTTATCTTGCCTGCACACGCAGGCTTCTTACTGGGATTTCTTCTTGTGGGCTCTGTTTGCCATCGACTTGTAGTGATGTGCAAGGTCACCTGCTTGATTTTTGATGTTTGTTGGAAGCCCGCTGAGTGTGTCGAGCAGCCTGCCTGTTGGCATTCTTTCTCTCAACGGTCTTCGATGTCTGATGCTTGATTTCATTTTATTCATTCCTTCGGGAACAGGAGCTCGGTGGAGTTGGGTTCGGGGCGGCAGCTTGCCTCAATGAGCCTGTCTCTCATGGAAGTGATGTCAGACATATCCTCCTGTGACATGATTGAGTTGTCTGCTGTGTCTAGGACGGCATTCAACAGGCCAATAACTACCCACTCTTTGCTGACTTTGATTGCTGGCGGTGTTTCCGGCATTTGTAAGCTCCTTTAATACCCGTACTCATCATCGTCCTCATCGAACGGCACGTCATCCACGAAAGACGCCAGCCGAACTTCGATGTCCTCCCCAATCTCGATGAGGAGTGTTTCATACTCCTCCGGCGACAGCTTATTGGATCTGGTCTCTAAGACCTTGAGGACTTCTTCCTTGATTTCCTGAATGCTGTCCATCGTCTGCTCTCCGGTTGGTTTGTCGATCAAGGGCAGGACAGGGGATCGAACCCTGTTAGGCGGCTCCAGCCGTCCTGCCATAATCTCCCCCTCCTAAGCGAATCGCCAGAAGCCAAAGGAGGGGGGAGGGTTCTGTTGGTGGTTTCAAGCCCACCAACAGGTATGAAAACTCAGCCCGCCATAGCGGAGAACACTTCGGATGCCAGCGGACGCAAAGCATCCACCAGTGTCTTTGTGTCACTCGCACCAGAGCCGACTCCCATGGCACAGATCACGGTGCCGTGGGCAAGGTCGGCCACGAACGCGGGGGCACGGGCTGAGAGGAAATCACGACGCTTGAACACATCCACCATGTAGTAGCTCTCGACCTTGGCATCCTCTGCCATCTCGTCGCCGAGGACTTTCATCACATCCTCGATGTAGAGGACATCCTTGGCGGTCTTGGGAACACAGTTGATCGCCAGCACGAAGCCGGTTCCTGCGTCGCGGCTCGCAGCCTTTCGGGTCGCTGCTGCCTTCTGCGGCTTCGAGTAGCACTCGCTGATCGAATAGATGCCTCGGTCCTCCGTGTTGTCTGCCGCCACACCAAAGCCGTGATCGCTGACTTGGATGCGGCCTGCGGTCGGGTGGAACACAAACTCGCCCTTGGCCTTGGCCTGACCATCTGCGGTGATGGCCTGGTCTGATACATTCTTGTCCACCGGGCGGGCTTCGTCCACATCGGGGGCAGGTGCTTTTCCTGCCTTGGGCTTGGGGGCCGGTGCGGGGGCAGGCTCGGGGGCCTTGGCTGGCTCAGGGGCCTTGGCTGGCTCAGGGGCCTTGCTTTGCTTCTCGGTCCACGAGTACGAGCCATCCTCCTGTGTCACAATGTCATAGACCCTGCTGGTCGGCTTGCCTGCCTTGGCTGCTCGGATGTCGCACACCTGGCAAGGGCGACCCACAGAGTTGAAGCCTGTGCCCAGACACGCCTTGCACTCCGCGTTTGCCCACGGGGGCGAATCGCCAGCGGCGGCCTGCCCCTCGGCCGGGGCTTCGGCAGTAGGCTCGGGAGCCTTTTCTTCCTTGGGGGCAGATGGGCCTTGGTTGTTCAGTGCCTTCTTACGGGCGGCAATAAGATCAGATAATCCCACTGGCTTGTCTCCTTTGTCTTTACTTGCTGATGCCTTCAATGCTCGGGCATACTCTATAGAATTGGACATTACCTGTGCAAACGCATCAGGTGATTGGTTACTGTAACAAATCGACTTGAACGCACATCCACCATATTCCTCACACCCAGGCGGGTTGTCCTGCTTTGCGTTATCTAGCTTATTGTGGTCGGTCTGCCTTGTCAAGGGCAGCATCTGTTCTAGAACAACTTTTACAAAAGAATCCCAATACTCCATGACAAACTCACTCTTGACAGTAGCAATTGTCTGCTTGACCTTGAGTTTGTTGGGATTCTTGCAGAACTGGTTGTGCTTCAGGACCATGTGGTCCGGCGTGATGCCCTGTTCATCGAGTTCCATCAGACGAACCGCAGCACACAAAAGCATCTGCGGGTCATTGGCAAGCTGAATGGCATTCTTGGCCCACCTCATGTCGCTGGTAGATTTGTGGTCCTCGATCACATTGTCATAGCACAAGTCGATGTAGCCGAGGAAGTCGATCTCCTCGGACAAAGGCAGGCGGTACTCAGCCTCGACCTTTCTGCCAGGGTGCCTGACAAGGATGCCTGCCTCGATGGCCTGGTGGATCAGAGCCTTAATCGTGGACTGGTCTACAGGAGTAAGGGGCTGGTGTTTCGAGCCGTCCTTGGAGCCGAACCGATCTTCGGCTACTTCCCATCCATCGGGGAAAAGATCAACAGCTTCCTCGCCCTTGTCCCTGCCTGACATATCAGCCAGCATGAACCTCTCGATAACCGAGTGCATGACTGTGCCAAAGTTGAACTTGAGTTCCTCTGTTCGAGGCATCTTGTAAACGCTCTGCAACCACCACTTCCTCGGGCATGACAGGAATGTGGTGTATTGCGAAGCTGACACGACTCTCTTGTAGCTGCTCATTTCTCCTCCTCTAAGGCCGCTGTTATTCGAGCCTCTGCGATGTCAACGTACTCTTGAGACAATTCGATGCCGAGGAAGTCGAATCCTTCGAGGACCGCCGCCTTGCCCGTACTGCCGCTGCCCATGAATGGGTCTAGCACAATCCCACCGGGTGGTGTGACGAGGCGGCACAGGTACCGCATCAGGTCCGTGGGCTTCACTGTGGGATGCGAGTTCTTTCCCATAGATTGTCTGGGATTTCCAGAGCCGGTCAGGAAGTTGCCATCATCGACATTCCCTGCCATTGCCCCCCGCCGCTGGTCTTCTAGTCCTTCACATCCCTCATCCCGATCCTTCTTGCTCGACTTAGCACAGTAGAAGAAACGGGCAGCCTCTCCCAACAGGCCAGTTACTTCTTCGGACCCGTCATGGATGAAGTTCGCAGGCCATCTTCCGAGGGTGTTGGTACGTTCGATGCTCTCACGTTGAGCATCGTGCATGCCTTCTATAGACTTCTGCGTGACGAAGTGCTTTTCTCCCACAACACCCTTTCGATTGAGAGGGTTAGATTGCGGAAGATGTACTGTCTCCCCGTTTGTGCTGACCCTACACCCGTCGATGTTCAGCCCGCCCGTGCCGTGGGCCAGCACGTTCGCGGCCACAGTTCCGATGAGGGGCTTTCTCGCCACGATGATCGGCTCCCATGCGGGCTTTAGGGCAGTGCCCCATCCGTCCCACTGCTTCGCGTCGTCTGTGGCTGGATCAGGCCCATCCATCTCCGGGGCATCGGCTCCGATCTTGTTCCACCCATCGTCATTAAGGTTTTTATTGTTATGAAGTCCGCCTGATGCGGGCACCTTCTCCCTCTCCGCACCCAAAGCCTTGCCGATGGCCTTGGACACATCATGCGATTTTGGGAAGCCCGAACCGAAAACCCACATAATCGTGTCACGCAGTTCCCATCCAGCATCCTCAATCGCAACTGCAAGGCGATGGAACGTGCGTGTGCCGCCGAACGCCAGCAGGTACGCACCTGGCTTGGCGACCCGCAGGGCCTCACGCCAGAAATGCTCACCGGGGACACCGTGGTCCCAGTCTTTCCCCATGAATGAAAGTCCATAGGGCGGATCGGTCACAATAGAATCCACACAGGATTCAGGCAACGTGGGCATCACCTCAAGACAATCACCACAAATAATACTGTATTCCTGTTTGCTCATTCTTCTACCTTTCTCTTTATGAATGCCTCGAAGTATTCCTCACTGCAAACAACCCAATGCAGAAGGTTGTGGGCATTGCAGTACTGAATCTCAGAACCCTTATACACTACCAGACCCTCTGCCTGCTGTCCAGTGAATCGGCAAGGCCACCAGATTGTTTCTCTGACGGCCTTCTGTTCATCGACGATCAGGGTCTCGTTCATGGACTTTCTCCGTCAAGACTCGCTCAATAATCTTCGACAACTTGGGTGCTTTCCACCCGAAATGAGTCGATGCCATGTAGAGCAGGTGGCAGTCCACCTGAATCCACCGCTGCGGGCCAAGCTCGTTGCCGCCATCAAGGATGTAGTTGCCCTTGCTCGTCGAGGAGCAGAGCGAGTGCATGATGTGCCGCACAGCCTGCATGGTGAGTGTTTGTTGTGTCACCATTCGCAGGTGCCTACGGTAGTAGTCCATCACAGCACCCATCAGGAAGTAAACGCTGCCGTCCTCTCGAATGACCACACCATCATTCGCTGCTGTACTCTCCACCAGCTTGACCATGCACTCCAGCACAAGGGGTGTGTTGCCGGAGTTCAAGCGAAGCTCGAACATCAGGCTCTCGCTGGTGCTGCCTTCCATGAGCAGGCGTGTGCCGGTCGGCTCGCCACGATTCACATAGAGCCACATGAAGTGCTTTGCTACGATGTAGTCCGAAGGCTCATTGCCGTCACCACGAATCCACCTGCGACCGGGCTTGCCGGTCATCCGTGTGCCTCCGTTCTCCTGGAACCACACGGCAGCATCGCTGCTCAGGTCCATGTGTTGCAGACGAATGGCGAGGGCCTGGCGGTCCTCGGGCGACAGGTCTTTACCCGAGGTGAGCATTGAAACGGCTGTCATGTTGTTGGCGGTAAGAAGCACCCTCACGGGGTTATGGACTCGCACAGGAGCCTGGTACTTGCGGTCCACGAAGATCGCATCACCAGACACCAGCGACCGGAAGGTGTCAGCAGGGTGGCTGTAGCCCTGTTGTTTGGGCCAGCCTTCATTAATGACCAGAAACGGACTCGCCATCAGGCCGTACTGGTGCTTGTCCACAATGTCCTTGGCTGTGGCGATGCAGGGCACGGACAGGCACTCAGCCAGCCCTTCGGTCAACAACTTCTTGCCGATGCCTTGGCCCGCACAGATCGACAAAGCACAGATCGGGCCTTCCTCGAAAGCCAGTGCCCAACCAATCCACTTGCAGGCCCACATGTAGTACTCAGCCCCGAACATCAGCCTCATCCAAGTGTCCACCTCGGGGTCGTACACAGGCTCGATTCTGTGGTTCCGGCTGAAGCTCTCGATCACGAGTTGAGCATTGTGTGTGTCCGGGTTTTGGAGGACCGCACCGCCTATCTGCGGCTTGGCGATGACGCCACTGACAATGGTGGCGTGCTTATTGATGATGCTGTTGGCCGACACATCGTTGCTTGGTTCGCCCTTGGGGGTGTAGTTGCGGGTCTCAATCAACTTGTCCATGCCTAAGGTACGGATGCGGGCTATCAGTTGCTTCTCGTTGACTGACATCGGATCGTAGTAGCCATCCCGCCGCATCAGATAATACTGATGTCCCATCGAAGCAATCAAGTGTTTGTTGATCCACTCGAACTGGTCCTCTGACTGCATCTTAATGAGGCTCTCATCGTCAGTCCATGTGAGAATCCTACGCCACATATTATCGCACATGCCCACAGCATCCTCTGTGGCATCCTCAACATCCTCTGCGACTGACTGTTGGTGACTCTCCTCTTTCTCCCACATCCGATTGATGATGCTCCAGACCCTCTCGAACCAATTGGGGGTCTGCCCATCCGGCTCGAACTCCTGCACCGCAGGGACAAACAAGGCGTAGATGTGTTCGGGGGTGACAGCTACCGCTGTGTTGGAATACAACATTGCCACCGCCTGACCAACGTAGCTGGTCAGAGTCGCGTCCCGATGCCCTTCTGCTGCCATCGGCTCATCCATGAAGATGCAACCAAAGCAGTTGCGTCCCGACAGCCTTCTGCGGGCTTCGCGGGCGAAGGGGGTAGCACGCATCCTGCCTGATTTGGGATCAAGCTCCTCCAGCATCTCCGAGGACTCGAACGGGTCAGGGCAGTCACCAGCCTCGAATGAAGGGCGTTGAATCTTCTTGTTCAGAGCAGGGACCAGCGATGCGTCCAGCACCTTGTCCTGGTCCGCTTCCACGAAGTAGGGGCTTGTCTCTGTGTTCTTGCCGTCACGAATCACGCGAGGCAGGCGGTACAGGCGGGACCAGCCCATGCAGGCCACATCAGGGGCTATGCCTGCATCAGTGAGCAACTGGAACAGGGACGCTTCCACAAGATCGGCCTGCATGACTGACAGCGGCTCCGACAGCGTGTAGACCAGACGGGCACCGCTTTGCGTGGTGTAGAGGTGCGACCACATGCCGACATGCTCGCGGCTGTCCAGCCGGTCGATCAGTTCGAGGAAGTGGACCAGAGTCTCCTCGGTCCACCGAGCATGGCTCGGGTTGTCGATGTCGTAGCACAGGCAGGTTGCCATCACCCTGCCGCCGCCCTTGAGGACAGGCCCAAGGGCTTCTTTCTGTAGGCGAAGGCCCACAGGCCCGTCATCAGGGTCTTCTACGAAGTAGCAGACAAAGTGGGCATCTGTCGTGTGCTTCTGGTCGAAGGCATCTTGGATTTCCACCGGCTCAAAAACATCCACCTCATCGTGGAGGCGTTTAAGGCCACCCACAAACTTGTTGGGCAAAACTGTGATAAGGGGCATTTATTTCCTCTCTGTCCGCCGCCACGGTCAGGAAGTTGTGATCTGTGATTCTAACGACTGACGCAGGGCTTCGACAAGTGCCTGCGATTCTTCGCTCATTTCCTCCGGTTCCATCATCTCAAGAATTATTTGATTGTGGCTGATGTCAGCGTAGGTGCAGAACCGCAGGATCACATCCCACGAAGCTCGTGGTGACTCCTGGCTCTCGATCATGCTGACGTAGCCTCGGCTGATCTCAAGGGCATCAGCCATCTGTCCCTGTGTCATATCCAGAGCCTCACGAACCTCTCTTAGAATCTTTCCGAATCGTTTCATGTGTTCCTCACAATCCTCTCTTGTTCTTACTTATAACACAAGCGACAAAGGCCGTCAACCACCTCTGTTTGACCAGCTTTGACTTAATGTGCCAGTATTTGATTGCACGATAGAATACGGTTGAGTCCGTGTTCCCGAATGATCTAGCATACATTTCTTCAGGGCTTCGAGCATTCGTCACCGCGTCACGCCACCTGTTCCTAAATCCAGAATCCTCCCTCGCCTCCGTACGCCACCTGCGAATCTGTAGGGCGTTGACCTTTCCTTTGTTGTGAATGAATGAGAAGCAGTTCGCCGCCAGTTCGTCGGTCCGGTCCCATCTGGTCATATCGCAACATCTCCACCAGGAACAACTGCTCCGCGTGCCTCTTGGTCAGACCGGGAAGCACCTCGTCCCTGTCACTGAACTTGCCCCACCTGCTGACGGCCTCTCTCGCAGTCGCCTGCCGGCGGCTGCCGAGCACCTGAACCACTTCGTGGCGGCTCCTGCCCGTGTACCTGAGTGCCATTACACAGAAGATCATGCGAGCGAACAAGACGCTCTTGTTTTTGTGGGGCCTACCTGTCGGTCTGCGGGCGAGGAAGCCAGTGCTCGGCTCGATGCCAGCGACCCGACTGGCTGCGTAGGCAAGTGCCCTGATCGTCGGATGTGGATGCATCAAAAAATCTCCATGAAAAGGAAAGGGTCGCCATTGAACACGAAGTAGCCGGTCACTTCTTCCATTGTGTCTGAGTGAACCACATCCACACCCACTAGCATGTCCTCCCATAAGATGCCCATGTCCTTCAGGGAAGGCTTCTCCCTGGCTGCCTGCGGGCTTGAGAAGGCAGGGCCACCTACCCATAAGTTATACTTCAATAACCACTCCCACCCTGACGGTCCTTCTGCATTGCCTGCTTTTATTCTGTATGCCTGGCCTTCCCTACAGGCCCAGGCTTTGTCAAGCCCGGGGATGAAGGTCTTGCCGTTGTCTTTGTAGGTTGGAAGTTTGTCAGTTTGCATGTTAATTCCCTTGCTTCTGCCCAGGACAGAATGAACTGCACCGCCAAATCGATCACGATTGCGTTTCCGTAGCCTCGGATTCGCATTACTTTGGCTTCCGCCGATTCGTCGGCATTGATCTCCATGCCACGATAGCTGCCTGGCACCACTCCACGGGGTAGCCCATCAACCAGCGGGGCAATGCCGGGTTTAATCCTCCTCGACTTCCCGTCTCCGCAGGTGATGATGTCTGTGCTGTCCCAGTTACCTGCCTGCCCAGGAGTGCGTTCACAGGCACGTTGGCCGCTGAGCAATTGCCGTCCTTCCAGTCCCTTGTTGTGGGTGTCGCCCACCCAATACAACCGCTGTCGGATGTGCGGCGAGCAGACGCTGTGTGCGCCAAGTATGACCGACCCGCAGGCGTAGTCCTCTGCTTCCAGGTCTGCGAATACTCCATCGAGCCAACCATGTCTAATCGCACTCTCAACCTGCTCTCCAAATATCCTTGAAGGTTGGCACTCGCGGATGAGCCGCATGAACTCAGGCCATAGGTGTCGGGGGTCTTTGACGCCAAGTCCTTTTCCTGCTCCGCTGAAAGGCTGGCAGGGACAGCTTCCTGTCCAAACAGGCAGGTCGTCGGGCCAGCCCGCTTGACGGAGGCTGTAAGACCAGCCGCCGATACCTGCGAAAAGATGGACCTGTCTGTAGCCTCTGATGTCATCTGGTTGCACCTCTGTAATGCACCTGGCGTCTACGTCGCCAGGTGCGATCAAGCCCTTGTTAATGAGTTGCCTCAGCCACTTGGCGGCGAAGGGGTCATTCTCATTGTAGTAGGCGTCCTTCCCCATACCCTGCTCCATTCCTTCCCTATGCCTTGATATCCAGCGAGTCCCGCGAACGCTTCGCGGCCTCTAGGTCGCCCCTGGCTTTGTCCATGATCTCCAACACACGTCTGAGTATTGATTCATTGTTATTTATGAACTCCGTCAAGTCATAAGGAGTTACTTTCTTCCCAAACACACGGAAGTCAAAACCAAATAAATTGACGCAGAGTCTTGTTACCTCGATGGACACCTCATGGTCGATGGCCTTCTGTTCACTGTCATAAGTCGAACCGTCCGATGTCTTGTATTGCGTCCTTGTGATTACCTGAATCGGCATTACTTCACTCCTCTGGTTAAAACCAACATAAAACACATCGGCAACGACACGAAGCCGATCACCGCACCAGCCTGCATCATCGAGATGCTCATCGGCCTGCCGAACAACTCAGACAGTACCGCATCGAAACTGTGCTGGAACAGCCAGGATGCGAAGTACCCTGTCACCGCTACCATACAGACCCATATCACGCCCACTATCACAGTCGCCACCACTTCCGCGAATATCCCCTCGTATCGGTTCCTTCTCATTTCATTGTTCCTTGTGTTGCGTACTCGTTCCTCACTACAACAGGCAGACCGACCCAATCCACAAAGCTGCCTGAGTAGTCGCAATGCTCTACTGCGTACCTGTACGTCTCTCTCTCCCTTGCCTTCTGTGCGAGGCTCTTATCACGGAAGGCAATCAGGTTGGCCCACTTGACGTTGTTCTCTGCCTCGCCGTACCTGCGGTAGGGCGGTCGGCTAAAGCGTTCGTTGGTTTCCCTGCATTGTTCGATGGCTCTATCAAGGCAGGCTTCATCTAGGCTGAGTGCGTCCATTGTGTCTCCTTAATGATGGCGGTCCTCATGTCTTCGATCTGCAATTCTCGTTCCGCCTCCGTCGCATTCTCCTCCGCCGACTTCGCCGCCCACTCCGCCGACGCCGCCGCCCAT
>Ga0222691_1000174_pt1 | contig 27030 bp, 31 predicted proteins | sample AntAcemetage1237_FD_179839 | JGI IMG/M metagenome (GOLD analysis project Ga0222691, IMG submission 179839) | Saline water microbial communities from Ace Lake, Antarctica - #1237 | ecosystem: Environmental > Aquatic > Non-marine Saline and Alkaline > Saline | place: Antarctica: Ace Lake... | reverse complement strand
AGTAAAAAAATGATTGATATAGAACAAGTAAATCACACTCTATACAATAATTTGGATACCCAAGAACTATACCATAGATTCAAATCACATGGGAACGCAGGAAAAAAATATAATAAAGATAAATAAAAACAAATAACAATGGAACAAACGAAGGAGTGCACACGTTGCGGGGTTAATAACTCGATAGAAAACTATCACTATTCAAACAAATCAGCCGGAATATTAAAATCAGTATGTAAGGAATGCTCTTATCAATATGTCAAAGAACATATAGCTAAAGACCCACTAGCGTATAAATCATATATGCAGCGATACGCTAAGGAACACCCAGAAATATTTGTAGGTAATCATCATAGTAAAAAAACACCACCTGTATCAGGCGTGTATTTAATCGATTGCCTCCTTACAGACCATAGCTACGTCGGCTGTTCATCGAACATGCGTAATCGCCGCTATAAACACGCGAGAAACGTCGGTAGAAGCAAGCAACATAATTTATCAAAGCTAATTAAGGAATATGGTTGGGGATGTTTCGAATTCCGTGTACTGGAGGAATGTGATAAAGATAAGATATTTGAAAGAGAGACTTTTTGGATACAGAAACTCAACCCTAATCTAAACAAAAACAAAACAAAATAATGGAATGGAACCCCGAACCAGAAAAACCAATAGTATATCCTGTTATAACAGAGAATATTAGAGATATTGACGATGTGAAGAAACTACTAAAAGCCATTGGATTAGCTATGACAGTAGAATACGCGGTAGCAACAGGTATGGAGCATTTAATTGATATACCAAAGAATGTACCTAAAAAGGTAACATTAAAATTACCAAAACTAAAAAAACTAAAATAATGGGCTTAAAATTTAAAGTAGACGGGGTAGACGTTACAGATAAAATAAACCCACCATCACATGAGGAAATAAAAAATCAGATAGACGGGATGGAAATACCAATACCATTACCTGATGCCGGTAAGATGTGGGGTATAATTCAAGAGAATATCCAACTACAACAAGAAAACTATATGCTAAGATCTAAATTAGATCAAGTGCGTAGATTAGTTGACTAAACAGGATATGTATGTACAATATATAATCAATATATAATATGAGTGGTCAAAGAATAACAAAAGCAGAAAACGATAAACGAATAGACATGTGTTTGGAACTAAGATTTCAAACAAATCCACCTATGCTTCAAAAAGAATGGATACAATACTGTCATGAAACCTATAATGATAAAAGTGAAATAACTTATCACAAGTATTGGAGTGACGCAAGAAACAAATATGAAGAAGTATGGCGTAGTAAGTTAAGTAATCTACTTGAACCTGCAATTGATGAGTTATATTCTTTATTATCCAGTGATGATGAGAAAATACGAAGTAGAGCATTAGACCAGATTATGAAATACAGTGGTAATGATATCCAACAAATTGAGGCTAAAATACAAGGTAATATAGAATTAAATTGGGGTGGAGATGAAGTAAAACCCACATCATCCGATTCCAACCTTTGATGAAAATATGTACTAAATGTAATGGAGAAAAATCATTAGATAACTTTAATAAAAGGCAGAGTAGATGTAAACCCTGTCAACTTAAATATGCTAACGAATGGAGAATAAATAATCCAAATAATCATAAATCATCAGTATCTAAATACTTAACTACCGATAAAGGAAAACAAACATACAAAATAAATCTTAAAAAACATTACTATAGTAAACAGGGAGTATATGGGATATTTTCTGATGAAAACTGTTTGTATGTAGGTGAAAGTAAGAGATTAAATGGTAGAATAAATGACCATAAGTACTGGATTAGATATCCCCATAAAAGTATGAATCAAGACGAACTATATACCAGCATAGCCAATCACAGTAATATCGAAATAAGAATTTTAGAGGAATGTGACAATCATAAGAAAAGAGAAGGTTATTGGATTAACAAGTTAAATCCCAAGTATAATGGAAATTAAACTCTTTACTCCACACTTTGGACAACGGAAAATTATTGATGGTTTTGCTGAAAGTGAACACAAATTTGGTGTTGTAGCTTGTGGGAGACAATTTGGAAAAAGTTTATTAGCCCAAAACCTAATGCTGTTTTGGATATTAAAAACACCTAATCAAAAAGGGGCTTGGATTTCCCCTATCTACAACCAATCGAAGAAGGTATTCCAAGAACTAAGTGATGCTTCACATCAAATTATTAAATCAAGCAATAAAGCAGATTTAACTATGGAATTCATTAATGGTAGTACGTTACAATTCCTATCAGCTGAGCGTTACGACAGTATTAGGGGTTTCTCCTTCAGCCATTTAGTAGTAGATGAAGCAGCGTTTATAAAGGAAATAGCAATGCAGGAAGCTATATACCCTACCCTATCAGCATTGGGGAAAAAATGTTTAATCATATCAACACCTAAGTCAAAGAATTGGTTCTATAACGCTTACCTACGTGGTAGCGACGGAGGTAGTGAATATATTTCGTTCCGCGGTATATCCACGGATAACCCGTATATTTCCCAACAATTTATTGACGACCAATCCAAGTCATTACCACCGGAAATATTTAAGCAGGAATACTTGGCTCAATTTAGTGAATCGGGTAACGATGTATTTAGTGGTGTAGATATAATATGTAATATGAATGGATGGACCCAATACCAACCCTCAAAACGATATTTTGCAGGCATTGATCTTGGCTTGCAACACGATTATTCTGTACTCACCATTATTGATGAAACAGGAAGAGTATGTTTTGTTGATAGAGTCAATGGAACCTCTTACGGAGAGATTGCTAAACAATTTATCACCACCCTCCAACGATATAAAGTTACTGGAGGGTATTGTGAAATTAATGGCCCGGGATTACCCGTATTTGAGATTATCAATAAGGAAATCAGGAAAATAAGAGATTGGACTACTACCAATTCAAATAAAACGGATGGTATACGTTCATTAATCTACGATATTCAGGAGATGAAATTGGAATTACCATCTAAGGATTTCTTCCCACACTTGTATAATGAGTTAAACGCATATAGCTATAAAATGAATGCTACTGGAACTATGACGTTTTCAGCTCCAAGTGGATTTTTTGATGATACAGTTATGTCTCTAATGCTGGCTAATGAGGCACGAACTAAAATAGGATTGACTAAAGGTAAATTATATATAGGTGGTGGAGTAAAACCAAATATGTATTAAACGAGAGGGCTACGTGTTTAGTTTATATCGTTCATTGTTTTCCATCCCTCTCTAGGTGTCGCGTTCTGCGGCACCTTTTTTTTGTAAGTAATTGCGTGGATATTTGGCTACCCGAGGATTTGTTCGTATATTTACAGGGTAAATGAGGCGCGAAGCCAAGTTGTTAATTAAATAATTAAAAATAGAGGTTATGTTTAATGTTGAAAGTGTAGAAGTAGTTAGTTTAATTGAAAAATTCCAAATTACATACTGGGAAGATTCAGAAGAACCAAGAGATGAAGAGGATATGGATGATTGCGATGGTTTTTGGAGTGATTTGTTTGACTTGATTGAAGAGACATTTAACATTGAACTTACAGATGAACAAAAAGAGGATGTTGAGAATCTATAATAACATCTCCCACAAGAGATGTGGAGAACCGAGGAATATTTCGTATATTCACGTGTTAATAAGAACGGCAATAATGCCACAAATAGTTAAATAAATAAAGGTTATGAGTAAGCAAGCAATTAGTAAAGTAAATAAGTTATTCCCATCATGTAATGAGTTGATGAATGATGAGCAATACAAAATGGGTAATATAATTCACCCAATGACGTTATTCGCATTCAAAAATTCACTCCAATGGGAGGGAGTTACACAAGCAGTTGGCAACATGTTAACTCAAATGTTTGAATTGGGGTATGTTTCCTATTATGATTTTGATAATGTAACAGGTAAAGGTTCAGCGGGTGTTTACGATGCACAAGGTAGGGTTCATACGATTGAGGGATTGGATAAATTCAAAGCCCTAACCAAAATTATGTATATGTCTGTTTTAGGAATGCCATTAACAGATGAACAACGTAATGCTATGTATGAATTCAAATGTAGCGACTCTAAATTAATCCAGATTATGGACTAATATTAAAACATATGCGGGGGGGTTTGGCTACCCAAAAATAAATTCGTATATTCACGGTATAATAATAAAAATAAAGGTTATGACAAAGTTAGAGATTTTTAAGTTACAAGCAGATGCATCTATGCAACCACACGTAATGTGGAGAATCGAAGTAGAAAAAAGTGTTATGAAGTACCCAATGGATTTAATTAAAGCTGAATCAGAATGGGAATGGAATGAAGATATTAAACACGATGCTATGGTTGCTTCATTATTCAATTTTGATAGACTAAATAAAACTGCAAGGGAAATAGTTGATTGTATGTTAATGAATGTTTCAGTTGAAGGAACTGATGAATATGACAATATTAATGTTGCAGATTATCAAGATTTAATCCAGCATGTGTTTAATAAATTAGGAAAAGTAATTAAAAACGAGATATTCCATGAGGATGTTTTTAATTATTATGAAGAACTATTCGAACAATGGGATAGAAAAGTAGAGAATTTAATAAAATAAATAAATAATAGATTTAGACCATCTATTTTGATTTGCCCCCCATTAGGGGGCATTTCTGTACCGAGGAAATTTTTAATCCCCCATATATTTATCACCATGGAAATAAAACTAGACATACCAGAATATCTATCCATTAAGCAATGGAAGCAATTTACATCAATGGAGCACCTAAGTGAATCTAAGAAGATGACTAAATTAGTAGCATTGTTAGGTGGTGTAGAAGAGAAAACAATTAGAACTTGGACATTACCAGCATTAACTCAAGTGTATGCTAAAGTGTTAGAGTCATTACAGGATTTAGACCCCCAATTCTACCCTATATTTGAGTTGGATGGTAAAAAATACGGCTATACATCGATGACAAAAATGACGTTGGGTGAGTATGTGGATTTAGAGCGACTCGCAGTTAAACCGTATGAAAACATTGAAGAAATACTAGCTATATTGTATCGTCCAATCGTAAAAGATAGATTTAGTGGAATAAAATGGGCATTCAAAAATGCCTATAAAATAGCATTGGGTGATGCTGAGAATCTATTTAAATACTATACCACTGAAGATTACGATAGTGAGGAAAGAATTCATAACGCTGAAAAATTATCTGTTATCCCAGCTACAATGGCATTAGGTGCGTTGGGTTTTTTTTTAGTTCTAGGAAACTCGTACTTAGTAAATTCACAACTCTCTTCGATGGACAGCAGCGAGAGGAAGAAGACGATGAAAGAAATGAACAAGCAAATGGCTTCTCTAAACATTGGGGATGGTTTGAAACTTTTTATTACCTCGCTTCAACATCCATCCTTCACATCACAGGACAACAAGCTATTACAGACTTAAATTTTGTATTTGTTCTTAATTATTTAGCATTTGAGCAAGATAAAAACAATAGAGATGAACAGAGACGTAAACAACAAGAAAGAACTTATAAAATTAGATAATGAATAATACGATATCAACATACGAACAAATAGTAGGTTATTTTGAGCAAGCATGTACAGCGCACGTTGCGATTGAGACATTTGCTGAAGGTGCTATCGATTATTTAGACGCTAATTCCCAGAATATTAAATACCCATTTGTATTCCTACGCCCACTAGCCTCACCCGGTATTACAGCAAACACAAGAACACTAACATTTGAATTATATGCTTTAGATGTTCCTAAATTGAGTAATCAGTCACCACTACAAGTTAAATCGAATACAGAGCAATACATTTATGATGTTTTATCTTATATTAACTACGGACCAGTACCACCACAAGACCAAAATGGATTTGATGTTGAGATGTCAAATATGACCCCAGTTAATGAAGCATTCAATGATCGAGTTTATGGTTGGGTTTGCCAAATAAACGTAACACAAGCAGGTATATTCAATTACTGTACATACCCCCAATTACCATAATGGCTAAAGAGCTAACATATCCTAATCTACAGCTCGAAATGAGTGACATTGGAACTCTAGTAGTAGAGGAAATGGTTGATCGATTATTCGATAATAATTCCGTTGTAACAGGTAACTTAGCACGTAAAATCACTCCAGGACAATTAACAGTAACTAAAAATGGCATCGTACTACCTATTACATTACCCGAATATGGTATATACGTTGACAATGGAGCAGAACGTAAGAAAGGTGGAATGCCACCTGTTAAGGCTATTACGGAGTGGATTAAACAAAAACGTATATCAGTTCCACAAGCTATGTCTCCAATACAATTTGCTTGGGCAATTGCTAAAAACATAGAGAAGAAGGGACAACGATTTAAAAAACCAAAACCATTTATCCAAGTATCGTTAGATAATGTTATACAAAGAAATTTAGAGAACATTGGTATAGCAACAGCACTTGATATAGATGAAAACATAGAATTTAACTACGGAGAAATATAATGGCAATTACAATAAGACAGAGTTCAACCTCACCAAATATAAGTGATAGCAATTTAATATTTGCTGTTACCTCGAATTCATCGTCAGCAGACCAATACAGATTTGTTTGTGACATAAATGATGATAGTGGTACTTTATTACAGAGAATAAAACAACAACCTAATCCAAACAATACAGGTGTATTTGATTTAGGAATGTTATTATCATCGTATATGGGTCCTACAGATCCAGTATGGGATATTTCATTAGCAACCTCTAATACTAGTTCAGCTAAACAATTTGAAATTAGATTCGGTGAGGAATTTAGTGATTCAGTAACAGGAAATACTACATTATATAATGGTGAAAACCCAGACGCTGCAGGTGACCCTAATGTTTCAGGTAGTGATTATACTTATCTTTTAGATGGAGTATTGAATCCACAAAACCAAGTAAATTGGAATTGGGATAGTGGTTCTAAATATGCTGAGGAAGATCCTATGGACGATGTAACATTTTTATACCAATATGGATTAACGGAATTTAATAATTCATCTATTAGATTAGAAGATTACCATACTATATCATTACTAAATGGTAATTTACTAGGCGCTAATAATAGCTCAACACGAGCACAAGATGTATTTGCAGTAACCTTTAAGCAATATGATTCAGCTGGTGTAATAGGTTCTACAGATATAATTTATAATTTAACGTTAAGAACAGTAGATACAGAAGATTGGAGTTCAGTTTATACTTCACAAGACGCATCAACGCGATTAACTCATTTCCCAGTTGGTCCTGCTAATTTAGTAGATGCCGGAATTACTTTAGATAGTGATTTAGCATATTATACAGCAGAATTTACAGCTCAAGCAACTGATAGATCACCTAATTATGATGGGGTTTGGGGTGTTTATAGATTCGATGTTACAAATAAAAATTGTGGATACGATGGTGTTAGATTTGCTTGGAAGAATGAGTATGGTGTTTGGGATTATTATAATTTCAGTTTAGCACAATCTACTACAGCAACAATTGAGAGAGAACAATACGAACAATCATTTGTTGATTTCTCAGCTACCAATACTGTAGCGTATAATAACGAGAGAAGAGGCAATACTCAATTCCAAAATCGTATTACTAAAAATCGCACCGCCGAAACCGACTATTTAACGCAGGTAGACGCGGATAATATGCGCGAACTATTCTACAGCACAAACGTGTATGTTCAACAACCCGACGGCGCGTATTTCCCGGTAATTCTAACAGACACAAGTGTAACAGAGAAAATGAATCCACGCACACAGAAATTATTTAGATATACTGTAAACTATCAATACGCAAATACTAACACAGCTAGACTATAATGGTTATAATTAGATGTAAAGACAATTTTGGGAACGTAGCAGATTTAGATGTATTACAATCAGCTGAACTGCTATGTGATGTATCTGCTATTGAGTCAGGAGATATAGGACAAGTATTCGGTATTTCATCTCAGGAATTCATGCTACCAGGAAGTCAAATTAATAATAATTTCTTTGGTAATATATTTGATTTAGGTTCCGACCCCTCTGTAGCATTAAACCATACGTTTTTTGCCTCTGTAATGGTGGATGGTGCCGAAATATTCTCAGGTAAAATGTATATCAATAATGTCCTTACAGATGATAAGGGATATGTGATGTATAAGGCTCTAGTAGTTAATGAAACAATTGATTTTAATACTAGAATAGAGAATATAAGAATGAATGATTTAGATTTATCTAGTTTAAATCATACTCTATCAATAGGGAATGTTACTGGGAGCTGGGCTGGTAACTTATCTGGGGGTAACGTAGTATATCCATTAGTTGATTATGCGAGTTCTCCAATAACAAATATAGCTAACGGAGCAATAGGTGATGCTACATTTAACAATGAAGAATACCCATTAGAAATATATGATTTTAAACCCGGTATTAAAGTAAAAGCATTAATTGATGCTGTATTTGCTACCGTTGATTATAATTATTCTTCATCATTTATTGATAGTGCTTATTTTGATAAATTATTTATATTAGCAACTGCTAACTCACAAAGAGGTGTAGGTGAATCACCAGTTGAATATTCATTCCAAACCACATTTTCAGGTTCAGCAGATCAAGTAATAGCAGATGGTGCTACAGCTACAGCTTTATTCCCAGTTGAGTATTTTGATAATGGTAATGGTTATAATCCAGCAACAGGGGTTTATACAGCCGCAATAGATGGGACGTATTCATTTAATGCTACAACTAGATTACAATGGGGTTCTGCTCCATCAGCAGGAACATTAAGAAGACTCACTACTAAAATATTAGTAAATGGGGTAGAAGTAGATAATTCAGTTGATTTAACACAAAACGTATTAGGGTTTGCTTCAATATTTAAATCTATAGTTTTAACTGCTGGTGATTTAGTAAAGGTAACAGTCACAAATCAAACTATACAAACATCAGACAATTCTGTAGTAACGGGTGCTTCAGCTAATTTAGGATCTATAGCAACTTCATTTGGTGGTAACGTAGCATTAATTGTACCATTAATTGATGTATCATTATCATTTGGTAAAGAGGATACAGTATTAGATTTCCTTAGTGGGTTGATAGAGAAATTTAATCTAGTAATTGAACCACAAAAGGATGATAAAAATATCCTTACCATTGAACCCTATAATACGTGGGTAGACGGAGGTGAAATAGTAGACTGGTCATCTAAAATAGATAATTCCGTTAGGAAATCTATTAAAGGAACAATGAATGACCAATCAAAGGTTATTTCATTCGCTGATAAGGAAGATGATGATATACTAAACGAATATACTAAAACTACTTATAAAAAGATATTTGGTGAAGCATTATATATTGACGATGGTGATTTAACATCAGGTAAAAGAACAATAGGTGATACTTTTTCACCCACACCCATCATGGCTATTGATGGTACTAATGCTGATATAATCCCTCATTTATATACAAGAGAAGGTGATACTAAAACATCATTTAAATTCAATAATAGGATATTACATTTTAATGGTGATAGAGATATACAAGATGTTACTGCCTACGATAATTTAGGTGTAAATAAAGGTAAAGGATATTGGATACAAGACGAAACAACAGGTAATAGTGTTTTAATTACGAGTTATGGTTCATTCCATTACTTAGAAATAGATGTAAATGCTAATACACCGGATTTTGAAACATCAAGAGATTTAAACTTTAATAATAGAAACCAAGTTCATTTTTCATCACCTGTATTTACAGATGGATATTATGTTAAGAAAGATGCTGTATATGAGTATTGGGCGTTTTATTTAAATAGTCTATACGATCCAGAATCTAAAATGCTTACTTGTAATATCAAGTTTAATCCTGAGGAACTAAAGGATATACAACTAAATAATAAAATATTCATTGATGGGCATTACTACAGAATAAATAAAATTAGTTCATTCGATTTAACTAAAGAAGCTAGTATTGAGGTTGAGTTAATTAAATCACCAGTTAGAAAATTTCAATTCCCTAGAAGAAGAGTATACGATGAAATTACAAGTGGGGGAACAGGAGCTGGTAGTGGTGGAACTTATACTGATGTTACTTTAGATGATGGTTCACTAGGATCCGGTGGTACTGGAACCTATGTTTTTGTTGATGATAATTTACCAGTAACAGGTTCAGGTAATCAAGATTTATTAGGCAAAGTAGCACCATTAGATAATTTAACATTATACGATTCGGGTATTGCCTCAGGTAGTGTAATATGGAAAGCATTACCACCACAAAATACTAATGGTGTTAGACCAATTAAATCATTAGGAGATAATAATATTAACTTTGGTGCTAATGAGGTAATGGCTGTTGGTAATAATAATACAGTTGGAGACCAAACAAGTATTGTAAATATACAGGGTACAGGTAATGTAGTTGAATCATTTAGTCAATACGTTAGTATAACAGGTGATAATAATAGTATTACAGATTCATCAACCAAATCATCGATTCAATATTCAACAACCTCAAGTATTAAAAATTCAACACTATCAACAATTATAGGTGGTGAAAATACTATAATTAGTGGTTCAAATAAATCGATAGTTATAGGGCAAGATACAATAACTCAAGGGGGTAATAGTAATATTGTAATAGGTAATTACGATGTAAATGTTAAGACAGTAAAGGATTTAATAAATACTGTAGTAATCAATCCTAATAGAGATTTAGAATATTGGGAAAATATAAGTGGTAGTGATTTTCATGGTAGAGTATACATGGGTGGAGCTCAAACCATAGGTGCTATTTATAGAGATACTAAAAAACTAAATGTAATAGCAGGAACTACAATATGGTTAACTGGTTCGGAATACGCTAATGATTTTGTTTACGATATCAAATATACAGGAGGAACGGGTACAGCAAATATTTATTTACCAACTACAGACCCTAATAATTTAGTAGGTAGTAGAGATTCATTAGGATTAAATCGGGAAATTCAATTTATTACAGACTTAAATGTTGATGCTAGCCATATTGTAAATATAAACCCAAGTGGTAGTGACGCAATTAATGGCGCTAGTGGGGTTGGAGCAATCCAATTAAATTCAACTTTTGAGAGTGTAAAGGTATTCAGTCCTAATAGTGGTTCTTGGACAATAATATAATATAAAAATAAAATGGCACAAGTAACAGTAAACGTAACAGCAAATACTACTCAAGCAACCGCAGGTATAGATGACTTAAACAGTTCGTTAAACACCGCTGAACAATCCTCGGATGAGTTAGCTAATAGTTTATCTAAACAGGAAGCTAGGATTAAAACCCTAGGTGGTGCTATTAATATATTAGGTGGTAGTGTAGAAGTATTAGCAGGTGGTCTACTATTAAGTGGGGCACTAACCGAAGAGCAAGTAGAAAAATTCCAAGCAGCAGCAGTCGGTGCTATTGCGTTTGCTGATGGTACAAAAAGAATATTTGAAGGTACTAAAGAATTAGCTGAGGGATTAAAACTAGCTAAAACAGCACAAGTAGGATATAATACAGCAGTATTAGCCAATCCATATGTTGCGGCAGCAGCAGCAGTAGCTTTACTTGCAGCAGGGATATTTGTATTAGTTCAACGTAATAAACAAGTTATTACTGAAGAGCAAAAACGTGAGGGACAATTAAATATAATAAATAATAGAATTGAAACAGCAGAACGTTTACAAGCTGCTTATAATCGAAGTCTTGAAGAGGAATTTAGTAAACAGGAGGATTCAATTAAACTATTAAAAGCTAGAGGTGGTTCACTTGAAGAAATATTTGCTGCTGAAGAAAAATTAATTAAATTGAAAATAGCTGCTCGTAGAGATGAGTTAGCAGAAACAGAAAGACAAAATATAGAGTTAGGTAAAGCTATTAAATTAAATGAAGACGCAGAGAAAGCTACAGGTGGTAAAATAGTAGGATTATCTGAACTTAGAAAAGCATACGATGAGGTTGCCGAATCTGTTTCAGTACAAAGAACAGCAATCAATAGTTTAGAAACTGACCTTTCATTATTAGGAATTGAAGCTACTCAATCCATTCGTGAAAAAGAAAAAGTAGAAGAACAAGAAGCTTATGATGCTTTTGTAACAAGGGAAGAACAGAAAAGAGGTGTAATACAAAAACGTGTTGATGCTGATATTGCAGCAGGTAAAGTAGCAGCAGATATTGCTGAAGCAAATAAAAAAATTGCTGCAGAGGAAGCAGCATTTAAAGAGCAAGCTATTCAAGGTGGTATTGATAATATTCAGGGTGCCTTAGCAGCATTATTTGGAGAAAGTAAAGCGGTAGCATCAGCTAATGTATTAATAGATGCAGCACAAGCGGGTGTTGGTATTATTAAAAACTCCCAAACAACAGGACCATTAGCAATTGCCTATCAGGCTAGTCAGTTCGCATTATTAGGAGCAACTACAATAGCGAGTTTAAGACAAATCAATTCAGCAGAACCGGGTAGCGCAGGTGGTGCTCCAAATACCCCTAGATCGGGTGGTTTACCAACTACAGGGGGTAATACAGGGGGTTTTAGTGGTCCCGGATTTAATTTAGGTACTCCACAATTAGGAGGTAATAGTGGTGTTACAACCATCTCAGCAGTAGTATTAGCTGGAGATGTAACATCAGCACAGGCACAGAACGATGCTATTAGAAACAGAAGACGTTTCGGTTAATAAATATTTATTATTATGAAGATTGTAAAACTAGACATTGACGAGAATAGCATTTTAGCAGGTATTGATGCAGTCGCATTAGTGGAATCACCAGCTATAGAAGAAGATTTTATGTATTTTAGCAAACAAGAATTTGCGGAAACATTTAATGATTACCCCCAATCAGCAGTTGACGCAGCTAAACAAGGAATCAAACGTAATAAGGAAAACGATAATAAATGTGCTACCCAAGTTGGTAAAGTAAGAGCACAACAATTAGCTAACGGAGAAAATCTATCATTAGATACAATCCGTCGTATGCGTTCATTCCTAATAAGACAAAAAGACAATTATGATTTGGCTATTAGTAGAAAGGACTATGATGCTTGTGGTTATATCAGCTATCTCCTTTGGGGTGGCCCGTCAGCTCTACCATGGGCAGAAAAAAAATTAAGACAAGCAGGTGAAGAATTCACCACTGATAATGAGATTATAGAGGAACTCATTAAACAAGAAATGAACATTGTTACTCGTATAGAAGGCATACCAGTATACTCTATGAAAGAGGAAGCTATAGCTAAATCTAAAGAAATAGGTTGTACAGGTTATCATGAACATACTTTAGCATCAGGTGAAATAGTTTTTATGCCTTGTTCCTCACACGATGAAGCTACAGATAATATTTTAGCCGAAACATTTGATTCATTAGATGAACAAATACAAGATGCTATTATTGGTGAGTTAGAAATACGCGGAATTACGCAGGACGAAATGGAGGGCGCAGGCTATATCGAGGTAGATAAGGACGCGTTTTATAGACAGGTATATGCGCAAATTATTACGTCACCTAATAAACCATCTCAAGCCGATTTTGGTAATATGGCTGTTCGTTATAGTTATACGGGACCTCAAGATAGTAAGAATAGAGATTTCTGTGCTCGATTGATGAAATTAAATAAAATATTCCGAAAAGAAGATATTAATAACTTATCAATAGGTGGGACTAATGTTGAATTTGGAATATACGACATATTTAGATACAAGGGTTCTTACAATTGTCGTCATTATTGGTCTGAGAAATTCTATAAACGAGACAGTAATATTTTAGCAGCTGGTAGAGCATTAGCAGATTCAAACAGAATATTAGATGGAACAACTACCAATAACCCTGTTATTCAGAAGAATGGTAAAGTAGATAAAGTAGCTGATTTAGCTAAAACGTCATTCGCAGCATTGGATGAGAAGATGATGTTAATTGGGCCACTTATGGTTCCCTCCAAATTAATTTTACGCGTGGACGAGAATGGTGACGAGTATTATGTCTATTTTACAGCTGACACCATCAGGAAAATATCCTACAAAATGATGAAGGACAAATTAATCGATAGGGTAAATATAGAACACGATTCCAACAATTCAGTTGAAGATGCCTATATGGTAGAAAGTTGGATAATTGATAATCCATCTACTGATAAATCTAGAGAATATGGTTTTAACCTGCCCAAAGGGACTTGGATGGGAACTTATAAGATTGACAACCAGAAAATATGGACCGATTATATTAAAACTGGTAAAGTAAAAGGATTTAGTGTGGAAGGTTTCTTTAGTAATTACGCTATGTCTAAAACAAAATGTCGTAAAAACGGTAGTTGCGTATGTGGTAGAACTGAGAGTTCAAACGGACTTTGTGATGGAAGTCATCTAAAATAATGGGAATACTAGACAATATAACACAAAAATACATTAGTAGGAAGTTCCTTGTGTTTGTAATAGGAACATTGTTGTGTTTATTCAATAACCTGGAATCGAGTGATTGGGTTATTATATCCAGCATCTATATAGGTTCACAAGCGATTGTTGACCTTGCTAAAATCTATAAATCTAAATAATTATGCCCATACCAACTAAAACACCATTAGAAACGAGAGATGAATTTATTACGAGATGTATTATTGACATTTCAGGTGAATATGATAAGAAACAAGCAACAGCTATTTGTTATCAACAACTCTCTAAAGCACCTAAGTAACTTATTACGGGTAAGGTATGGCCAAAATATCCAGAATCCAAGTTCACCTTGGAGGGGTTTAACAATATTTATACATAACGGCGTCAATCAGGCGTCTCAAATATTAACCCAATTAAACTTCATTCAGAAATGACTAATTTAGAATTGAAAGAATTAGTGAAATCACATTTTACTCTTGTAGATGCTCCAGTAGCAGTTGCAGAGGTTGAAGCTGAAGTAATCTCAGAAACGTTCGGAAGTATTAAGGACATTAATGGTGCATTCACTATTAAATTCCCAGGTGATTCATTGCAAATCGGTGATAAAGTAACAGTAGTTACTGCTGAGGATCAAGAAATAGACGCACCAGATGGTACTCACGAACTAGAAGACGGAACTAAAATTGTTACCAAAGACAGCGTTGTCGAGGAAATAATGAGTGCCGACGGAGAGAAAGCATTAGCTGAAGAAAATGTTGAAGAAACAATTGAGGAAACGTTTGATGCACGTACTGACGCTGAAGAAGAAGGTTACCTTGATGGTATCAAAGACGAAAAAGCAGACGAAAAGATGAGCATTGAAACTATCGTTTCTGAGATTGTGGATGCACTAAAAGAAGAAATGGGGAAAATGAAAACTAAAATGGCTGAGTTAGAAGATAAAGTAGCATCACTACAGGATTTACCTGCAGTTGAACCTACTATGATGAAATCTACTCCTTCATCCAAAGCTAAATTTTCAACATTTAATGTAGATGGTGCTGCAAACGCAGACCGTATTAAAGCCAAAATGGCTCAACTAAAAAATAAAAACAAATAATCATGGCATTAGACGTAACCGCCCTAGGTGACTTCAATAACGAAGTAGCGGGGGAATTAATAACAAAAATGGTATATGGTGGAAGCACCATGGAATACATCACTATAAAAGACGGTGTTAAATTCCAAGAGCCAATCAACCTAATGGAAGTTGACTTAGTACTACAAAATGGTACCTGTGTTTCAACACCTTCAGGTTCTTTGACTTTCTCACAACGAAATATCACAGTATGTCCACGTACATCATTTGACGGCATCTGCCTCAAAGACATGGATCGTACATACCTCGGTATCGCAGCTCTTGAAAGAGGTTCGTACAACGAAACTTTCGCATTAGCTACTAACTATTCTGAATTATTGGTAAACCAATTCCAGAAATCAAACGACCAATTCCTATGGACTGCCAATTCAGGTTCAGCTCCAGATGCTGGTTGTTCTTCTGATGGTTTGAAACTAATTATCTCAGGTTCAACTGCAGGCGTTGTAGCTGTTGCTTCAACTCCATTGACAAGTTCAACAGCATTAGCTCAATTAGATCTATTGGTAGAAGCTATCCCAGCGGATGTTACTGATAGAGATGATTTGACTATGTTTATGAGTGTTAGTAACTTCCGTAAGTTTGTTACTGGTATCCGTACTTCAAATTCTTACTACTTCGATCCAAATTCTATCTCTAACAGAGGTGGCCTTTTAGAAATGATGTATCCATTCCAAAATGTTAAAGTTGTTGGAACAGTAGGATTGGCTGGTTCAGATAGAATCGTAGTTGGTCCTGCTAAGCAAATTGTTGCTGGTACTGACTTGATGAGTGATTTCTCTGAATTCCAATTGTGGTATGATATCAATTCTGACCAATTGAAACACAGAATTGCAACTAAATTAGGTGTTAATGTTGCTTACCCTGAGTTCTGGGTATCTAACGACCTCTAATTAATATTAATCCATGTAGAGGGGAGATGAAATATTCTCCCCAATACTAACAAAAACCAGAAATATTATGGCATGTGATATTACAAGCGGCTTTACCCTCGGATGTAGGGATAACGTTGGTGGAATTACCAATTTATACATCCTATCTGGTTCTATCGATAGCGTCGCAGATGCTAGTGAAGGATTAATCAGTGGGATTACAGGTTCCGGTGAATTTTTTAAATTTGAATTATTCAGACAAACGTCTGATTTCTCAGAAGCAATTACAGCAACTCCAGAAAATGGAACTGTATTCTATGAGCAAACACTAAATGCAGTGTTCTTCAAATTACAGAGTTCAACCCGTAACCAAGTTAAGGTATTAGCTCAAAACCCAGATCTAAAAGTCGTTGTTGAAACCAATAATGGAACTGTTGATGGCGTAGGCCGTTACTGGTTGTTAGGTGAAGACAGAGGAATGCAGTTGTTATCCGGTACAGGAGCAACAGGTACTGCATTTGGAGATTTGAATGGATATAACCTTACCTTTACAGGTCAAGAACCAAACCCAGCTTCTGAAATTTCAGGTAGCTTAGCTGGTGCTCTTAGTGGCATCACTTTAGGATAATAAATCAATTTAGGAATGGGGTTGCGCTTTAATATAGCGTGACCCCTAACCTAATACTATAAACAACTTATGTTTCAATTTAATGAATCACTTGCTACCAACACAAATGCTGCGTATATTAGCGATGTTAATTTGTCAGCGAGTTATTATGATGATTTAGTTGTTGTTTATAGTCAATCATACGATAATAGTAATGGTGTATTTAAAGTTACAACTGTATCTGCTCCTACACAATATACTAATTGGCTAATAATTCAGAATACAGGTAGTTTAGCACCTAATTATTCGGGACAATACGATATAGGTATTTGGACTAATGAATTTGTTGCTGCTATATGGAATCAAGTAGCTACACCTTGGAATAGTTTTGATGAAATTTGGGACGATGCCGGTGATGAACAACCTATTACATTACTATATTCAGATAGAGCATTTGTATCAGGCTCTAATGGGTCTTCGATTACCCAATATATTAGCCCTAATGAAAATGGAACTTACTTAACTTATAATGGATAAAATTAAATTCTCAAATATCACCAAGGACAATGGTCAACGTATTAGCCTTACAGAACGTAAGATGGATAAATACGTTAAATTTGGTGAGTATAACAGTTTCCCAGAGGAACTAATACATCTATATAATAATTCTTCAATCCACAATACTTGTGTTAACGCAATAGTTGATGGTATTGTAGGAGAAGGTTTAACAGCAAATCCTGAACACGTCCTAGACAGAGCAAATAATTCAGGTGAATCATGGAACGATTTATTTAAGAAAGTAGCTACAGATTATAAACTATATGGTGGTTTTGGTTTGGAGGTTATTTGGAATAAATCAAGAACTAAAGTAGCAGAGGTATACCACATAGATTTCAGTTGGTTGCGTGCTAAAGAAAAAAATTATAGAGGACAAATACCGGGATATTACGTGTCAGATGAATGGGGCACCAATTATCGTTATGGGCAGGCTCCAATCGATGATATGCCGTATCTTCCCGTATTTAACCCACATACTAAGTTAGAGGAACCAAAACAAATATATGTTTTTAATCCTTATCGCCCAGGACAAAAATATTACCCACTACCTGATTATGTAGGTGGATTGAGAGTAATTGATCTTGACCAGCAAGTAGACAATTTTCATATAAACAACATTAAGAACGGTTTAGCACCATCTCTAATGGTAACAACGTTTACCAATGCTAACGAAGAAGAAAGAGAAGCAATTGAAAGAATGCTTCAACTACAATATAGTGGAACTAACAATGCTGGTTCGTTAATGTATATCGATGTAGATTCTCCAGAAAATGCTCCTAAAATAGAACCAATACCACAAAACGGAGCAGATGGTTATTATACAACTATAAACGATATGACTACACAGAAAATATTAACGGCACACCGCATCACTTCTCCAATGATTTTAGGAATTAAAACAGCTGGACAATTAGGGGGTAGAGATGAGATTATAGATGCTTATTTACTATTAGTAAACACAGTTATTCGCCCATTCCAACAGAGTATTTTATCGGTATTTGAAGATTTATTAGAAATGATGTTCCCAGAACTTGATATTACTATAGGTGTTCAACAACTCAAATTATTTACAGATGGAGAAGAAGAAACAGATGTTGTTACTTCAATCGATGCTAATATAGGTGAGGATGCTGAATTAGAGGGTGAAATAGAGCAAGCTGATAAGGAAGCCGATATAAATGCTAATGATTCAATCCAAACAGAACTACCTTTAATATGACTACTACTCTAATAATTTCCGAACAAAAACTAAGACAATTCACCGATCTTAATGATTCGGTAGATACGTCATTACTTAAAAATGCAGTAAGAACAGCACAGGATATTTCTGTGCAGCGTATAACGGGCTCTAAATTATATAAATCTATTTTGGCTCAAATTGATGCTGGCCCTACTTGGATAGATGCTAATTATGAAAATTTAGTACTCGATTATATACAGGACTTCCTGCTATACGCGGCTTATTATGAAGCGCTAGAGGCAATTTATATACGCCCGCGAAACAACGGTCTACTCACGCCAACTGGTGGTGAAAATAGTATTGAAGTAAACAGATCATTATTTAATGTAAAAAGACAAAATACAGAAAATAAAATGATGTTCTATGCTGATAGATTATCTTCATTCTTAGCAGAAGAACAGCAACTATTTCCAGAATTAAATTCAAATAATAAATTGTATGAAATGTGGCCAGATTATGCGTCACAATATCGTTCACCAATTGTATTTGGTAGAAATGCTAGAGTAGGTGCTCATGAATCACAAGCAAGAGAAGCAGGTTTACGTATTACAGATTCGAAATATAAACAATACCCTTGGGGTTCAAACGTAAAATAAGATGGGAAGAAATTTAGGTCCGTTAAACATTAAAGATAGCTATGAAGGATTAGTCCAGATTAGTGGTTCACTACTAACAGATGGTTCGGGAAGTTTAATACCAAATCTTACAGTCACCGCCTCCTATGCTACAACAGCGGGAACCGCTATATCCGCGTCATATGCGCTGACTTCCACATCAGCATCATATGCTTTAACAGCAACATCAGCCAGCTATGCTGAAAGTAGTAGTGCTGATAATATAACATTACAACAAGTTACAGATAATGGTAATACTACTACAAATAGAATCACAGCAGTTGGATTCGATGCTACTTTAGGTATTGGTAATAGAAACTATAATAATGTTGGTATCACTACTAACATAGCTGGGCAGACATTTACTATCTTAGGTGGTTCAACAACCTCTAAGTTAGTATTAAAAGGTAATGGTGCTGTAAATAATATTATAACATTAGATGAAGCATCAGCTGTAGCACCTATTGTTCTATCAGGTAATACAGAAATTACAGCTAACTTAAATGTTTCATCTTCATTAACAGCAAGTGGATTAAATTACCCATCAGCTGATGGAACATCGGGACAAGCAATTGTAACAGACGCAGCAGGGAATTTATCATTTGCTACAGTTACAACTCCAACCCCAACATTACAAGAAGTATTAGACGCAGGAAACTCAGCAACACAGGATATAGCTTTAATAGGCGATATTAGTGCTACAAATATTACAGCAAGTTTTGCTTCATTTACTTCAGCAAGTATTGGACACTTAACTACAGTATCGGGTTCAGCAGTTATTATTGGTGATGAGTTTATTATACTAAATGCTGATACACCAACAGCAAGATATGCTGGGTTAATAGTTTATGATTCAGGTTCAGGAACACCAGCTACTGCTTCATTTGAGTGGGATGGTTTAACTGATAATTGGATTATTGTAGAGGAAAGTGGTGATAGTGCTGTTGTATTAACAGGTCCTACTGGCTCAAGAGGTAGTGAAGTATTACCTACATTAAACACATTACAAAAAGGTGGTGGACACCATACACTAATAGATTCATCAATCACAGATGATGGAACATTAGTTACAATAAATGCTAATATTAGTGCTTCAGGATATGTAAGTGCTTCATCATTTATAGGTGATGGTTCACAACTAACAGGTATTTCATTAGACCCATTCCCATATACAGGTTCAGCAGAAATACTAGGAACACTTAAAGTAGATGGTTTAGATAATGTTAATAACATATTACAAATAAACGCAAGTGATATAGCTGGTGGGAGTATGTTGATAAGCACTTGGAAGGCAGATGTAGGGGCTGGTTTAGTAGATAACTTTAGATGGTTAAACACAGCTACTCAAGGTGCCAAATATGAAATAACGTCAAATAGAGGTGATGCTTTAATACAGATGACTTCTCCTATAGGTTCTAATGCTATAATATTATCTACTCAAGATTTAGAGTTAGATGCTACAGGAGATGTTATCATTAACGCTGATACAGAGATAAATGGAAATCTAAGGACAGGAGATTCAACAAATGTATTAGGTGTAAATGATTACGGATTTATTATAGGTGGACGAAGTAATAGTGCTAATAATGCTGATAATGGTATTATTGGTGGAAATAGTAATACATCTAACTTCGCACGTTCTGTAGTAATAGGAGGTAGTAATCTATCAACAACCAAAGCAGATGAAGTAGTTGTTCCAAACTTATATGCTAAGGGAGATGCTATTATGTCAGGAAGTTTAGAAGTAATAGGTAATATTACCTCAGGAAACTCAACAAACGTAGCAACAGGAGATTCAGCAACAGCAATAGGTGGTTCAAATAATATAGCAACTGGAGATGTAAGTATTGTTGCTGGTGGGCAAGATAGTATAGCATCAGGATTTAGGGCTGGTGTATTTGCTGGTGAAGCTAACCAATCAACAGGAACAAATACAGTTGTGGCTGGTGGTTATAACAACCAATTAGGTGGTTCATATGGTGTAATTGCTGGAGGTTCAGGACACAATGCTGCAGGTGATGGTGCCTTTATAGGGGGTGGTTCTACCAACCAAGGAACAGGTTATCGCTACGGAATTGTAGGTGCTACCAATTGTAATGTTCAAAGTGATTCAGCATTTATTGGAGGTGGTGATAGTAATACATTAGTCTCAGGAAACTTTAGAGGTGGAATGGTTGGTGGACAAAACAATACCATCAATGGTAGTGGAACAGATAATGCCGTAATATTAGGTGGTAATACAAATACCATTCAATCAGGAAGTTCACATAGTGGTATGCTTGCTGGTTCAAATAATATGGTATTACATAGTGGTTCCGCTATTATAGGAGGTGATAGTTTACTTACAACTAAACACCACGAAGTAGTAGTTCCAAATCTAACAATTTCAGGTTCAGCAGTAGGTAAAGTAGGTGTATTAACAGACGCAGCAGGAACATCTGCAATGGATTGTTCATTAGGTAACTTCTTTACATTGGTATTACCAGCAGGAACAGATACAGAAATAGTACCTTCTAATATACAAGCAGGACAAACCATTAACTTAAAAGTAACTAATAACGCTACTCCAGGAACCATAAGTTTTGACTCAGCCATAGAGTTTGAAGGTGGAACAACATTTGTTGCTTCAACAGGAGCAAGTGAAGTAGATGTATTAACATTTATATCATTTGATGGAACATCACTACAATGTGTTGGTGTTAAGAATTTTAGCTAATAATATAAAAAACATTATAGTATGTTTATACCATTTGGATTTATGGCAACGCAAGCAGGTGGTGGTGGAGACGCTGATGCTACAGCCTATATAGATGAGGTAATAGCAGCAGGGGGAACATTGAGTGCTGGTGACCAAACCGCTATTGATACCCTATATACATCACTGAAATCAAATAGTTTATATACTGAACTAACTTTTATGTATCCCTTTATGGGTGGAACACCAGACTCACACAAGGTAGAAGGTTTAGCACCAACAGACGCTAATACATTACTGACGTGGTATGGTGGTATTTCCCAATCATTGGCACATACTTCAGATGGTGTAGACAAAACAGTATCTAATAGTTATGGTTATGGAACACCAAATTTTGCACCACCAGCTGTTAATATAAGTAAAGATGATATAACAATAGGTGCCTATGTGTCTACAGCTGTTACTAACGACCAAAATTTCATAGTTTCTAGTATAGCTGATGCTCTTTTAGGCTCAAGAAACCAATTAAATATTCCATTTGATGATAATAATGTTTATGTGGGTTTAACAACTCCTGATAATTGGGCTATATACAACAATGGTTCAGCTCCTGTAGGAATATGGGTAGCTTCAAGGACATCGAGTATACTACTAACTCTATATAAAAATGGTAGTTCAGTAACTACTAATACACAATCAAACACCGCCGCATTGAATATTAACAACTATTCATTCTTTAGTCATAATGGAAACATAACATCAAGTGGTTCTTTTAATGGGGTTTGTGGATTTATATTTGGTGCTAACGGATTAACTGGAGGGCAAGTTTCAACATTTAATGGTATTTTACAAACATTTTTAACAGCAATAGGTAGATAATGGACACAACAACACACAACACATTGGCAAATACATTCACTATAGGCGGTTTATTCGCGCATTTAATGCACTACCAAGCCGAAATCACCATCCTCGTACTGGTGACAGCTTTATTATTAAATGTAAGTCGACTCTATACTATGTTTAAGAATAGAAAATAATATTCCTAATCTACCTTAGGAAAATAGTTAGGAGCCCCGAAAGGGGCTTCTTACATTAACATTATATTTATTTATTTGTGAAGAGGTGGGACACTGGGCGTTCCACCTTTTCTATACTTTATTTATGTAGTTTATCAAAAAAAACTTGGCTATATAGATATTTTTTCGTATATTCACGTATAAATGAGGTACGAAGCCACATTAATTATAAAAATAAAAGTTATATACAATGATTAAACAATTAATTACAGATTTAAAGTTAAAAGAGTTTAAGTATCAAATTGATTTTTGGTCTTCACCTCGATTTCAAAATCCTACAAAACCAGTGGTGTTAGCATTTGGTACTAATGGTGGTAAATCCTTTACTTCTATTATTCATTTAATGTTATTTTATATGAAGCCAGAAAATAAGGGTAAAAAAACTATTATCATTCCACACGCAACTACAGTTCTTAGAGATAATATTGTAAAATCTCTTAAAAACCTAAATCCATCATTTAGTTGGGATGTTGCAAAAAGTGTTAAAGAGTTAAAAAGTGTAGTTGAAAATAATGATGTTATTATCGCATTACCACAAACACTTACTCGTGGATTACAACATTTACCTAAAGTAGAATGGTTGATTGTAGATGAGGCACACGAATGGTATTTTGCTAAAAGTTATAAAAAACTACTTAACCAAATCAACCCAACATATCAGTTGTTAATGACTGGTACCCCATTTAAGTTTAATGCTAAATCTGATGATTTTATATTCCACCACGTTTCAGTAGATGAACTGCGTAAAGCAGGTAAAGCTGGGAATCCAATGGTTAAAGTAGTAAGTACTAACTTTGATTTAGGTTACAAAGATTATAATAGAACAGGTAATCTTCGTACAGATGTTGATTTTAATAAGGGTGATAATAAATCTGCTTTGAAAAAAGTAGCTAAAGAAATACTTAAAAATATTAAAAATCCCACACCTACACTTGTTAGGTTAAATAAAAATACTAAAAATATTCTTAGTATATTTGGGGAGATTGATAAAAGTATTATTATTGCTCATAATAAAAATATGGCTGATGACTTTTATCATATATTAAGTGGTTTTATTCCTAACCAAGTATTAGTATCACATTATGAAAGTGATAGTAATTCTGAAGAGTTTATTAAATTCCAAGAATCAGAAGAACATAAAGTATTAGTTGTAGTAAATAGAGGACGTATTGGTTTTGATATGCCAGAACTATTTAATATTATTGATTTTTCATTTTCAACTAACCCTTCAGTTATATTGCAAATCTTAGGTCGTGTATTACGTATTTCAGATTTACAACCCAATAAAATAAAAATGTATTATAAAGTAGCAGCACGCAATACTGTTGGTTATATTCAAGATGTTATGGTTGGTACGTTAGGGTTAACAATGAAAGAATATTTTACAACATTTATGGGTGACTTTGGTTCTATTAAAGTACCTCGTATTACTCGACGCAAGCGTCGAGATGGAAAAGATACGCAAAATAAAACGTGTAAAAGTAAAAAGTTTAATACTCGTTCTATTTCTAATTTTATAGATTCTGGTTTGTTAGATTTAGATTTCTTTAGAGAAGTTAAAGTTAATATGTCAGGAGAGTTTGATATTAAAGCTTGGGCAACATTAGATGATGTTCGTAGAGCAACATTTGGGATAGAAAAAAGAGAATGGGGCACTCGTACTAAAGAAATGTTTAATAAGATTGCTAAACGATTTGAATATTCTTATCATTTAAAACAATATGATAAAAAACTTCATGAAGCAGCTGAAAATCATGGTTGGTATGGAGATTCAGGATTGATTATGTCTAAACCAACTAAATGGCAGCCTGATGTTGTAGTAAAATACTTTAAAGATAAAGGTATTACAACTAAACAAGAAGCTAAAAAATATCAATCACCAATGGGGTTTTATCGTCAATATGTTAAAGATGGTATTGTTGAAAATTTTCTTACTGATGATCGTGGAGGTAATGTTAAGGCGGCACACATTGCACGTGCTGAAAAAGGTGAAAACTTTACACTAAATACAAAATAATGGACCTTCACTCCATTAAATGCGCTGGTTACTAGTTAATCGGCGCGTTTCACTTTTTCTTATAAAGTAACTTTGCGTTTTAACATTTCTGTCATATATTTCCGACCGCCAACGAGGCAACTACGGAAATTGTAGAGTACTTCAATACCCTAATAAAAAATGGATGATTGTTGGTGCAGATATTTCTTTAATTAACAATTACGCTCAGTTTTACCCTTCAATATTTGAATTTTCCTGAGATATGGGAGGGGGGAAAAGATAAGAATATGACCAAAGAAACAAAGAAACATTTAGACACATACCTCTCCCAGCACTACCAATGGTTGGAGAAGAATATTAGAGACAATATAGCAAAAGGGAAAATGTGTGATTATGTAGACGACCTATTACACCAGCAAATAATAGAAATTTACAATAGTAAGGATGAGGAAAAGATAGCAAAAATGTTAGTAGAAGATAAACTTAGATGGTATATCCTCACCTGCGCCGGTTTCAGCTTACGTTCATCAACTAGTCCATTCTACAAAATCCATCGCCAGCAAAAATTCTGGAGCAGAGAAAACTACATTGATGGTGGGGGTGAACATGATTCACATTCAGGATTAGGAATATTAGACAAAGCTATACTTCCAGAGGACGATTATGATAAGATGACGTTATATGATTGTTCAATGAAGGCACTTGAGAATATGTTTTGGTATAATCGCACATTGATGGTGGATTACTTTATTGAGGGAGAAACATTACCCCAAATGTATAAAAAATATAATATCTCAAAAGGTTCATTAGTCAAGGATATAAATGTAGGAATCAATATTATAAGAACTAAATGTAATCACTGCTAAACTTAAAACTAAACTAAAAATACAATTATGAATGAAATGATAGCCTTTCCAGTAACAATTACCCTAATTATCTTTATCGCGGTTTTAACGGCGATAGTAACAACTGCACTACCATATGTGCCTCAATTGTGGTATGTGTTAAAATCCCGTATTAAACGCGTATTTACCGCCAAACACGATGGTAAAGATATAGTAGATATTATTATCATAGCTCAACTAACAGAACGTGTAGATGATTTAGAGAACCAAGTTGATAACTTAGCAGAAAGATTATCTAACAGAGATACAAATAGAAAAAACAATGTAAGAAGGGAAATAAGGACTTATCTTACTGAACTTAGAACAGATAAAAATGACTAATATGAATGAATGTAGTAAAATGGAACAATTTATAGACGAAAACTTCCCAATGGAATATATCATTTGGAGTCAAGCGTTTTATGTTAAAGAGAATAACATTGATTTAGATGGTGACGATATAACATTCTTAAACTAATGATAAACGAAACAATAATGTCAATAGCCCTATTCAGCGTATTTGCTACAGGGTATTATACACCGTTAAATGTTATTACAAATTGGATAGCAGAAAAATGGATAGGATTTTGTATTCGTAAAAAACAGTATTTGTTAGTTAAATTAGCATTGTTTTTAACGTGTGCTAAATGTCAAGCATTTATTTTAGGGTTAGTTATTACTCATAATATAACAGATGCTATAGCAGCATCAATGATAGCACTAATAATTAAATACATAATGAAATATGTTGAACGCGAACCTAAATAAAGCAGAAGCCCAGTGGTTAATAAGCGAATACGCTCCTAAATCATCAGGTAGAATTGCTAATAACACTATTGGTATATTCATTAAAGCTATTAACTTAATGAGGGGTACGGATACAAAGGTACCATCATGTGCTTGTGAATGGAAACAATCAGCAGCTCTA
>Ga0222691_1000172_pt1 | contig 27308 bp, 35 predicted proteins | sample AntAcemetage1237_FD_179839 | JGI IMG/M metagenome (GOLD analysis project Ga0222691, IMG submission 179839) | Saline water microbial communities from Ace Lake, Antarctica - #1237 | ecosystem: Environmental > Aquatic > Non-marine Saline and Alkaline > Saline | place: Antarctica: Ace Lake... | reverse complement strand
CTTTAGAGAAATATAGAAAAAGTAAAAATGATTAACGGCTCAGGCTACGGCTCAGGCAACGGCTACGGCTACGGCTCAGGCTACGGCGACGGCAACGGAAGTTTTGAAAGTTAATTATGATGAATAGAATTGCAGTTATTTGCTTAGGCTCATTAATACTTGTTACGGCCGTTTTATTTACCCACTGGGTATCTATTGGCGCACCCATACCTGATTACGAATTACTCAGCAAAATTGAAGGAGAAACGAAATGAAAAACTATATTGTTATCTTAATCGCTTCTATGTTTTTTGTAGGATGTGGAGGCTCATCAGAAGATGGAATAGAATCCAATCAAACAGTCGATATGATTGAACTAAACTCAGATGGTTTTAAATCAGACCTTATTTGGGGAACAAGTGAGTGCGGTTTGCTTGAAAATCAAAGTACAAAAGAAATATTTGGCCGAGTTCGATACTACCAAGACGCAGAGCTTTCAGGCGGACGTTTTTTATCAGCGCAATACGAAGACCTAAACCAAAACTACTGGACGGATACATTCGGACTCGACTCCATAGATCTTACAAACTTCCAACTCGAAAACTTTGAAGCCCCTAAAAATGAAATCGTAATTCCACACACAGTCGTTATCGACGGCGAAACATACAATGCTGAGTTTCAAATTAAAGGAGACTTGGAAAGATTTAGATTCGCACTGGAAAATAACTATAGCGGCGCGGTGTTTATGGCGAACTACAGGTACGTTATTTTTTTTGATGATGAAACGTGCAGCGTAAACGGACTTGGATACACATCCCTCATATCAAACTAGGGACGCCAATCATGAATACCTATCGTCGAAAACCGATCCATAGACTCAAGCTTAGCTAAACAAAACGCATCCACCTGGTGGTCATCTTCAAACTCAAGATGCCACCGCCTCTTTACGGCTTCCGCCATCTGCTTTTTATTAGCATTCCCCTTGGAAGACGTAATCTTTTTGAGCGTCCCAGGTGCGACCATTTTGTATGCAATCTCGTGCTTATATAAATAATAACGCACAAGGGCAGACAACTCAGCACTAAGACAAGCCGTATGAGATCCATAGGCAATGCCTTCGAGAACAGCCAAGTCCGGTCGGGCAACTTCATATACAACGGCAATCCCTTCCAAAATCTCATTCCAACGCGCGGGGCCTCTAACTTTGGGTTTGGTTCTGATCGTAACCGCATCTATCACCTTGCCTTCCTCTAAAACCACTATGCCAGTTGACCGCAAACTCAAATCTAATCCCCAGATCAACGCCATTGACTAAATGGTAGACATTTTTAAAACTCGATGGCTATTTATTAATTTGGAGGTCCGCTTAATGTCAAAATCCGAAACTGTTGAAATAAATATATCAGTTACTGTCTCCAAAAAAGACGGTGAAACCCTTAACGATGCAAAGATAGTCGCAAACCCATTTGGGTCAGACTGTTTATTCCTAGGGCAAGGAAATGCTTTAATACAAGTATACCTAGCTGATATTATTGAAAAAGTTGAACAACACGCTAAAGAATCCTAGGCTTTTAGAACTCGAATGGCACGTGTGAAAAAACAGCCTATAGCAGATACGCAGGCAGAGAACTTGAAAACGGATGATGGCTATATAAAAACAATAAAATTTTATCTTAAAGATGACGAAGTTGCAAAAGAATGCCAAGTGACCTGTATTAAAACTCCAAAAGGATACTACTACAACACTGGTTTTTGGCACGCATGGATAGAAGGCGGTGGCTACTTGTGGAGTTTGTTTATCCAAGAAAAAATAAAATCTGCTGATTACAAAACATCCACGCTTATAAAACGTGACTCGAAAGATAATCTTGAGAAAAAAATGGCTCAGATTTTTCTCATGTGGAGTTAAAAATGATTAATATATGGAAGAAGCAAGACAACCCTTTTTGGAAAGCAATCTGTGATGACATCTCAAATTCAATTATTGATTGTTATAAAGAAAATCATAATTCCATGCGTTCTACTGCCAAAGCGCTTTGTATGGCGAACTCGACGCTACGAGATTTTTTTAAATATAAAGTAGCTTGTGGTGATAAAAGATTTGAAATTGAAAAGTTTCGGGTTATCTATGGCGCTGAATGGAAAGAAAAATATCAAAATCAAAGTCAAAAGTTGACCTTTAAATATTAAATTCTAATCAGTAAAAACCCTGGGAGAATCTAAGAAACCCTCAATCGTTTTACTCTTATCAATCGACGACCGTTGAGTGTCATTTAAAAGGTTTTCAATAATGTCTGCCTTTTCCATAGGGTCTTCAATAATACCCAACTCATTCTTTGAAAACACGCCGCCCTGTCTTCCAAACTCTGTAATCACAGCAGGATTTGTTGCCAGTAGCTGCATCATCATTTTCTGTCTCTGAGCTGGAAGCTGAGGCAATGATTCCCGAATCCTCTGGTCTAACTTGTAAGTTTTATCAACCCACCTTGAAAAAGCCTGAGGTGAATTCATAGCCTTCTTTAAAATGCGCCTAGAGTTGGAAATAAACTCAGCAGACCCTGGACCAAATATCTGCTCATCAGGAAGGTTAGCAAGGTTGGTCCCACGAACAATATTCCTCTGAACAAAAGTTCCTAAAGATGCACCAGGATTAAATCGAGATGACCTTAAAACATTGCTCTTCATTTGAGCTGTGTTGATGATGGCGTCTAAATCAGTCTTTATCGTTGGAAGCAACTCACTCAAACGGTCCTCAGGTAAGTCAGTCAATGGATCTAAAAACTCCAACAACTTACTCCTAGAGCTGACATTGCCCTCCATAAACCCACCAGCTATCTGTGAAGGCCTAGGTAGACCCTCTACAGTATTGTAAAGAGCTTCAAAAACTTGATTGGTTTTTCCCAATCTAAACGTCTCATCTAAATCCTCAGCCCGCTGCCTAACCTGAGAACTGGCTCGCTTTAAAAAATTAGAAGCATCAGGAGCATTTTGAAAAACATCACCCTGCTTATCAAAGCGCGCTTTTCTCTGAAGAGACTGCTTAATATTATCAACCTCTCGCAAAGAAAGCTCTTTTGGTTTAGGCGCGAAACCTTTTGCACCAACATTCTTCGCTGTGCTCGACGACGGACTCGTTAAAGTTTTCGCTTCAAGCCTTTTAAAAGTCTCAATAACAGCTTTCTTCGCCCGAGATTCTTCTACAGTGTTATCAGGAAGACGTTTTGCATTCTCTAGATTCTCAGCAATCACATCATAAAGCTGTCCACGCTTCGTGCTCTTATCAAGAATCTCGTCCTTGGCTTTACCAGCTATTTTAAAACCTTCTTTGATCTTGTCGTTAAGATCCCTCATCCCACGTGCCACCTGATTATTAACAGCTTCACGCGTCTCAGGATTAGAAAGGTCAACACCCTCTTTTCCAAGCTGCCTAGCATATTTAAGGTTGGGACGATCAACACCAATAATGTCAGCTATCCGACCACCAAAACGATCAGCACCCCTTTTTAAAGCACGGGCAGAATTTACAACTTTTTTGGCTGAACCAGAAACACCCTTCTTTAAAGCACCCGCAGCCTGAGGAATCTTTGAAGCGACATAACCGCCACCTACCCCTAAAGCCCCCCCCAAAAGAGGATCCACCACTGTTCTTTGTGAACCCGCCTCTGAACTAGCGCCCAAAGCTCCTAAGACGCCACCAGCGCCAAGACTCCCAGCCTTTGCACCCGCAAGCCCAACACCACCAGCTGTTAGCGCCGCAGACCCCGGCAATGCTCCAACGCCCTTAAATAAAATCTCTTGGAAAAGACCCGCTTTCTCTTCTGCAGCACGAAGCTTCCTCTCCTCAGAACTCAAAGATCCGCCCTCTACTCGATTGATAAGCTGACCAACCGTCTCTCCCTCTCGTTGCCCATAAGCACTAGGAAAGTTGGCTGCCAAAACACCCTCAAGCTTTGAGGTCATTTCAGGCTGAGAAAGACCTGTAAGCATGCTTGCACCCTGACCTAAAAGACGCCCCCTAGACTCAAGAAAGCCCATATTGTCAGCCTCTTGCTGAATGCCAGCGGATGCCTCCTCAGCCTCAATCTCTTGTAAAAGAGCTAACTCGTTGTTTGCCTCTTCAGCCTCTAGTTCTCTTAAAATATCGAGCTCTGCCTGACTCATTATTTAGACCCCTCTAATTCTTGAATGCGCTGACGTCGCTGCTCTGGAGTAAGTTTTCTTAATTGATCTTTTAAGCTAGGAGCACTCTGAATCCTCCCACGCTTAACCGGAGCAAACAAACCAGAGGATTCCAATGCTTCTTGTCGCTTCCTCTCAACCGCTTCGGCAAAAGTCTGCAACTTAGATACAAAAACAGCATCATCATCATCTGGAGTAGGAAGACCCTTTAATAGCTGTATCCTTTCTTCGTTTGAAACAGCAGACCCTGAAATCGATTTGATAAAAGAAGCCGTCTGATCAATTAACTTTGATCGAAGCTTTTCTCGATCAGAATCCGCCAATATATCAAACTTCCTAGTCAACATACTGATCGGCTCAGACATGAAACCCGTGTTTACGTCTTCCTTTAATCCTGCAATGTCAGCAATTAACTCAAACCCAGCCTTTTGAGTGGCCTGAAGATCTCGAACTTTTTCTAAAGCTTTTCTACCAGTAGTTGCTTCCGAACCCTGCTCGTTGCGCTTATCTAAGATCTGCTTATCAAGATCTGAAATCGCATCTCTTTTCGCCTGAGGACTTAACCCCGCCTCTAAAGCAGATCTGTTTTGCAAAAGCTTTTTCTCTTCAAGCAACAAATCAATCTCAGAGTTCAAACTTCCAGCAGCTCCCAAATCCTCAGCTCGGTACTGACCAATGTCATCAAAAGGACCAGGCCTCCCAATAAGTCCATCTACAATCCTAAGAGCGCCCTCTCGCACTGGCTCAACTACTTGCTCAGATGCCGGTGCAACTGATGATGCGCTTGATACAGGCATTTGGTTATACATAGGAGCGACACCCGCAGAATCATCAACAGGCATCCCAGATTGAAGCTCTGATATAGAAGCTGGCCTTAAAATACGTCTTCCGCCAGGTGCAAAATCATCCTCTACAACAATAAGCTTCGAATCATAATCAACCCGGGGACGAGACCTAAACCCTGACTGAGCTACTGATAAAATATCTTCAGGTATAGGACGACCAGATAAATCTCGAACCGAACCATCCGAAGACCTAAACACCTCAACAACCTCAGACCCTGCCGTACCATCTCTTCTTGGAATTCTTAAACGAATGCGTGATTCAAGACCAGGTGAAGCAACCTTAGGAGCTATTATATCAAGCTCTTTACCAAAAGCCTTTGACTCCATCTGATCAATTGTTTTGCCCGTCGCTGCCGCCTCTTCCAAAGCCGCCTGACCTTGACCGGCTGTAATATCCCGAATGCTCTCTCGCTCCTTAACAAGCGCATCGTAATAATTGCCGCTCGCATTCTGACCAGCCTTTGCACCTTCGTAACCACCGCGACTGCCCCCAATGGCGTATCCCACCAATGATGGCACAAGAGCTAACGCTCCTAAGCTCAACGCCTCCGAAATACTGATATTCTTTTTCTTCTTCGCTTCGTCAAAATATTTTGAAGCATCTTGCTTTCCAGACTGAATATCTTGCTCAAGCTTTTCAGTGCGCTCTAAAACCGCATCTCGAACCTCTTGCCTCTGCATATCTTTGTCATAAATAGGCTTATCCGTGAACTGCTGCGCACTTGCCCTAAGATCCTCATTGTTTACAACACCAGACGTTGCCGCCATTTTGCCAAAAGAAAAAGCACCATCCATTAAAGCGTTGGGTTGAAAAACATTCTGAGACGCCCCCCGGTTCTTTTCAATCACACCCTGAAGCTCTGGGTTTTCAAAAAAACTAGCCATTTACAACTCCAGTCCGATCTCATATTTTCCAGCCAATCGAGTTACCATTCCTAAATAAATGTTCTTCGCATCTTCAGGCTGGTCCGTTCGAATGCAATAATATGCAGGAATAATCTCAGTCACCGCTATGTTGTGAAGCTCTTTGTAATCACACTCAAGCTGGTCTTTCATCAAAGGAGCGATACGATAGTATTCTTTGACAAGGTCAGATTCCTTGCCCCCCATATGCTCATCTCTAAACTTACGAAACACATTCAATATCGTGTTGTTCTCATCGTCGGGAATTCCCAAATAGTCGCATACAGCAGTGGTGATAAAACACATCCCACCGCCTCCGCCAGATGCTCGAGTTGCATCCGCCTGGTTGTCGGCAGTGATCTGGCCAAATAACTGATTTCTCTCAGCCTGACCTAAGTTCGCAAACCCTAACTGCGCACCACCTCTTGCGGCCATCTCTCTTGCGGCCTGAGCCTGGTTATACTGCTGCCTTGAAAGCTCATCTTGTTCTGCTCTGCTAAGAGTTCCCTCAAAGTCATTCAATGCTTGGTTTCGAATGTTTACGTTTTGAAGAAGCAAATCCTGCTCCATCTGCGCCCTCTGGTTTTGACCTTGGTTTGCTAAATCAGCCTGAGCAGCTGCTGCAGCGCCCCCTCGCAAATTGCCTAAAGATCCTCGCAGGTTTCTAGCAGATGATTGCTGCTGAGACGTTAAACCTCTTAAAGAAGCCTCCCTTAAAGCATTGCCCTCAGTAGAATCTAAACCACCCAACGCATCCCGACGCCGTTGAAGAATGTCTGCGAGATCACCAGACCTTTCCTGCCTTACATTACCAAACGCCGTCTTTCCAATTGCACCCTCTCCACTGTTGTAAAGACTTTGGAAGAAATCTTTTCCAGCCTGAAGATCTAGAGATCTCTCTCCGCGCAAACGGTTTAATTGGCCCTGATACCGATCTTGATTTTGTAATCTCTGAAGCTCTTCATTTCTAAAATTCTCAAGCTCCCTTGGAGACATCGTAATCCGTCCCAAACGAGAACTGTCGTAAGATGGATTGCCAAAATACTTCGTATCCTCTAAATCGTCACCAATACCATAAGCACGATTGTAGTCTCGGTTTGATGGATAATTTTTTTGGTTTTCATTAAAATTGTATAAATCTGACATATCCTACCCCTTACTTAAAAAACAAAATCGTTACTGTGGCGCTGTTGCTTCCCACATTCTTCAAATACAAAAAATCTTCATCCCACACCGTATCGCCACGAACTATATTCCTGTCACCGTTGGCATCAACCATCAACCACTGAGTGGGAATCGTCTTGTCAGGAAATTGATTTCTAATCGCTAACTCCCCAGATGTTGGGATCGTCTCCGTCACACTAAACGTCTCAAAATTCTCCAAAAACGCCAAGCGATCTAACCCCGTGCGAAGCTCTCTTAAACTCTGAGACAACTCCGAGGTTAGGTACTTGATCACTTCCGGAAGACCTAAAATAGACTCTCTTGCTTCTTTAAAAACTGGAAACTTCACTACTCTTTAATCCCCCCGGACTTTCTGTATGGAGTCGAAACATCCTCAGCTATCCCAGTAATCTTTACATTTTGATTTTTAGAAGTGTTAGTCATCACCAAGCGCCAAGAAAAACACTTCTTGTATCGCATCTGCATAACCGAATCCAAAGTCTGTACTTGGTTGTCAGGATCTCCATAAGGAGAGACGCCATACGAAGAAAGACCGTAACCCTCCACACTAAAACCAGGACGCAAACTTTTAGAATTAACCGTAAGGCCTTTTATAAAATTGAACTCAACGTCCATGTCTAAGTCGAAACCGTCGTTAGGAGTCGATTCTAAACTCTCTATCTTGACCTTGATTAATTTCTTGTAAATCTCAGGGTCACCTAAATGAGTCCAGGCTGTTGAAAACTCAAAAGGAGTCGCCACAACATGATCGTTATAACTTTGAACGGAATTTATATCCGACGAAAACTTATACGTGAAACTCTCTGCTGATGACGATTCATCTCCAAATCTACGCTCACAAAACCAGATGCCATCATCTAGCATCACATAACCAGCTGCTGCATTTAGATTGGGGCGACGCGCCCAACTGTTTCTATAATAATCATATATAAAAACACGAGACGCATCTGTTGCAACCAAAGTGCCATCAAGCAAATCTTCTGTAGGAAGAAATAAAATATATTTCTGGTTGTCTACATCATTGATCGCTGTGGCTCTCTTTAATACAAAGTCTGATCCAACATTCTGAATATCTGAAAAGAAAACTGGCTGAATCTGAGCCGAGACCTCTTCTGGAGTTTGACCGCTGATTATTCTGTAAACACCATCAGAGGAAATAAAGTACAAATAACCCCCCACCGGAACAATAGAGTGATGAGACTCACACCCCTTATCACCACGGTTTTGATCTACACGAATCCTAAATGTAGACATGTCTCCAGAAATGTTGAATGACGAGCTGGACTTACCAACAAACAAAAACTGATCATTCGCGCCCAATCCAGATACTCTATCTCCAGCGCCACTAATGACATCAAAAGACCTACGAAAAGCATCAAACCCCTCTACCGATACTCCAAAATCTCCTACATAAACGGTGTTCACTGCATCGCTAACACCGCCAATTACCAAAAAGTTTTGAAAAGTTGTGATGTATCTTCCATTAGGAGGAAGCGAAGGAGTGATAGAAGGTTGCAAATAAAAGGGCAACCCAGTGATTACATTCACATCATCTAAAAAACCCTGAGTGGCAGCAAAACTATTATTAGGAAGCTCTACCAAGTTGTATCGAAGCAACCCAGCAGCTGTGGTGGCATAAATAGGAATTCTTAAATTGTTAGATATCACCGCATTATCAGCAACATCAACAGCAGCGCCATCAACCGTTATTGTCCCCGCGGCTATAGCCGTCACTTCCCTTTCAACGTACTCAGAGGATACGCCATCGAAAAAGTATGCCGTATCGCCAACCTGCATTGTGTGACTACCGCCAGAACCATCATCCACAGTTATCGTGTTCACACCACTTTGAACGCCAGCTACGATCGCACAGTTGGTGTTAAACCCCGACCCCGCCTGAATGTTTGCTACAGTAACAGTGACATCGTCAGCAGTTAGAGCCACCGATGCCGACTGAAGACTTTCTTGGCCCTCAAAAACACCGCTGTTAGCATCCACTTGCAAATATGTGTAACTGTATTGACGGCCAGTATCTGTAATTGATCCACTTCCAACGACCGCCGTACCAGGAGCTGCCTCCGCTCTAGGCAAACCCATTTTATAAAGAGTCTGTCCGTCATACTTTAACGGAGAATCATATCCATTGGTCATGTACAAATTACCGTTGTAATTTACCCAAGCCGTGTTTTCAAAATCACTCTCACCCTTGTTGGTCGCATTTCCTGCTAATGGTGAAGTTACCGTCTTATTGACTTCCTCCCATTGAGAAAACGTAATGATGGCCGCAGAACTAGAGCTAAAAACTAAACTCTCTTCATATGGCAAAAGAGCTGCTGGTGTTGTTGTTGTTCCTACAATCGTAGCTGAATAATCTGTAAGCGCATCAATCTCTGTCTTTAGTGCGGCCAACGTAACTGGAGACGTTTCATCAATCGCCTTACCCAAATCCTTGCTGTATACAACAGTTTCACTCTCTTGAATTTCAAACGTAATCGTCTCATCATCATCACCAGTTGTGATCGAAAGCTTAACACCGGCCAATGAACCGCTGTATGACACAGTAAATGTGCCCGATGTTTTTAAAGAAACAGTGTCGCTTATGCCTATAAGCTGTTTTTCAATCTGCCCCGTATCATCGTTTATTCTTCCAAATCGAGCTATGCCTGCATAAGCCAAATCCTCTACCAAAGCTTTATAGCCAGGAGATTTCTCTATGCTTGTGTTTCTCGTAATCTGCGCACTTTCAAAACCAGTGGCAAATTTGGGATCAATGATCAAATCACTAGAACGCTCATCCAAACCATAAAAACTGGTGAACTTCTTAACTATGTCTCTAGGGCCAGCCATTAGACAAACGACTCGTCAATCAATGGAACGAAATCAATATCGTCTGTTCCATCCTTGTAGTTGTCTACAATGTCAGACATCAAAGCCATCATCTCTTCACCAGCCTCTGAAGCATCCGAAGAAGAGTCTCTCTTTAAAATCTTCCAATACACATAAGCCAGTAAATACCTCTCAATGTCGGAATCTAATTCACCTCGATTAGTAGAACGCTTCCCTTTGCAAATGAAATCACCAACAGCAATGCTCTCTCCTTCATCATACGTAAAGGCGCTATTGACCGTCACAACACCGGTACTTTGATTGATTGAATCAAAATCAACCTTCAGCATTTTTGTTACCCCGAGGCGATCAATTACAGTAAGAAAATTATCCTCTAAAAGAACGTTGTACTTTGTCTCGTCTAGGTCACCCGCCACAGAATTTAGGTTCTCTATCGTTAGAGATGTAACCGTGCTCGTACCGGCATCGAGAGTGACCGCACTCACTTGAAAACGCTTAACGTCCAAATCCAAAAGCTTCTTCACATAATTAATACGAAGACCGCCAACAATGTTTACCTGTGGAACCGGATCCAAAATGATCTTATTGCCAGATAAAATGTACCCATTAATGTAAGGATACATATAACTGTTTCTCTCTCTGAGAGTGCGCTTGTTGATTGGATAAAAGTCATTCACATTTCCTGAGTGAGAAAAATCAATGTTAACTAATCTATTGTCCAAAAACGCATCAACCGGAAGAACGTATTCATCTTGGTTGCCAACAACATCATCAAAGACCTGCTTATAAAAGGTCGTCGAATTGTGTTTTACAATCTCTCCCTGCAAGTGATCTTGAGCGTCGTTAAAGTATTGAATAAATTCAATGTCCTGAATTCCTCTTTCAACACCTACATCGTCATTCTCAGTGCCCCTACGAGCCTGAGAAATCAGAGCTTCCAATGGTCTCATTTTTTACCAAATCCTATTACAATAGCCTCTTTTAGCTTCTTGTTGTTGTCTGATGAACCTTCCATCTCTTCTTCATAGTCTTCAGACTCTTCTTCATAACCATCGTCATCCATCATGTACTCTTCAAAGCACTCGTCGATGCACTCTTCAATTTTCATCTTTAGGTTCTTTTTAAATTTTTCCATGTCCATCATTTTATCTGCCTCCAATTAAAGCGTCTCGTAAACTTGAATTTAATCCTGTTAATGCGTTGCCTCTTGCCGCAGACCCAGACTGAAGAGCGGCCATATTTCCCTGTGCTCTTATATTTGCAGCGTCTAGTTCTGCCTTCCTTCGAGCTTCTTTCCCCGACGCATCAGCTGCAAACAAACCACCCAGCAATCCTACTGCCGCTCCTATGCCAGCTCCGGCCGCAGAACCCATGGGTCCGCCCAAAGCTCCAATACTCGCTCCCGCTCCGGCCATTCCTAAAGTCGAAGAAGCAACGCCAGATGCCCCTCCTCCAGATGCCCCTCCTTGAGGAATGGCGCTTCCAGTAGCACTTAGTGCTGAAGAAATTCCTGCTCCACTTGCGGGGCTAGACGCCTCTGGATTGCTAAAATTCATGTCTGGAAACTCAGGAGTTTGCCGAGGGGGCAGACCTAAATCTAAACGATCTTCCTCTCCTGGAACTAAACTAAACTGGTTATACAACGCACTTCCTAATGGATTCATAGACACCCCTTACAAAAAAATAGGACTAATAAGAGCCAAGACGTATAAGCTCCAGCAATCCAAGTTATTAAATCAAACCGCGTCTTGGAGTGCTTGAAGCCTTCTTTCACTTCATTTTCCACACCAAAATACAATCCCACAACACTTAAGCCACCTATGTAGTGAAAAATACCTCGCCATAGGTTATGAGGAGCTTTCCACTCAATGTCTCCATACTTGTCGACACTCTTCCAATAAGAAGTTTCACCCAAGGGATAGGTTGTATTCGGAAGCCGCCAAAAAAAAGAGCGAAGGACATGAAGAGGGTTGCGCTTCAATGGATTCAACTTCCCGTCATGCCAAAGCTGTCCCAAGCTTGTCCTGCCTTCTTTAGGTCGCCAACTCATTTATAAAATTCTTTCATGGAGTTTCAACCGAATATGATATCGCGGTTACGTTTCCAGCATCTGTCGTGGTATTTGATAAAGCACCTGCCCATGTTCTTATTTCATAAGCAATTGATCCATTTGTATTAACCCTTAACATCCAAATTCTAGCACCTGAAAATACTGTTACATTAGTTTTCGTACTATTTGGTCTTGCCCAAGTTGGTATTAAATTAATTGCGCTAGCTGGTTCAGAATCTGATGGAAACGTTGGTGTGGTAAGTGATGTTATAGTTACAGTATCATTTATTCTTTCGACTTTTAGAGTTCCAGATGTAAAATCACCAGAACCTGATAAATTGACAGTTGTTACATTATAATAAGTAAGGATACCTGGATGACCATCAACTGCTACGGTAGTCCAAGACTGAACTGGAAAATTCGTAATAACTACAGATACCGTCCCAGGAGACCCCGAAGCAGTAACGTCCACATAACCAACTGGAACATAGCGAGACAAAACAATATTAAAACTTGCATCGCCATTTCGATAATCCCACTTCGTGTCACTGGCGGAATTACCAATAGCAGAAAACTCCCCATCAACAATGTCATAAAAAGTAAATATTCTGATTGTGTCAGAAGCTTCGTAAAGAAATCCATTAGACGCATCCACGACTGTTAGTGTGTCATCTGTAATTGCTACAACCGTCGCATTGGTAGTCACATCAGATGAAAGATCTTTTACAATCTCATTAACCGTTCTTGATCCAGAATTAAAAGTGATCTGACCTGAACCACTATCAATCATCGTCCAAGAGGCATCACCACCTTCACCACCTATAGAAATCTCACTCGTTCCGTCATTGCCCAAGTATTTCTTAGTCGTTGAATTGTATCGAATTGCTCCAGCTGTTGTCGTTACTTCCGTAGGAAGCAGCAACTGACCAGCTACCTGAACATCCATAGATGTAACGCCAAGCTCTACGACATCAGAGCTATTGACTCTAACAATGTTAATATCTCCATCGTCAGCGGCATTCCTAGATCGTAAATACTCTTCGTTGGATAAACGAATCTTTGCGCCAGTTATCGCATTGTCCGCAATACCTCCCGTTGGAATCTGTAAACCGTCTGGGTCTCCAGTGTGTTGATGTTGAGAAATGGGCGTCCATGTGTCAGTTAAAACAACGGCATCCCAGTTCCTTGTCCCCCTTGTGGGAGCTTTTATTCTTAAACCTGCAAGTGTTGTAAATGGCATTTAATCCCCTCTATAAAACTGATTGTCATCATAAGTCTGAAGAACACTAAGGGCGTCTCCAATTGTAATCAACGCAGATACGGACGACTCTCCTACATAAACCTTATTTGTATTTCTTTCATAATCCGTATACCCAGCTGGATGAGGTTCCGGCCAACTTTGTAACCGCTGGAATGTTCGAATGCTGCTTCTAGGCCATGGAGTATCCTTACTTAATGTTTTGACACATTAAATTCGCTTCTAATGTAAATCCTGATGGGTCTCCTGGTATAAATCCTGCTTTGATGCTTGTTGCTTCCGCTGAAATACGCGCAAACAAAAGACCACCCGGTGATTCTAAAATACTTGCAAAATCAAACGTTGTTCCTTCGGCATTAGCCAACAAGAGAACAAACCAAGTGGTCCAAGGCCCATCAGGATTAATCGCCGTCTGAACGGTAACTAGGCACTTTCCATTTGTTCGATCGGATACGGTCAAAGAACATGAATAGTTTAACTCCGTACCTCCCAAAGCAACAGGATCAGAAACTATTGTCCCGTTTGCAGAAACAACAGTACTCGGGATTGAAACTAAAATGTTATTTGCCATCTATACCTTCCTATCCTGAGCAACAAGCTTTGCCTCAAATGAAAATCCTGTTGTAACACTCGTCGCAACACTGCTTATTCTTGCGAACAACAACCCAGAAGGTGCGTTGGAAGGCTCCGCAAAACCAAAATTTGCCCCGTCTGATGCTAAGCCAGATGAACCAAACCAAGTCATCCAAGGCCCATCAGGATTAATCGCCGTCTGAACCGTTGATGTTATCGTCCCATCTGTCCGATCGGACATCTCCTGGACAACGGCATAGAAAAACTCGTGAGGACCCAAAGCAACAGGATCAGAAACTGTTGTCCCGTTTGCAGAAACAACAGTAACGGGAATCGAAGATACAATTTTGTTAGCCATTTAATACCCCTTATAAACACCGAGCGGCACCACCCAAAACAGCAGCGCCGCCCAATGCTATAAATATTTAGATCAAGCTCTCTGCGTCGCTTCCAACAATAGTCACATAAACATCTGCGTCTTTTGCAGTTGTTCCGTCAGTACCGTCCCAACAAAGAATCTGAATAGCCGAAGCTGAAACAGTTCCAATAGTTGCAACAACATCCCCAGACGCACCAATAGGTGTCGCATGAACGCTTAAAACGTTCTTCAACGGGTTAGCCAAAGTCAGTAAGTAATCACCCGTTCCAGAGTCAGTAAGACTTACTTCTGCTCCTGAACCTGGGACAACAGAAGCCGTACCCGTTCCATCAATCAAGCAAGCAATAATACGAGGGCCTCGCTGCTGTGAGCGAACTTCTCTCGTTTGTGATGCTAATAAATTACTCATGTAATCTCCTTAAATTAAAAAGCAAAAGCCGGAGAGTTTCCCCTCCGGCCAATACCCATTGCCGCTTAAGCCAATCCGTCCAAGACACCCTGGAAGGTTGGAACAATGTAATTCTGAAGATATCCACCGTATCGAGCTTCGTATGCATCATCATCTGCCTTACGAAGAAATACAGTTCCATCATCATCGAAGAAACCAAAGTCTGGTCTGTGATGAGTGGTGAGATACTTGTCATTCAAGAAGTACACACGATCGTCTTCAACAAATCGCTCAGGAACAATTGGAACCGATCCTACAGAAGACATGAACTCGACACCCTTGAAGCTGATATGACCTTTAAGATCTTTGCTTCGTGGCTCGACGTTGTATCGCTTCTGATCTTCAAGAAGATTCAAGATCTTACGATATTGCTTGTAAGAAGTAGAAATCAAGTTAGGCGCCTTGCCTGTCTTTCTCTCAACTTCAATCATGACCTGATTCATCAAGTCGGTTGTGATACCGGCCGAAGAAGCATCAACAACAGTTGATTGCCATCTACGAGCTACTGGGATGTTGTATTGAGAACCAGAAGTTGCATCAATAACACCCCTTAACCCAGCGGGGTCATTGTCCTCAGAGCCCTGCATGAAGATAAGATCTCCGGCGGCGGGAACCTGTGAACCAGTGGTCCGTGAAACAGTGATCTGCTCATTGGTAGGATCAACATCAGTGATCTCAAAAAGATCAGTGTTAGTCGTCTCAATGTTTACAAGATCGTTCTCTTCAAAGTTAGCTTCTTTCCAAGTCGCTGAGCTAATCGTCAAAACATATGGGTTACTTCCAGATACACCACCCGAGGCAATAGTTCCCAACTGACCTGTTCCATCGTTGTACCAAATACGACTCATGTTACGCATGAAAGACTCAACACCCTTTTGAGTGACCTCTTTCACACCTTCAATAAAAGCACCCTCTGAAGTAGCAGACGCTTTGATTGATTCACGGTCATATTCCATACGAGCGTAAACTTTTTTCGCAAGAATCAACGCCTTGCCGTAATCAGCTACACCTGAAGTCGGCAAAGATCCTGAACCAACACCACCTGAAAAACTAAGTGGCTGTGAAACGAAAATCTGATCACCAACGAAATTGTAATCTTTGTTAACACGCCCCAAAGTGACGTTGTACGAGTTATAAGTATTGTCCGCGAGCTTTCCAAACTTCGTCTTGAAGATGTTGGATGCGGTAGTAAGGCTAAACTGAGCCATTCTTTCCCCTTCGATTTTGAATTAATGAGTCTAAAGATCTTCGAAAAACATCGGACCACCCGAAGCCAATTTCGAATCTTTTTTTGCCAACTTCTCAGGAGCTGTCTTTTTCAACTTCTGAGTCAAACGACGCTTCTTGTCCGCTTGATCGCTGGTCCCTTTGTCACTCAATAAAGTCTGCGCTATCTCTTTTAAATCGCTGTCCGATAACTCGGGGTTAATGCGACTTTGCTCGTAGAGATAAACTCCCACTTTCTTGAATTTCTCATTATCCAGGTTAGGGTCTACAGAATGTAGGATGCCAATGACCTTGTCCTCGCGCTGTCGTGCCAAATATGTCTGGCCTAGCTGCTCCAGATTTTGCAAGTTTGTCTGCAAATCCTTCTCGTTCGGGTCTATTTTTCCCTGTTGTACTAGTTCTTCGTATATTGTAATGAATTCTTCCCGAGTTGCACCAGTTTCGGCAATGATTTTTTCTGTCTGATCACTAATCTGTGCCGTCTCAGCAGCATACTTCTGCTCCTTTTGACGCTCTGCTAACGTGCTTTCATACGTCTTTTCGTTCTCTTCTAACTCTATTCGGCGCAACTCGTTATCATCCGTGTCCTTGTAATCACGAACCATCTTAAATATGTTTCCTCGAAACTGCTTCATGAAAACAACCGGATCAACCCCAGACGCCTCAGCCACAACAGCAATCGCCCCTAGTGGATCTTTCGAATTCGCCTTCTCATAAAACTTGCTCGCCAATTTCGATATCTTCGCCTTGTCTTTTGAAAACGTAGCCTTCTCTCGACCTAGATCGGCAAATCGCTGCTCCCAAGCAACCTTGCCGGCGTAATTCTTTAAAAGATCTTCTATGGTCACATTTACGTCTTTGCCATCAACCTTGTGAGGAACAACCGCATCGAGCGCTAAATCTATCTCGTCTTCACCAACTTTGACCTTCTTTGAGGCCTTTGGTTTTTCTTCCGACGAATCCTCTGCATCACCAGATTCCTCAGATTCTTCAGACTCCTCTGATTCTCCCGATTCCTCTGAACCCTCCGATTTGTCGTCGTCCTTAGAGTCCTGACCCGAATCATCAGGCGCATTCTCTACTGGCGCACTCTTTTCTGTGTGCATTACGTCTGGCTGCGGATCTGTCTTAATGTCATCCCAAAACATTTCCGTCATCTCTTCGGTGCTAAGATTGCCCGCGACTTCTGTCGTCTCTGATTTTGTTTCCATGATTCCTCCTATTAGGTGGTTAGCGTTGCGGCATTGACACCCTCCGGGATGGGATCACCCTCTGGCGGCAGCGGCGGCAAAGGAATTTCCTCAGACGGCACACCTTCCAAAGGGGCTTGGGTTTGGATTGGTTGCGGCGGCAAACCTTGTTCGGGGGATGTCACAGGTTGAACGAGCTGTGACTCTGCTTGAAGCGCTTCTTCCAACTTCTGAATCGGGAAGAATAGCGGAAACATCGGAAACCTTGCACCTATCTCAGCTGCATATTGCTCCGACTTTTTTGAAATTCTGTACATAAACATCTCATGAGCCATCATATGGTCTTGTAATGCCTTTTTTCTAGACTTGGGCCACTTGTGAAAACCCTTGTCTGACATCGCTGTTAAATGCTGATCATAATGAACGAGATGATTCTCATACGGCTCAGGAGCTTCTGTTGAATGACCTTCTTTAATTTTCTGAGTCTCAAAATCAGCAGCGGCTTTATTAACCGTGATCTTGCTTTGAAATTTCTTCACATTACCAATATCAAGAATCTCTACTAAGTCCTCATCACTCATCGTGTTTGGAGCTATCTCCTTGATATCAAGCGCTGTCTGAATTCTTGCTGCTTTAGACTCTGGCAAAGCTGAAGAGTTCTGAATGCGGATGTTGAACTTTCTCTTAAACACTTCTGGATCAAACTCTATGATCTCACCATCCATGCCTGTCTCAGTTCCAACAATCTGCAACTTTCGCTTGTCGTCCTTTTCGTAGTAAAGACCAATCAATCGAATCGTCCAGTCAGCCAAATCCACAATGTATTGCTGCCACTTTACTACCTGAGAATTAAACCGCTCTTGCTCCTGCTCTGATAAAAACTGAAGAGCAACTCCCGCCTTTACACCGGCAGGCGGCTCACCACGAGAAACACCATAAATGCCAGATAGCTGCTGCATCTCTTCTTTGATCTGATTCCTAAACTCAAAAACTTCATTCGATGTCGTCTTAAAAGAAACAAGCTGCGGTGGTGTTGGACCTTTGTATTGAACCACTGTTAAATCATTCCCAAGGGATTTTAGATTCGCTGCACCTGCCGGCATAATCCATTTTGGATGCGCTGCCATAAGCTGATTTCTAGTAATCATCGTCGTCAAAGAATTGTAAATGTCTTGAAGGTTTCTGATGTAACGAACAAAAGATACTGCTCGCTTGTCACCAGGCACTTCATCTGAGGTAAACCTAACCAACGGAAGAGGCACTTCAAATGTCTCTTCAGGATCGTTTGGATCGCAGTAAGGATAATCCCTCTCTCGAAGTATCACATCCACAGTAAAAACAATCTCTACACCCTCTGGGAAATAGTGATCCGGCCTATACATATAAGTGATCTTGCGTGATTGGTGATGAACCGGCTCTTGTTCGAACCGATCATAATTGAACTTATCAAGCTCTGGCTCACTCTGAATCTCGTCCGCTGAATTTGGAAAATCAGCCTTGAGTTCAGCAATTGGAAAGTATTCCTCAATAAAGCAATCCCGGCAGTCCGTAAACTCTGTCATATCATCAAGGTGCACATACTCGGGGGAAATGAGCTTGTACTCAATCTCACCCATACGAGGTTTGCCCTTTAGCTTTACTGTCTCGCCGTCTTCGTCTTCGGCCTCGGCATCATCATCCAAATAATCAGGATCAACAGGACCTTTGTTCTCATTCCAAACGGGCCAGACAAAAGACTCTCCAAAAAGATCAGCGACCTTTGCGTGCTTCGCATTTAAAGCCTCAATATTGTTTGTATACCAAAGATAATCAACCCAACGCTTGGCCAGTCCAGCAGCTAGCTCATCTTCGTTTTCTGTAGTTGGAGGTGTTACCGCAATGGCCGGCTTAAAACGAGTTAACCTGGCAACACGCGCATTTACCAAATCTCTCAAATGGTTTACGGAAAGCTTCTTGTATCTTCTGTTCACAGTCGAACCAGATAAAGAAGCACGACCCTCTCTAGAATCCCTTGAATCGAGGTCGTAATAGTACAGGTTTTTGTATCTAGCGATGTTGCCTCTGTACTCTTCGACTCTATCAACAGCCTCTTGCTTTCGACGATCCAAGTTGAACTTCAACCAGTTAAGAACCTGATCCTTATCAGAGCGGTCCAAGGCCCAAAAGGGTTGATAAACGTAACTATCTTCTTCTCTGCCGCCTGCACCAGATGGTGTGTCCATGTCGTCAAAAGTTATTGCCAATGTCTTCCCCCAGGCTGTGTGATTATGAAATCACGTCTTTTTCATATTGAAATGACGGCTCTTCCTGCCGGTTTAAATGCTGATCTAATTCTTTAGAAAGCCTTTGAGACATCTCTTCATCACTGGGAACATTTATTTCTTCCTCAGCAAAAGGGTCCTTCCAGGCCATCGTATGGGTTGATTTTTCCATAGCCATCACTTTAATCAAAGCGAAACTTGCCAATGCGAAACCAAGGATCGTGATGATGATGCAGGTGATGATAAGACCTACAACTATTGCGTCAATACTCATGAGATAAAGCCTCCTCCCATTCTTCACTTACTTCTTCCAGAAACTCCGACTCTAGTAAATCATTTGATTCACTGGCCATCTCTGGAAAGTCGTCCTCCATGCGGTACCAAGGCTTGTTTTCAGCGTTTTCCTTTTCCTTGTTTCGACGCTCTTTACGATCGTTAAGGTCGTAATTCCAGAAGCCTAAGCTATACCTAGCCGAGTCGATTAAATGGTCATTTACCTTTGGAATCTTGCCCCTATCGTCTTTCACGTAGTTTTCCACCTCCCAAATAAACGAAGAGCATCTCTCGGAGACGAACAGCTTGTTGTCTAGCAAGATGTCCTTAATCAGGCCTATACCTGATTCCTTCTTGTTTTGGGCTTTAGTCGTGGGGAAGAAGTGTAGGTTGTGGCGTTGAGAGACTTCGTTAATAAACCAAGACGCTGCCTCATCACACACGTGATCCCATTCAGCCGAGAACTCTTCTTCTTTTGAAACGATTTGAGGGAATATTCCATCAACGGAAGTTTTGTTGGGGTCGGATTCATAGATCTCATCCAGGACGAACACCTCTCTGGTGTAGGGATTGAGAGCTAAGAAAAGCACACCGAACACACTGACTGTGCCTGGATCGGCCACACACAGAAACTGCATCTTGTGCTGGTCTTTAGAGAACTTCTCGAGGAGTTTTTGGTGGGGCATCACGAACTTTTCTTTATCAAACATCGGGAATATGGACCTCTTACCGCCTCTGACGAATCGTCCTTCATACTCTCTTGCCCATACGTCTTCTTCACCCCTTGCAATGAGCTCAAGTCTTTTTTCCTCAAGCCATCTCTGATCGATGTATGGGTTTGTGGAGCTAGGCATTTGAAAGAAGGTGCCGTGTTGTTTGGCAATGTCGGCGAGGGCAAAGAACCCGGTACCCATTTCAGTATCCATTTCAGGCGGGGTTCCAAGGACTACGAGCTGGGCTTTTCGAGCGAGGAAGTTTGGTTCCATCCCCTCATGGAATCTTGGCTTAAAGTCCTTATATTCATCGTATATGACCAGAGAGGGGGTAAAGCCTCGAGCGGTGTCGATATTATCAGCGCCATCAAGTTTGATAAATCCGTTGTTTAGAGTACGAATTCTAAGTTCTGATTCGTTCGGTCTTCCAGTGATGAGGTTGGGGGCAAACTTCTGGATACGCCTTGGGGCCCACATAATTTCTTTGGCCTGCTTGAAGTATGGGGCGATGTAGTACACGGCCGCGTTTGGGGTGAGGATGCAGTGAATGTAGGCTATAAAAGCAGCTGTTTCTGATTTACCGAATTTTCTACCACATTGAGCGAATATGGGGTGAGACGTGCCAAAGGTTTCGATGAACTTATAGATGATTTTGAGCTGACCATCATGAGGGTGTTTGTCGTGGAATAGCTTGGCGACTAGACCAGGAGCTTGGAGTTTTATTTTTTTATCGAGATTTGCTAATAAGGCTTTTAAACCACTCACGGATATCCTCTTCTCCCTTATCGGGGCGATCGTGAAGAATAACTAAGGCCTTGTGTATTTCTTTAAGAAATGTGTAATCGGACCTTCTGAAGCCATTTAGAAAGCCTCTAATGAGTGCAGCGGTTTGAGCGCCTAGTAGTTCTTTATCGCTTTCCATTTTTCTACGTTCTTGGATGAGGTCATCGATATGGAACTTGGCAGCTTGAGATTCGATTTGATCGAGGGCGGTTCTTTTTTCAGTCGGGCTTGTCGGAAGGTTTTTCGGTAATATTAGCTTTGAGTAGTTGTCCATGGTCTATATCTCCTCCTAATAGCTTTTTAAGGGCATCTTCAGCAGTGGCAGTGTTACCCATGCTTATTTGTCTGTTATCGATGTTTAGATGAATAAGAGGGTCGTTTTCTCTGAGTCCACAAACGGTTTTATTGAGGAAGATAAGACAAGCAGTGTTACCGGCCATAGCTTCTTCGAATATTTTATTAGATAGTTTTGCCTTGACTTTTGCGCGGCCATTTTTCACACGCTGCGATATATGAGGTATTTCGTTTTTGCGCTCATACCAGGTTCTAGGGTTTGTCCCAACTAAATAGGCTATATCATCCTCTGGGAGGAAGCGGGCGGCGTAGGCTTCGATTTGATCTAGTATTTCCGGAGTAGGCATCCACTTCTTAGGGCCGCGCTTCTTTCCGGTAGACATAATCATATATTAGCAGGCTTTTTACCGAAGGTATGACCACACTCTGGGCAGGTCATCGGTGGTTTGTTTTTGAGTTTGCCTTTGAGTTTGCCTTCTTCGTAATTATCGAGAGGTTCGATTTTAAAGTCTTTTAAGCCGAGAAGGTCGATATCTAAGTCAGGGCCGAGTTCAGGGATCTCGAGGTTAATCATTTTGAGGTCGAGTTCAGAGTATCTGGCTATCGCGTTGTCGGCGATGACGTCTGCGTATTGTTGATCTATGTTGTCATAATCTTGGAATTCTACAGGGAATTCGGTCCAACCGTTAGCGAGTGCGGCTTCGAGCCTACCGTGGCCCTTGGTGATGAGGGAAGAGAGGTTTGAAACCACGATGGGGTGTCGAATGCCTTGATAAAGCATAATTTGGGCTAATCGTGTGATTCCCTCCGTGCTATGGCGATTTGGGTTGTTAGGGAACTTCATAGATTGGAGTTCCTTAACAGGGATCAGTTTGTCGTATCTACATTGAATTCGCATTGCTAACGATCTTTTCTAAATTTCTCATAGCTTCCATTTCTTTGCGTGTTCTGCGAGTACGTTTCTTTTTTTGTTTTGTGTCGGAATGAGTGGTGGGCTCTGGTGGTTTTGTTTCACGTGAAACATTGCAAAGCCTTTTGGTGGCTTCGAGCCAAGACATAATTTCTTTAGGATTGGCCATGCCGAGGACTTCTTCGAGCATTTGGTTTAATTTACGATCTTTGTAGTGATCGCTCATGTTTTTGAGTTCTTCAGGTGATAGGTTTATTCCGAATGTTTTAGCTCTATCGATGAAGTTTTTAACAGCTTTGGCCTGTTTTTGAACCATCTGTTCAAACATTTCTGATTGACGATCGTCTGACATTGCATGCCTCCCATTTTGAATTGTCTTAAAGCGGCTAAGTTTCAAGAAAACTTATTTAGCCATAATGGGTAAGCTTGACAGTTGCGTCAATTTAAACCTGATTTGTGATTTAAGGGATTGGTTTATTTACGTGGACTAGAAGAGCCGCCGTTAACCCCTTTGGAGGGGTATCCGCCCATATCGATGGAGTTCCCTTGGCTTTGAGGTGTTGATTTAGACTTATCGTAGCCCATGTTAGGGAGTTGTCCGTTGGGTCCCATGTCTTTGTATGCGCCGGCAGAGCCCATACCGATATTGCCTTTTTTGTTTTTCATATAAAAATCTCCTTAGGTTGGTCTTATTTTGATTGAAACTTGGCCAGTGGTCTAGGTCAAGACTTTCAAAGTTTCTCCTTGGAACTGAGCGTCCGAGAGTTGAGAATTGAAGTATGGAACCGGAGATAATAGCAGGTGCGAGTGGTGTTGTTGGTGTTGGTGGGTTTGGTCTTTTTATGATCAAGCGTTGGATATCTAAGGTAGATGAGCGATTAGACCGAATGATTGATGATTTGCACCAGATTAAGATTGAGATGGCTTCTCGAAAGGGTGCAGTAGACGGCAAGGATGAGGTTATTTGGCGCGAGGTAAATTCCCAGAAGATTCATTTAGCCAAGATGGAGAGTCGAGTTGATAAGGCTTGGGAGACGGTGTCAAAGATAGCATCGCCTAGAATTAGTGATTTGATTGAAAGGGCGATTAAGGACACGAAATGATCTTTGGTAGTGGTGATGAGAAGGTGCTTTATTCTTACGCAATTAGCTTCTGCGGGGTTCCTTACCGTTGGGGGGGCGATGACCCTATGGCTGGCTATGATTGTTGTTTGGTGGGGTCTTCTAAGGTTTTAAGTGAGACAGGACTTAAGTCTATAAAAGACATTCGACCTGGAGAGAGTGTTTATAGCTATAAAGAGGGTAAGCTTGAGATTCAAACGGTGTTGGCTTTACATGAAAACGGAGTAAAGCCTGTTTATAAAGTAAAGATTGCTGGGACGACTCTTCATTGTACGGACAATCATCGGTTTTTAGTAGTCAACACTCCTAAGGAGCTTCAGGGCTGGAGTCGTCGAAAAGGCAGAAGTTTGGAGTGGAGAGAGCTAAGAGATATCAACAAAGGTGATGTTGTTCTTAGTTATACGGGCTTTAGAGGCAGTTCTGCTGAATATAGTTTAAATCAGATTAAGTTTTTTGGAGCTCTTTTGGGAGATGGGACGACCCATAGTGATGAAGGTGGAGTGAATCTTTGTTTTTTATCAGAAAAAAAGCGTGCTCATTTAGATGAGTATTTTCAAATTGCTGTGGATGATTTTGGTTTTAAGAATAAGCGTTGTTTTAGCGAAACGCATGGTTTGATGTTTAACAGTGTTGATTTTTTACGGAAGCTCCAGGAGATGGGTTTTCGTGGTAAAAGTGTTGATCGTGTTTTACCCTCTTGGGTTTTTAGATCTAGCCCTGAGCAGTTTGATGCTTTTTTAGAGGGGTATTTTTTAGCTGATGGGCACAAGTATAGCCGAGAAGGTAAAGAGTCGGGTTATAGCATCTCATCAGCTTCTAAGGCATTAATTGATGATCTACATCTTCAGTGTTTTATTCGTGGATACAATGTTTCAAACATTACTGTGAACAATAGGATGAAGCCTATTTTCATAAAGGGATTGGAAGTTGATAACGCTCGTCCTCTTTATTCATTTACTATTTACGACAGCACAAAAAGAAGTTTTCCTTGTCGTGGTGCAGGTCCAAAGCCGTATCATGATTTTAGTGTAAGTGAATCTTTTAGCTTTCAGAGGGTTCGTGTCATAGAGCGGTTACCTGTCGATTTACCAACTTATGATTTAACTGTTGAGGATTCACACAGTTATATTGCTGAGGGTTTTGTGGTGCACAACTCTGGACTCGTCCAGGAGATTCTAGCGAGTGTTGGTTTAGATCCACGGGGGGATCAGACAGCACAGAAGCTTCATGATTATTTTGAGAAGGAGGCGACGATGAGTGCTTTTCCTGATTTTGGAGCCTTAGCGTTTTATGGCTCTTCTACTAAGAGAATTAGTCATGTTGGGTTTTGTTTAAATAGAAATTTAATGTTGGAAGCGGGCGGCGGCGGAAGTCGTACTCATGATTTAGAGGATGCGAAGGCTCAAAATGCTTATGTTCGTATTCGACCGGTTGATCAGAGGAGTGATTTAGTATCAGTTTTGATGCCTGGGTATACTTGGCTCAATTAACAATATAAAAACGGAGGGGGACTTATGGAAGGTATTAAGGAAACAAAAGAGCTGCTTGTAGGGATCAATGAGTTGTCATTGGTATTGATTCGGGAGTTGAAAGATGGATTGCAGGTCGGGAAAGATTTGATGGCGATCATGAATGAGCTTTTGAGCAATGATGAACTAAAGGACAAGTTAGCAGCAGCTGTTCAGGGTTTAGATGCTTTGGATGAAGAGCTAAAGGACATCAGTTTAGAAGAGGGAGTGGAGCTTGGCATGGTTCAAGTGTCTTACATTGGAAGGTTAGTTGATGCAGCGAAAAAGAAGGCTGAGTAGCTTTTGAGCATTTTTCTAGCGGCCTTAGAGGGGCTTTCAGCAATACCGAAACTAATCGACGTCGGAAGAGATATTGCTGGGGCCCTTCGACAGGCCAATCGTTTAAAAATATTAGAGGATTCTGCCGAGCTTAAGCGGTTGAGCGAGAAAGCTGAGACAGATGAGGACTTTCAAGAGCTATCTAAAAAGCTTTTTGATCTTACTGGGAATTAGTTTTGTTTTTGGGTGTGGTTCGAAGATCCCCCCATTTGATAATTGTATAGTTCGTTGTGATCGATGCGCCGAGGGTGTTGCGATAGAGGACCTTCGATTGGAAGATTTTCAGTTGTATTGCACGGACTCTTTTGGGAACGAGCAGTCTAAAAGTTTATCTGATTTGCATTTAAATGCCTGTATTCCTTTAGACCAGTTTAATGACGTTGTGACTTATTGCCGGGGTCTGAGGTGACGACTGATTCTATTGATGCGAGATTTTTATCACTTCAAAGAGATCGGTTTAGGGAGTTGATGAAAAACAAAGAAGAGCTTCATCGATTTATTTTAGAGTTACAACAAAGCGTTTACCTTCTTCACGGATCAGCAGCTTGGGAGTTTTTTAGGCAAAGTGGAGCGTGGGATCGACTGAAGGAGTATGCCTCAGCGGAAGATCAATTTAAGTTTAACAAGGAATGGAACGAGCTTGTACGTCTAACGTTTAGCCATAGATAGATTAAACTTGCTCGAGCATCATTGATCTAGGGAGTAGGTGGGCTTCATCGCTGGAAACTAGTTCTCTTTCATCCAGTACGAACATCTGCCCTTTGGGGCATCGAACTCTGTAGTGATAAATGTCTTTAGCTTTTAAGACTTCTACGACTTGGACGGGTCGTTTGTAAAATGGGTGAGTTCCTATTGTTATAACGACGAGCTGCCCGATTTTGAAAAGGGGGGTTTTGTTTGACACTCCTTGCACACCTTTCTGATTGTATTATCCAAGGCATACCAAACGTAAGCCATCTCGTCCTTTTTCTTCGAGGCTTTGCATTGGGAGCATTGAAAGAATTTGATCTTTGGTTCCACGTTAGAAAGATATCAAATCACGTCAGGATGGTTTGCGTCCAAACCTGCCTACCCGATACTTTACGGCAGTTGGGCTTTTTCGGAACATCGAAGTCGTGCGCGCCACTGTGCTTCAAGTTGTCTTCGCCTCGGGAATGCTTAGGGCATTTAATCCCCTGACGTGATTTCATATCTCTTCCTCGAATTTGCCACAGTAAAAGCAGGAAGTCCTATGTATATTTTTAGTGCTAGACACCCAGTCATGAAGGCCAAACAAACAAAGAACCCGTCTTGAAGCTCGACCCCTATTAGCCCTACTGCTTTCAGGCACAGCGACACAATCCCCTGTGGAAGCACAAGAGTTTGCGAAGCATGAATGCCTATGATGACTTTCAAGCAGAAATAATGCCTTTGAATTTGAGTTTGTTTTGAGGCCCTTTGCACTCTACACCCCGCTTCTGCAAGCAGGCTCTAGGACTTCACTCAAGTCTTCAAGGTCGCGCTTATTTCATTCCTTAGCCTACTTATGGACGTTCGCGTAAACGCCCTTGACCCTACCTCTCGCTAAGTTCGCCAAGGCTGCACTTCGGTCAAATCCCCACGGTAGTGCATTTTCGACCTCAAGCCCGCCGGTACGCCCGACACTTGCAATCTAGACTTATTTTTATATGGATAAAGTTCGCGAAAAGTGCGAATTTCGAACCATATAATAGTAAAGCCGAGTTCATCTAATTGAATTCAGAGAGCCCCGTCAATTTCTTTTGGCGGGGTTTCTTTTTGGCCCCGAGAGCCGCTTATCTGCCCTCACATAAAGCCTTGCGAAGCCCGATTCCGTATTTGAAAATGAAAGCATGGAAGATTTAAAGACGAGAGCTTTCAAAAAAGCAGGGATCAAATGCCACCTTATGGACCGAGACGTGACAACTATCTCAAGCCCGATGGCGCAAATGATCTATCTCGTGGCCATAGAGACTTGGGCCGGGGCCATGCTCGAGCAAATCAAAAAAGACTACCCTCTGCTCAAATCTGAGATCGGCAGAGACT
>Ga0222691_1000167_pt1 | contig 27902 bp, 72 predicted proteins | sample AntAcemetage1237_FD_179839 | JGI IMG/M metagenome (GOLD analysis project Ga0222691, IMG submission 179839) | Saline water microbial communities from Ace Lake, Antarctica - #1237 | ecosystem: Environmental > Aquatic > Non-marine Saline and Alkaline > Saline | place: Antarctica: Ace Lake... | reverse complement strand
AAAATAACACTAAAAAACAACCTCCTAACCCTACAAACCTACGGATTACTGGAGCCATGGAAAAAATGGCCAAGAAACTACACATGCGACATAGGCCACGAAAACATCCACAACTTCATAAGTGAAATAGTCCTACGACTAAAAAGAGGATTCTAAATGAAGTTCACAAAAGCAATACTACTCACAATTAAAAACAACCTAACAAAAAAACTCACAAAACACAAAGTGCAATACATGGGATTATCAGGAACGGGACCCGACCAATACCTATCAATACATACAAAACACAATTCACCATGGTCCCTAGCAATCGCCATAATCAAAATTGAACAAAACAACCTAACACTAACACAAAGAACCAAACCAACAACAAACCTAGCAGGAGAAAAATGGGAACAAACCATAAAAAACGACATGAACACCATCAACATAAATAGCTTCATACAAAACACAATAAAGAACCTAGAACCATGAGCATAAGCATAACCCCAATGCTAATAGGTAAAATCAACACCACGATACTACGTATCCCAAAAATAAAAGCAAAGACCACAACCCCTAACAACGAATGCTTCTCAATGAGCATAACTCTACACATAAACAACCAAGTCACCTACATCGCCAGCATAAACTACAACAACGGCAACATAAACTACAACGGAATAAGCAAAAAACAAATAGACATAAACGACCCACAATTCCTAAACCACATAACCAACTCCATAAAACACGACATACTAACCTACACCACCACCCTAATCGAATACATAAACAGACACCAAATGTCTGAGAGCCCACACAGTTGGTTCTCAGACAAAATCACAAAGCCATAAACATGCAAGACATCATAACAACAACACTATGTAAAACCATAGAACAAACCACAAACCTAATCTGCGAAACCAAAAGAAAACTATCATACTTGGACGAAAACAACAAAATATACACAGGACCAGGAATATCAATAGCACAACGTCATGACTGCTTAAAATCCATAATAATAATGATAATGATAACAAATGACGAAATAATACTATTCGGAAGATACAAACCAAGCTCCCAATACAAAACATTCACACTCATCAGCGACCCAAACTGCATACAAAAAACAATAAACACCATAATAATGCTAAAAAACGAAAAAGACTAACATGACAAAAACACACCTAGAACACAATAACCAACAAGACTAGGTAAAACCCGATGGGACCCAAAGGGGACCCAACACCCACAAAAACCCAGCGATATCAAATATCCGAATCGCACGCACGAGGAAGATATTTCACGTGCCAGGGAGCACCCCGACCATACCCCCCAGGGGACCCATGGGCTTCCGTATACCAATGCTTAGTGATTATTGGGGGGATTACTGGGGGATCACTGGGGGATTTTCTGCGTTTACGTGTGGTCCTGGTTTGCAACAAATGGGGGAGGGGGGATCGCGAGGTTCCCCGGTTTTTGTTCTCCGGTTTGGAGTGGTTCATGACTTTGTTTGCGTTGAAGTTCGTGTTCGTTGTGTTTGCAATCTCGCTTATCCTTAAGTTGCAGATTTCTTTCATTGATAGGGTTCTGGGGAATCAGGGGGTGCGTGTTGAGGAAAACTAGGCGGGAAATGTGTGAGGAAGTGTTTGCTGTTTATGCGGACTATGACGGGAATGCTCCCGACACGGCTGATCTTGCGTTGTTCACGACGCAAGATCTTGCACAGGTCGCCGCTAAGATAGGGAATGACGGTGTTGAGGAGGTCCCACTTCATACTTATGTTGAGGGGTGTGAGCAGTACAAGGATTATACGGTCCGTAGGGTTTGGCTCCCTGTTAATCCGTTGAGCGTTGTTCAGATGGAGGTCTTTGATTCGATCAAGTCTTGGGTTGAGTCTGATTGTTAACGCTGGTTGTTAACGCTGGTTGTTAACGCTGGTTCCCGGTTTGTAACACTTTTCTAGGGGGAGGGGTTTCCTTTCCCGATTTTAGAATAAGGGAGGTGAGGTGTGGGTATGGAAGATAGCGTTGAGTTCGGCTGGATGATCATGAGCCGGGATGGTGGGGATTATGCTGGCCCATTGTTTGAGAATCTTCCGGAGTCGGATGATGGGTTTCTTGTTCCTGTTGCTGATGGTCTTGATGTTGATGTGTGTAATCCTCTTTCGGTTGAGACTCACCCGGAGATTTCTTCGCGGGTGTTTGTTTCGTGGAGCTCTGTTTGTCATGGGATGCCTGCTTTTGATGAGCCAGAGGATCTTGGGGCTGCTGTTCGGGAGTTTATCGCTTCTGGTGATCCTGAGGCGTATGTTGGCTGGGGTTTGGTTGTGACGCGTCGTTAACGCTGGTTCCTGGTTTGTAACATTCTTTTGAGGGGGTTTCCCCCTGTTTATTTCCTGGGTGGAAAAGTGGGAGAAGTGGTTATGTGTAATGCTGTTCCGTTTAATGATCGTGATTGGGATGGGTTTAGTGGGGCTTTGTTGTTTGATAATGGCGATGATCCGCTTATTGATGCGGGAGGGGTTTCTTTTCCTGAGCGGTTGTTGTTTATTGGTGATGGGAGTGGTGTTAGTGTTTATGCGGATGAGAATGGTGATGTTTATCGATGGTTTCTTCCGGTTGCCTTTAAGTGTGCTTGGGTGATGAAAGTTCTTATGGATGTTCTCCCGCGTGATATTCCTAGTCTTGAGGAGGTTGGTTTTTTCAAGGCAAGTTAACGTTGGTTTTTGGTTTGTAACAGTTTTTTGAGGGGGGAGGGGTTCCCCCCGGTTTTTCATGGTTGAAAGTTGGGGAGTTAAAGATGGGGCAGCAAGTTGGACTTGATGAGATTGATATTCAGTGTGCACGTGAGGGTGCGTCGATTCAGCGGTTTCGTGCTGAGATTGGGCCATCGATTGGTCGGGTGGGGACGCCACGGAATCGGTCGAAGATTCGGCATTCGAAGAGTGATGTGAACACTCACATTAGCAAGGGTGCGAGACCTGGGGTTTGGAAGGGGATTTAACGCTGGTTCCCGGTTTGTAACACTTTTCTAGTGGGGGAGGGGTTCTCTCCCCCGGTTTTTCCTGGTTGGAAAAAGGTTACGGTTTTTGCTGGTGATAGTGTAAGGAATTGAAAAATGTTAAACGATATTCAAATTAAAGGGATTTTTGGAAGTTATTATCCTATCGACAGAAAATTTGTAGAGTTAACAATTGAATGCTTAGATTGCCTTACCTGGAATTATGACTCACCTCACCATACGGTAAGAGATTTGATGCTCGCTGGATTCTAAATGGGGCGGTCGGAGGGCACCTAATATACAATTTTTCAATAAAACGGAGGAATGCGATGAATGATGAAAATGGTGAGTGGTTCAATTTGATTATGAAAAAGATGGTTTTGTTTGCACTTTCTACTTCTCACAAAATGCTCTCGGAGGTTTTACAGTCTCATGGTGAGCGGATGCTCTATGAGCGGCGTGATGCTTTGAAGGCTATTTTGGTCAGCATGGGGGAATTGTCTGACAAAGTCAACAGCGATTGAAAATGCTGGCAGGCCAAATTTGAAGCCCGCCTTGCCGCTAATCGTGCGGATGCTGGTTAACAACACCCCTAATTCCTGTAACAATCTTTTGAGGGGGAAGACTTCCCTCCCCCAATTTTTAAGGATACCGACATGGACCCATTCAATACAAAGTGGTTTGATACCGTTACCCCAAATTCTAAAATCGTAGCAAAAGGGGTGAGGGGCTTAAGCTATCTCACAACTGGCAAAACCTATATCGCTATTAACGGAAAAGAAGACGGGATCTTCGAAGATCGACCATTCGTAACGATTGAAGGCGACGACGGTAAGCGACATTCATGTCATTTATCTCGGTTTGCTCCTTTGGGCAGTAAACCAGTTTAACGGGCTGATTCGGTTTGTAACAGTTTTTTGAGGGGGGATGATTCCCATCCCCCATTCTTTTTGGGAGAAAAAATGAAATACCTTATTGTGAAAGTTTTAAAGCCAACCGATAATAGTGAGCCTGGGTTGGAGCATGCTATTGTTTTTCCAGATGCCCTGATGCATAGATCTGTGGCTCGTGCTCATCATGTTGGGCAAGTGATTGTTGTTTCAGCTGGGTTTTGTTCTTTTAAAAATGGTATTGTGTCAACGTGGGGTAGAAGTGAATCTATCAGGATGGACAGTCGACCAGAGGATGCTGATATTGTCGCGAAGGTTTTGGGGTAATATTACCCCTCCCCAGTTCCCCCCTGTTTATTTCTTACACGGGTTTTTAGCGTTCAATTTTTGGAGAAATAATGAAAGTGTTTCGTACTGATTGTTCGATGGATTGGGAGGGGCGGCCAGGTTCTTCATGGTCATAGCATTTAACAACATTGCAGACTGGATATGCCCCACCGTAGTCCTTCGCTATTTTTTCTGCTTCTTCGATTGTCAGATGGCCTTTATAAACCAAGGGTGGTTTTTCGTCATCAACGTTGCCTTCAATTCCTATTTGAACAATAGTCAAGTTCTGATTCATCGTTTTCTCCCCAGAATTTTGTGAATTGGAATTTCCCCATTTAGTGTTGCAAAGCGGGGAGGGGTGTTTATTTCCCATAGCGGGCCAGCCATAGGAATCCCCTCCCCACGGGAGATCTAATTCACCGGGATTGGCTTCAATCCGATACCGAGTGGAACCACTGGTCCGAGCGAAAGCTGCCCCACTACCGTATCGGTTGTCTCATCGTGATTTGCATAACACTTCGCTTCTCCATGTGTGTCAAAGATTCTTGCCTTACGAAGATTTCTGGTATAGCTGATGGTTTGGTGTTCAGATGCTACGTATTTTCTATCTGAGTTTCGGATAACGACGTACATTCAGTTCTCTCCCAAAAAGTGAATTGTTGATTTCCTCTATGAACTTGTTGCAGCTATATATTTTATGTTAATTATAGGGAGGTGAGCGGGAGCATTTTGAGTACCCCCGCCCACAGGGAGAAATCACGTGTGGTTTTCTGGTCTCTCAAAACACCAACCAGGCATTTTAGCCAGCTCAGCATGTGCCTGACCAGCTCTGACATTTAAGACCATTCGACTACCCGGAAGGAGTTTCGTCGGATGACGGACAAATGCAACTTGGATAGTGATCGGGCTATCATCCCATAAACCACTGGAGTCCTTGTTTGGTCGTCTTTTGGATTTACCATACTCGTGAGAATAATAATTCCCCATTTTGTCTTTCTCCATTTTTTAAGGTTTTCTTTTCTGTAATTGATTGTTACGGGAGCGGGGAGGGGCGTTAACCCCTCCCCTAAGGGAGATCACTCTTTGTTTTCTACATGCAATTCTGTTAGCTTATCTCTGAATGCTCTTTCAGCGGCATCTGCGATCGATCCAGCATCTACCCCGGTGAATTCAGGTTCTAAGTCGAGCATTCCAAACACCATGTTGAATACTTCCCGACTTAATTCCTCTATTTGTCTTTCTGTCATCGTTTTCTCCCAAAAAAGTTCCCTTATACCGAATTGTGGCAGAAAAGACCGACTAGGATAATTTGTACTCTGTAGCGTGAAACGGGATAGTCAACGCTTGTCAAGCTCATCGGAGTTGTCGCTGCAGCCCATAGTGTTTAAGCATTGGTCTATGGCGTCCCCTAATGTTTCTTGTGGCATTATTTATCCCTTTTGTTATATTCATCGAGGACGAACAGATACGCTGTGAGTTCGTTTGGTTTTGTGATTTTTAGTGTTCTGTTATCATAACCGAATGGTTGATAGTTATCACCGTTCGTTATGTTGTTCTTGTAAATCTTCCTGCACAGCGATTCTAGCTGGTACGGTGTAAGATTCTCAAGGATAACACCGACGATTTTTTCTGGTGTGATTTCAGTTTCTAACGCGACTGTCATTTTTCTCTCCCTAGATTTTTGTTACAAGACTAGACACGTTGTTAATAGTCCCCCTCCCCCTTGGGGGGAGGGTTTCCTTATTTCCTCACGCGGCTTCTGTTGTTTCTTTCGCGATTGAGAGTCTGGGGATGTTGACGACGCTGATGAAAGCGTCCCGATTTTGCTGGAGGGCAACCCCGACGAAGCACCGGGCTTGGCTTTCTGTCAAACCGTTGTTTTTGGCAACTTCAGAAACGATACCTTCGAGCATTCCGTTTAATTCTTTTTTGTCCATTTTCGCGTCTCCCTTTTGTGGTGAAAAAGTGTGTGGGGCTCGCTGCCCCTCTTCGAAAGATTGTGTCACCAGCGGATTTGTTGTTAATTCGGGTGCTCACGAGAGAAACAAAGGACAGGGCTTAAAACAGGGAGAAAGCATGATTACAGTGATCACGCATCGATGGCAAGTGCAACTTTTTTAATAAAAAGTGTTCTGGTCCTCGCATGACCGTCCCGATGATAAGAGCAAAGGTCTCTAATATTGCCGCCAGAACATTTAGCTATAAAATCCCATCACAGATGTTATTAATTTGGAGGATTTATGAAACAGTTGAGTAAAGGTGAAGATATTGTAATTCGTGCTTATGTGAATGATGGACATGAGGATGAGTTTGAGATAATTGATTCTACCGATTCTGAGTTTGGTAAGCTTATACCTTTTTCTCCCAAGGGTACGAGTCAGGTTACAGTTTTCGATCGTTCTGCGTATTATGTTCTTTTTGGTGATATTGCGTACAAGGTGCCAAAAAAGAAATATGACAAGATTACAAAGCATTGTTGATTATACGTAATGCAACTTTATGCCCCATAGTAGAAAGTGGATTGGGTTATGGATGTTGTGGCTTACTTAACGGAGGACTTAGTTTCGTAACAATCTTTTGAGGGGGTTGGTCAAATGGGTTCTTTTGGGAGAGAAAAATGAGTTCACCACAGACAGTTGGTTTCGAAATGGAAGTCTCGTTCAGAAACATTGAGCGGTCAGCAGACTTGTCAGAAACAGAAACATTTGTTTTCCATGAATTTGAGAAAATGATAACGCGATATCGTTTGGAACGACGACGATTGAAGAGAGCGAACCAAGCAACATCGGCCAGATATCGGATGTTCTTGACAGATCATGGTAAAAGCAGAGTGCAAGCCGATGTTGCTTGTGCCGATCGTCACAAGGGAATCGAAGATTGGAAGCAATTGAATTAACTGGAGGCTTTATTCTGTAACACTTTCTTAGAGGGGGAGGGGGTTCCTCCCACGATAAGAACCAAAAACGGGAGGAAAATGATGGGGCATAAGTAAACATTGGTTGGATAATCACCGATGGTGAAGATAAAGACGGGTATACTGGCCCTATGTTTGAAAAACTCGACGAGGCTAATGATTTTGACGTAGATGGGACTTTTGCTCACCCAGAGTCACACGAACCAGATTCTCTCACGTTCACAGGTCACCCACATGTTGTTGATCGAGTATTTGTTGTTGCCACGGAATTGGAACATGGTTTCAAAGATTTCGAAGAGCCAAAGGCCCTGGGTGAAATTGTCAGGAGATGTGTGAAAAATCTTGACCCATCAGCGTACGTCCAGTGGGGAATTATTGAAGATTGGGAATAATTTGTAATCTTGGGGGATAGGTAAAGTAATGACTGAGAATGAAGATTACTCACACGTAACACCAAAAAATTGTAGCGGTTGTAATAAGTCAATCCAGCTTGCTAGACTTGACGCACTACCAGACACAACATTCTGTGTTAATTGTTCAAGGCAATATTCACCAAAAGTGATCTATGATCCAGAGGTGATCTGTGCTAAAGCCAGCCCAAGTGGTCAAAATGGTTGGTCCCCAAAAAGCTAGATAGGAGCAATAATGATATTTCCAATGAGGAAAAGTATTGGACTATATGATTCCAATGAAGCAGAGTTAAAAATTGGTGACTATGTAAAATGTCACACAAGCAATACCGATGTGCACGGCCAATGGGTTATAAAAAGAATTATGGCGTGTGGGTGTGTACTTTACCTCGCCTATGTTATCTCTGAGAAAGGATTCATACTCCCACTTGACTATACCAGGGGTTATCTCACTGACCAGTATGAATCAAAGGGATTATTAATGAGAGATGATGAGAATGGTGTGCTCATACCATATGACCATATGGTTGTGATAAAAGAGCGGTACGTTAAGACCCTTGTTAAGAAGTTTAAGTACCCATATTTTAAAGATCCGTTTAACCTTGGGATTTCCAACGAGGAAATGGGGGGTGATTAGTTCACCCCTATCGCATCTTCCATTGTGATTTGCCCGTGTTGCACCATGAGGGATAACCGCATCGAATAGTCTGTGGTAATGGCATTATATTGAGTTTCATTCCATCCTGGGCATTCGAGTGGGTTTAGGGACATTGCGAATAACTCTCTGAAGAGTCTTCTGCATGTTCCATCTAAGATTTTTTCAATATTTTTGGACCCCTCGAAGAGTTCCATTAGTTTGGTTACGAATTCTGTTTCTGGTTTTGGCATTTGTTTTTCCTATGTGGAAATGGTTATAATGTGAAGAATGGTTTGATTTGTTCTGCGTCAAACCAATCACTATTTACGATACATCCTTTATCCCAGGATAGCATTGATTCGATTGCTCCGTTTTTATGTAATAGCATATCGGCACATTTTTGCAATAGTTCATTTGGGTCTTCTGGTGCTAATGTGTTTGTTGGGTAGAATTCTAGCTCGAAGTCGCTTGTTACTAGGATTCCGTGGTGAAATCCTGAGCGTGTTGACATTGTTGCGTTTTCGATTTTGTATTTCATAATGCTCCACCCTAGAAAAATTAGCCCGCTTCATGAGATTGTTACACGCAATTCTTATTCGTTAAGTCTTGTTTGCATTTCTGCTTCGTCCTCGACAATCATCGGTGCCGGGATAGCGTAGTATTCGGCGAATCCTTGCTGTTGCCAAAAACGTTCATTGGTGCGTAACACAACTTTTAGATGTGTACATTCCTGGTTTATGAGCCACAGAACAACAGCTTCATTTTCTAGTTGTTCTGTTGGTATAGACGGATCGATCTTGACATTTACTTTTTTAGCCTCTTTCGGTGCTTTACTGGTGTTGCTAAAGAGGTATGAAGTATCGCGGTCTTCTACAAGCAATGAACCTTTTTCCATTTTTTCTCCCATTTTTGTTTACGCAGCAACAAATCTCGGCATGTTGAATAAAATTTTGTGCAGGCACATCATGCTTAGCTCTGGTACCAAAAAATCATACATCTTTATTATTCAGTTCATTGATCGAACTAAACTTAGCATCAATCTCCGCTTGGATATTCAGATCAAGAGGAGGTGCAGATATCGTAGGAATAGCAGCATCCTCAAGAGGGCACCAATTAGGAATATTAGGCCAACGGTACTTCAGCCGAAGATTACTGCAACCACCATCAGCACCAGTCCGATCCCTCAGAGCATCAGGATGACCACAATATCTCCCAGCAAGAGAACCAGAATCAAGAAATGGACAACTCTCGCAAGAATCAATCTTAACAATTTTCGTCATAATCTCACCCCATAATTTTCTTTGTCATAATCTCACCTCCCCCATATGTTACAAGAAAAAAGATATCTGTTAATTAGGGACCTACACTACGAGTGATAGAATAATTCCACTTACCATTATTAGCAAGAAAATGAAAATCCAAGCTGGGTAGATCATAGATACTACTGAAACCCTCTTCGAGAAAATCATCCTGGGCTGAAACCTGTTCAAACACATCAGATTCATCAAAACAAGCGTGAATATTTTCCTTAGTCTGCTTTGAGACCAAAGCCTGTGTCTTCTCACCATGTGCCGCTACCACGGCAGCGAAGGCAATATCAAACTGGCTTTCACCATCGCACTTAAACTCAAACCCATAGCGAACACGATCAAGGTCAACATCTTCAGGCGTATGGACCTCTCTTACATTAAATTTCATTTTATCCCCAGTATTATTGTCTCAAACCCCTAATATATTGTTACCGAAAGACACTATTTGTTAACTTAGATATAAGAATTGCCCACCATTGGTTGACGCCATAGAACCCGCAACAAGCAGGGGCTATGAACCAATGATGGGCAATTTAGCCAAGACGGGATTCGAATCCGCACACCTATAATAGATACAGGATTTTAAGTCCTGTGCGTCTGCCGATTCCGCCACTTGGCCATTTATTCGATGGGGAGTTCCATTTGTTGCAACAAATCACAACCGGCTTTTTCTTTGGACTTCTGGCCCATTATTACCTCTTTAAAATTGAACCCTCTTATAAGGTATTGTTACAAGAGGGTTCAATGAGCATATGCCCGATTTCCTCACAGGAAAGGGTCAAAACGATTTATAAAGCATCGAAATGCCCTCAAAACGACCCTTCCAATCCCACTTATCAAGAACATAACACGTGAATTCAGCGTAATGGAGCTCAACTTCATCACTAGTATCCCACTCGAACATCGCAATCACAGTCTCATACTCATCGGCATAAGACTTCGGAACCTTCATTTCAAGAAAGATCTGATCAACAAGAGTCAAATGATCAGATCTTTTAGAAATATCATCATCTGATAAGTCATTGACTTCACCACGCAGTTTCTTGTAATTCTTCTCAAGCTTGATCTTTGCATCTTCAAAGGCAGAATCAATCTTATTCAAAAGAGCAGACTTATAACCGTCCATTGCTTCTTCATAATCCCGCTTATGATTCTCAAGGTTCAATTTAAGCTTTTCAATAAGCTTCGAGCGTGTAACCACAGTAATACGCCCTGCTGTCTCCGATTTGGCTAGATTAGCTATAATAGAAAATCAAATTTTAAAAAAAGGGGGGGGGTTATTTCGCAGCTTTACCAATACTACGAGCAAAAGCAGCTTTTTCATCAAGCTGCTCAACATTATGGATAAGAATAATCTTCTCATCCTTATCGTATGTAAGCTCACGACCAGGCTGAGTTATATTGCCAAGAAAAAAATCACCCATGAGTTTCTTAATCCCAAGGCAAGCATCCTTAGAGGTCTTAGCGGCATTATTAAACTTAAGACACCTTGGTGCTCCCCGTTCAACAATCTTAAGGCCCAAGATTTTCTTCTTAGCAGAATAGTAAGCAACAACATAAGTGTCGCCACTTAAATTAAACTTCTTCTTGGCAGCGGCATTGAATCTTAAAACACCAGAACCATTAATGCTAGCAAGAGGCTTAGTAGAAGATCTCCGCCCTCCAACAGTAGTAGATGGCTCAAACATCTTAAAATCAGCATCAAATGACATCATAACTCCTTATATAAAAAATTTTGCAAGCATCCCACAAAATAAAAATACTTATAATAATTCCTAGAACATCAATTATACATCACACACTCAATACCAATGGTCTCATAAGACCTCATAAGAATGCCATCAGCAATATTAAAAGCCTCATCATCGCTAAGACCCTTAAGATCGGTAACAAGGATGGGCTTATGTAAAGCAGTAAAGCCACCATCCGTCACATAACCCATATGGACCAAATTCCCCCGATCACCACCAATCCTACGAGATTCCTCGCCAACAGATAAATCAGCAAACCGAGAGCTCGCTTCTTCAGGGATCACAAGAAGCCGCAATATCTTATACTCAACCACAAATTATCCCCTTAAACGTTTCTGCTTTTCAACTTCCCAATCAAGAGCACTCGTAAACTCCTCAGAAGTACAAATCCCATACTTCTCAAGAGAATCCTGCTGCCCCCACCATCCATCAACTTTACGTTCAAACAAATATTTCAAAGCTGGGACAATCTCAGCACCACATACCACAGGATAAACATCCATATTACCAACATTAAACCCACCACATTGCAACGCTCGCTTCATAGCACCCATTTGGCACAAATCACCACTAAGCGTCAATCTATCCCCTGGTCCTGGGATGTTTGTTGTATTCGCGTCACAAAGAGAAGATAAAGCATTTTGTGATATTTCCATTTTTAAACTTTCTAATTATGCTCAACGCATTCCACACCAATTGACTCAAACGCACAATCAAGAATCTCTCGTGCAGTATCCAAAACCTCATCAGAATCAAGATCCTCAATAGCAGTCTTAAGAGTCGGCATCGACAAAACCGTGCACCCCTCACGAATCACATAGCCATAAAAAACAATATCCCCATGATCACCACCAATCCGACGACCATTCTCAATCTCAGAAATACTAAGATCACCAAATCGAGGGTTAGCTTCCTCAGGAATAGTCAACGAATCTGTAATCTCATAAGTTTTCATCTTCAACTCCTAAAACAAATTAAAAACCAATCCTCTAAAAAATTGTTACAGACCAAACACAAAAGTTAACTCTTAGGAATTCTGATCTGAATATCCAACCATCTACTAGGATTATGCCGAGTGTTTAAACCAGCAACAGGAGTGCCATCAAAACAAACATCTGACCAACCAACGTCCTTAACCTTCATCTGCGAACCAACTGGAAGAATCTCAGGAATAGCCCGTATAAATTCCCCACAAGTAAAATAATCATATTCCATATTCTTTTTCTCTCCCAAAAGAAACCCCATTAACCTTCTAAAAAATTGTTACAAAAAGAATATGAGTTGTTACTTACAACCAGAGAGAGCACAAGCAGTATGTAGGGGAGCACCCCTGCCATTGGTTGGGGTTCCAGGGTGATTGGCAGGGGTGCCGATTAAAAGAAAGGGCAAAGAAGCAACTTCGTAAAGTATCAACCCAAGGCACGGATATGAGACTATCTCACCGGCAACTTCGTAGGGTGCATCAACCAATGGCTCTCTTAAAACCCGTAACAGACTTAGTGGTACCACCACCATTATTATCATTCACAGAAACTTCAGCAACAGCACGTCCCTGCTTATTAATACTAACAGAAACAAAAAATCTCGAAAGCTTATCGCCATCAACCACATCAACACTGGCAACAGTCAACGAATCCCTGTCCTCAAGCTCACTACTATCAACAGTAATAATAGTATCAAGATCCTTAAATTGTTCAGACTTCATAATATCCCCACTAAAAGTATTGTTTCCAAACCCTCGTAAAATACTGTTACAAAAAAGATCAATAAGTTAAATTCAACCCTCTCGAACTGGTTGAGCATCAATCATTTCATCTACATTATCAAATACTGGAGAACTCATATTAAGATCATCAGGATTATACACTCCAAGACGACCAGTTATCTTACTCATACCCCTGATCCTTTTTCCAAGACCTACGCTGATCACCACGAGTACGCTCCCTACGTGGGCGATTGTCATGAACCCCAGCCCCAGAAATATGTGACTGATGACCAATAGCAAGCTTAGTATCATCAGCCTTAATCTTAAATTTCATCGGCTTCTTCATCACAACTCCCCCTAAAAAACCTCCAAAAAAGAATCCCCCAACTAGATATTTGTGTCAAAATAACCATATAGAATTTATTTCAATCACAACTCTCATGGTTCTATTGCACTTACTACCTCGCCATACGGCATGTTAACAACCGTCCTTTCATTATCGCGGCACACAAAATACGTCTTATCATCACCACTAGGCTGACAATAAATCACATTCGTAAGATTGATAATAGTACCATTAAGATTAATCAGCATCATCTTTCTCCACGCGACAATTTTCAGGACTATGGGCAAGCGGATAAATCGCTTCCCAAACATCAGGACCAAGAGCATCCCCATAAAGATCCTCACAATGCCCACACTTCAGACAACGACGGCTATACGGATTACGATAACTCCAGTCATGATTCTTAGAAATATAATCATAAAAAGAAACCACAAGCTGAAGAACAAGAACCATAAGAACAAGAACGATAGGAAAAATCAAAAATTTCATGATCGATCAACCATCCTATCAACCATACGCATCACAAAACCTACCCCAATCTCCTCATACTTCCCCTGGATCTTAGCAAAAACTTCCTCATTACAAGCCATCACAAGTTGATTGAAAAAATTCCCATACACCTGGGCTTCTTTCCATCTATTATCCTTGTTCAAATCATCAACGAGCTTCTCAACAAATTCCGTCCGATCATTAAAACAAACATCACCAAGACGATCACGATTTTTAGCATCAACAGCAGAATCAGAAGAAACAGTCCAAACAGCCATAATACCCCCAAGATTGAAAAAGTGAACTAACCCCACAAAATACTGTTACAAAAAAGACCCTATCGTTTATTTATGAACAGACAATGTCACCATAACATCCCTTGGAGTAATAGACTTACTCACCTCAAGACCGGCAAACTCCATATCAAGATCAGATACCGGAATAGTGCAACCAGAATCAACAAAACACTGATCAGCACCATTAGCCCAACAAGAAATAGTCACACCCTGACCACTCTCAACATCAGAGATCTTAAGGTAAACCGGTCTAACCGATATTGCCTTATTAACCAAAGAACTCATGGCCGAAAGAACACCATGCGGCGGACAAGGACGAAAACTACCACACCAACCAAGAAAATGCATCAACTGTAAAGTGCTAAGGCCAAGCATGAATTTATGGTCACTAAGGAGCTCATTAAGAGTCAAATTGACTTCCGCCCGAAGATTCAAAAACCGACCATTATCAGAAATATCAAGGCAAGCGTTCATCTCCTCAACCTTTACCTTCAACGACTCAAAACGACTATTCATTCTTCACCCCCATCCAACTCACTTTGAAGAAGCTCACTCCACTCATCAACCTCTTGATCAGCAATCCACTCACACAGAGCGGTTTGAGCCCCTGGATTATCCACCAAGAATACCTCAATAGCCGAACCATACTTAAAATCGGTCGGCCCATACCCAATAGCCTCAACAAGACCAGAAAGAGCAACAACCCCACGCTCACCCTCAAGATGGAAATGCCCCTTCTTTGTAAGAAAATTCTCAACAAGATCAACCATACCCGGATGATCCTCTACCAACGGATCAACAACCTCTCCTGATTCATCACACATTTTTCTCACACCCCATTAAGAATTGTTTTCAAACCCCCATAAAATACTGTTACGAAGGAATACCCCAGAGTTAATACCCCTACGTGAACTTCAAGACCATCAAAGGCTTCTCACCACCATCACTCTCATCCTCATCCTTGATTGCAACCCCAGAAATACTGTAACCAGAATCCTCAAGTTCTTCAACATGACGATGCTCAACATCAACAACTGTCAACGCCTGTTGTGTATTGTGTCGATCACCATAATCACAAACCATCACAACTGGGTCGCTGTCTTCAAAAGCTTTAAGCTCTTCCCGAAGTTGGCCAACATTAAAACCACTACTCAGAAAACGTTCCATACCGTCCATCACACACTCCCCATTTTAAAGATTGTTTCAAACCCCTCGTAAAATATTGTTACAAGAAGCATTATTATGGTTAATATTGGTTAATCTGATCGAATAGGGTATAGATGCCAGTTAACTTAAGGCGTACACTCTTCATATTCTCCTGCGAGCCACTGTGTAAACTCATTTACGAGGTTCTTCCGCCCAGTTTCTTCCCACCGGTTCACGGTATTAACACCGGCGTTAAAATGTGGAATTTCCAACTCTGGTATACTCTCGCAATCAACCTCTGAGTCGTTTACGTACACTTGCCCAGGGATGTCCATGTCAAGACCGCTGGTTCCGCAAATTTTAAAGCCAACGAGTTTAACCTCACCGACTCCGGCCACTTTCAAAGTAGCCCCAAACCGTCCATAAGAACGCGAGTCACCACAGTCGTACTTGAGCTCAAGTAATTCCTCGATGACCAGATCCTTATTTAAAAATTCTCCAAGTTGTTTCAAAATCTTCTCCCCTTTGTTAAAACCTGGGGGAGGACCACACCCCCCTCCCAAGAAATATCCTTTTAATCAGAAAGCTTGATCCAGCTGGGTGGGTTGTCCATGTATTGTTGGATTACGTCTTTGTATTCTTTTCGAACACGAGTCCTGGAGATAAGATATTTCCTCATCAGGCCGTCTTCTTGTGTTTTCCGCCACTGTTTTCTTGTAATTTCTGTCAGCATCGTTGATTCTCCCTTTGTAAAACTTGAAAAAATTCCCCTCTACAAAATTGTTGCAGAGGGGAACCGTGAGTTAATTTCAACACTCTTCTTCTTCGTCCTGTTTGATGTTCCCGACTTCTCCGTCGTACTCACAAGACCAGTTGAGATCGACGTCAACCTCTTTGTGCTTGTCAACCGCGTCGTAGGCTTCCGCAAAAATCTCTTCGATCTTCTCTTCCAGAATAGGATTCACAGCGTGCGGGTGCTCAGATCCACACCACCACTCACTCTCTGTGCTCCCATCCTCCTTCGTGATATCGACACAACTCCCACGTGAACTTGCTGACCCCGCAAGACTGATCTTGAGATTCTCACCACCGAACTCAATTGTTCCGTCGACGTTGCTGTTCTCTCCACCGTACCAGGACGTCAACTCCAATTTGCACTTCATTTCTCTCTCCCTTTTCAATTTCCAAAAAATTCATTTTGGTTGAACCGGGGAGGAACCCCCTCCCCACAAAAACTGTTGCAGAAGGGGGGGTCTCGTTTATTTCAATCCTCTTGCCAAAAATCCCTGTCGTCCAGAACCTCCATCGCTTCAAAAACATCCGAAGCAGTCCCAAAAGACTCAAAAGACCCACAGCCACCTTGCTCAGTCATCCGTTTGATCGTGTCACTGGGAATTTCAGCACCTTGATCAAAATGTTCATTGTTGAGAAATTCGTCAACACCCTCAAACGCAAGAACAACCCAAATGTCAAGCGAACAAACATGAACAGGACCTGCCGATTCTGGCACAAGCTTGAAAGCATCCTCAAAATTGCTTTCCATATCTCTGCGTGTTGTTGCACATTCACAATCGTGAACACTGACCAATGAAAGAGGTCGCAAAGAAAAAAGCTCGGCCAATCTCTTCTTGTACTTCACCGCAAATTCGTCAGATTTCTGCTTGGACTTCGCCTTGTCTTCATCCGACAAATCAGGATTTGTGTGTCTCCACGCCAACCGGTCACTTTTCTGCTTTTCTTCCAAATGCTCAGCAAGCACTGAATCATCCCATGGATTTCCCATTTTTCTCTCCCAAAAAACCGGGGAGGAACCCCCTCCCCCACAAAAAATTGTCGCAAAAGGGAATTCCTCGTTTATTTCAATAATCTTCACCCCAAGACTCACCAGCATCAGCAGGATCAAACCACGATGGGGGTTCAGTAGACATCAAATCCCCAGAATTGTAACCAGAAACCTTACTCGAAAAATCCTGACACTCAGCATCCGGAAACTCCGCCCGTGCCTCTTCAAGCGTCGAAAAATTATTGAGAAAAGCCCTCTTTGGCCGACCCAGCCAAAACACTGCTATCCTCATAGACCCCATGACCATAAACATCAAAAGTCCCACGACCATCCGGCTCAATAGTCTTGTAATCAAACTTTGTCTTTTCAAAATTGCTCATCACATCTCCCCAATGCAAAACAAAAAATTTCCCCTCCCCTAAGTGTTGCAAGGGAGGGGAGAAAGTTAATTCTCAAGAATTCCAGCAAGAACTGTCTTGCTGGACTCAAACCAAGCCTGTAAAGACTGCTCAACTTCGTGCTCAGAGTTCGCAAACTGCTGAGACCACCTACCCTCTTTGTTGGGAGGCTCAAAATCAAGTTCAATCCTGTTGTCCTCAGGGTCAAACTCAACACCGTTAAGCTTAACAACAAGGTCGTAAGAATCTTCACCGTGTCCTACTTGCCGGTGTCCTGTGTTGTTTTTTTGTCTTGACGGCGACGACGTTTTTTGCTGTGTGATTTAAGTACAGCAGTTGGTTCATATCGACTCTTACCACATCGAGAACCGCCCATTCCATCTTTGATTTTGATCATGTTTCTCCAGTAGTGTTTTGTTGTTTCCTCTTACACTTCCCTTGCCGGTGTCCTAAAAGCTCGCGGACCAGGAATCGTTTCTTCCCAAACAAACTTACCAAGCGGAGTGTCTGCCGTAAGATTCAAGTGTCCACAGTCCCACTTGCCCCCCGGCTCGTAATCAAACGACGTAAGAACAACCGCAACCACCTTAGCCACAAATTCACTGTTCAAATCACTTCTCCCTAAAAACCAAAAAACCGGGGGGAGAAACCCTCCCCCTCAAAAGAATGTTACAGAACAAAACCCAGAGTTAATTTCAATCGTGCCTGTAGGTTTCCTCCACAAGCCCACAACCAAAGAAATCCAACGCAGTTCTGCTGTCACAAGCAAAGTCCCCAGCGTTTGGGATAAACCCACAACCATCCGACTGAACAGTCGAGGTATCTGGAGCTTTCTCTTTAGCACCCACAAGGTCAGGAACCCCAGAAAACTTAGCAAAAGACCCTAAATACTGACCGTAATCACCATGAAGCCAGAACTCATCCCCGATTTTGTTGATAATCCACTGAACTTCGTTGTACCCACTGTCATCAGCAACCGGGAACTTGCAAGCAAAAACACCCTCACCGTCCCAAAAAGCACACTCTGTTTCCGAAAAATCCAAAGTTCTCTCCCCCTTCAAAATGAAAAACCGAGGGGAGGAATCCCCCCTCGATAGAGTGTTACAGAACGAGACTCTGCGTTAACTCAGAACTTAGTGCCTCCCGTAGTTCTCATACCAATCACTGAACATCCCATCGAACGTTCGCTCCACCTGACAAGTCTTGACCTCACTGTGCGGGTAGTCGTAGATGTGAACTTCCCAATCGTTCGTGAACATGTCCCCAAACTCCGTCCCAGCTTTGTGAAGGTACGTGATGTCGCTCTCAACCATCGAATCTGGATAACGTGAGAGTATCGCAGCTTCCTGCTCCGTAGTGACTTCCGCAACCCACCCATAGTCCTCATCACAGTGACCACAAATTGCGAGTCCTGGGACCACCTCGTCGAGAATTCTGAGCACTTCACGCAAGTTCTCTTCCACCTTCGCTCCTGTGGGTGGCGTTCCACGTCCGTAGTGAGTATGAGATCGGACCTCCACCACTCGCGGATGGAGAGGTGTCAGCACCGTCTCCGACTGGTCACCCCTGTCGCCTGTCCATCGCACCTTGACAAGCCTTCCTTCTCTGGTGACGACTCCGTTGGTGTCCATGTCAAGCTCGTCGACTTCGAGCTTATTTTTCAGCATGATCGCGTGCCTGATCGCGTCGCAGATGTAGTCCTCGTTGGCCATGTTGACGTTGGCCGTTGTGATGATCGGCTATCAACAGCATTCCCATACTTCACATGAATCTTCGCATCAACCTTCCGATTTGGAATTGGAATCGCTTTTAACATCCTAAGCCTCCTTCACGTGCCCGATTTCCCCACTGGAAACCCTTTGATACCATATGAACATGATACGTAAATCAAACCAAACTTATGACTGTCTCGTACTTCTTTTTCGGAACATAAAAGGCAACATCACCAAAAATGACATAATACCCAGAATCATCAAAAACCGTCGAATTCTCCGTACCAGTAGGAGAATAAGGCTCAAGCTTATCAAATTCAGGCTCAATCGAATCAATCACATCGAACTCATCCTCATTCTTACTCACATAAGAACGAATCACAGCATCCTCACCCTCACTCAACTGTTTCATAATTTTTCAGCCTCTCCCATCCATAATTCCAAGACTCCCCAAAATTATTATACGTGCCCGATTTCCCCACTGGAAATCCTCTGCAACTATTTCTGTTTGTTATCCACAATTCCCCCTAATTATGTTCAACGCACTCAACACCAATCGACTCAAACGCACAATCAAGAATCTCACGTGCAGTATCCAGAACCTCATCAGAATCAAGATCCTCAATCACAGTCTCCAGAGTCGGTCTCCACAAAACCGTACACCCCTCACGAACCACATAACCATGAAAAACAATATCCCCATGATCACCACCAATCCGACGACCATTCTCAATCTCAGACATGCTAAGATCACCAAACCGAGGATTAGCCGTTCCAGGAATAATCAGCGAATCTTTAATCTCATAAGTCTTCATCTTCAACCCCAAAAACTAAACAATAAAATCAACCCAAACTCCCCCATTAAACTGTTACAAAAAGAACCCCAAAGTTAATTCTTAGGAATCCTAATCTTAATATCCAACCACCGACTCGGATTATGCCGAGTGTTCAAACCAGCAACAGGAGTACCATCAAAACAAGTATCCGACCAGCCAATATCCTTAACCTTCATCTGCGAACCAGCAGGAAGAATCTCAGGAATAACCCTTATAAACTCCCCACAAGTGAAGTAATCCCAACCACATAATTGTTTCTCCAAAATCTTTGAAATTTCTACACAATTATAGATATCAAACCCAACATCCCCAGACAATAACCGATCATTATAACCCTGTGCAGCATCATCCCAACCAAAAAGCCCCTCGTCATCTGTTGGTGATAACCCCAAAATCTCTTCCGGTTCTGTAGCAATATGAGCATTATCTCCAAGCACAACAATCGCCTTCACTGATGCCATTTCATGCCCATGTTCATTCTCAAACTCCAAGCTCGCAAAGACCATCTTCACGCCACTCACAGTAGTCCCCATGTCTTCAATCAACGTCGCCTTAGTGCACTTGTAGTTGTAATCGCAACCCATTTTTCTCTCCCAAAAGAACCTTGTTAACCCTCTAAAAAATTGTTACAGAAGGAATATATGTTGTTAATATATAGGGGAGCACCCCTGCCATTGGATTTGGGGTTCCAGGGAGATTGGCAGGAGTGCTTATAAAAGAAAAGGAATTAAGAAAGCAACTTCGTATGGTGTCAACCCAAGGCCGGATATGTTATAATCTCACCGGCAACTTCGTAGGGTGCATCAACCAATGGCTCTCTTAAAACCCGTAACAGACTTAGTGGTACTACCACCATTATTATTATTCACAGAAACACTGGCCACAGCTCGACCTTGTTTATTAATACTCACAGTAACAAAAAACCGAGAAACCTTATTAACACCAACAACTTCAAGATGATCCTCGACCACATCAACAACCGCAACGCTAATACCAGTAGTCTTATTCTCAGCATCACTACGATTAACAGTAATCGTAGTCTCATGTTCACCCATTTGAACCGACTTCATACCTCATACTCCTTCTTCCAAGCCCTGCGACGACCACCACGAGTCCGCTGCTTACGCGGACGAGGATCATGAGCACCAGTGCCAGTAATATGTTCCTGATGACCAATAGCAAGCTTAGAATCATCAACCTTAATCGTGTACTTCTCAGACTTCTTCATAATTCCCATCTCCCCAATCTAAAAGAAAAACCAACCCCTCCTAAATATTTGTTGCAAAATCCCCACCCCAGTTAATCTCGCGACACCTTATCCACAAGATTGACCAAAAGATTCGGAGACGACTTGCACATCTTCCCAAACGTCTCAGCACTGCTAAGCAGCATAATCTGCTTAATCTGCGGACCATAAACAATCCCAACACCATAACCCAAACGACCAGTCTTCTTCTCCGCCACAGCAACCCGACGATCATATTCAGCATCACCAAGACGAGCACGGTGACCATCCTCAACAACACTATCAGAACTAATAACCCATTCAGCCATCACAAATCCCCCAAAAAGAAAAACCTCGTTAACCCCCTCGCAACTAATTGTTACAAAAAAGAACCCAAGGTTAATTCACGCTCATTTATCCAATCGCCACCCGTTCCATAAGTCCTGTGCCGAAAATAAGAATACTCATTCGAATTCACATCAAAACAAACAGAAACACAGACAGACTCCGAAGTTCCATCCTCCAGGTTCAAATCCTCCATAAGCTTAAAAGCAACCACGGCAAGCGGACACTCAAACGCATCCCTCACCGCTTCCAGGGATTGGAACACCCCAGATTTATCATTTTGTGGCACGTTCATGGCCAATCCTCTCATTCATACGACTAAAAGAAGTAAGAATCGCATGTGGCTCGCACGGACGATACGACGAACACCAACTCAAGAACTCAATAATCTGGTAAGCAGAAAGACTCAGAATGAAATCATGATCCTTAAGATGGGCAAGAAGAGTCTCCGAAAACCCAGACCGAAGACTGTAAAACTTCTCATCATGATTGCTCCATTCGCCCTTGAGTTCTTCAGCACAACTCACAAGATCCGCAAACCGCTCACTATTATTCAACATGTTTCTCCCCTTCAATTTCATAAGCACGACCATCCCCAGAATAAGTCGTATACTTATCACTAATTTCAAGAAGCTCTTCAAGCTTCCTACGAGCAGCAAGACCAGGTGCAGCATTGCAGGCATCCGACTCATCTAAATCAAAATCCACAACAACCTGATCAATCTCAGCCTGTGTGACTGTAACATTCCCCTCCACCTTAAGCTCAATCTCAACCCTAAATTCACGATCCATAATTCCCCCAAATAAATTAAAATCCCCTCACAAAACTGTTGCAAGAGGATTATGATCGGTTAAACATGCCTCAAAGCAAGAACCGGATCATCACCATGCTGCTCATTATCAATCAAAGCAATCGACGACTGACTGTACCCTGAATCCCTCAGCTCGTCAAGCCCACGAATCTCCACATCCATATACAACTTATCCCCAAAAATCTCAGTCCGACGAATCCGATCATGCAATACATTCTCAGGAGTAAAAACCTCAGTAACCACATAATTCATCATAATCTCCCCAAATAACAAATTGCCTCACTACCCCACTGTTACACAACCAGACCAAACGTTAATTAAAACCATACTTAAATTCAAAATAATTCAGACGCCGATGAGCCACCAACAAACGAAAAACCTCATCATTAAAAACCTCTCTCTCAAAAAATAACCACTCCATCACATAATGAACCCCATAACAATCAAAAAGAACAGCCTTCTCCGAACAAAAAAGTTCAGCCACAAGATTAGTCCCAACATCCCCAACATCAAAAAAACTATAATCAACCTCTGGATATACCGCACTATCATGCTTCGTAACAGTAATACCCGATGGCAAAACAAGCCCAGAAACCAAAGCATCAACAAGAACAGTCATAACCTATCCTTTAAGGGGTATGTGTTCTTTGACCTTCCTCAAATGCTCAACAAAGGAATCAATATCAAACAACTCCAACTCAACATCAACATCCCTATCATTACCCCACCAAGCCGCATCAAAATGCAAACACCCATCAAGAATATACACCCACCCAACAACCCTCTCATAATCCTTATCAGTCGACATAATCTGTAAAGACTTCGTCTTATTCGTAATAAGAACACACATATTACACTTAACACCAACACCCGCACAATCAATCACATCCCCAATAACCCGCATAATACTAATCACTTATCCCCAAAAATACAAACTAGTTTTCTTAAGCTTACCACATATAAGACTAGTACACTCACTCATAAACACATCCACATCCCCATGAGCAAGCTCACACAAACACTCATTTCCACACAGGAAAAAGAACACATACCCCTCACTAATATATCCCTGCCCCCAACACCTATCCGCATCCTTCGTCCACAAATTAAAAACAAACCTATAAAAAGTATTAGGCACAACAATCGCCTTAACCCCACGATCACCAACCCACGTATCCACAAGCTCACGATCCAAACGCAACGCAAACGCCTCAAGCACAGCACGCTCACCCACCGATTTCCTCCCTGGAAAGCCCCTTAATACAATCCCTCACCCTCTTAAACAAATTCTCCAAAAGATCATCCATAAAATAAACAAACAAATAATCCCCATCAAGAACAACCTCCACCACGAGTCTATCAACCTCATCCTCACCCGCACCAGGCAAATCCCGATAAACAGAAACAAAAAAACACTCAGGACCATCATAAACCGTAGTAAACCCCTCAACCACAAGAAGATCACAAACAACCCGAAGAACCTTATCCCCACCCACAAAAATCCCTCCAAAACAACCGCCCCAGAACCTCACTCATAACACATCAAAACCCAGCATAATCACCACTAGCCCCAATCAACAACCCAATAACATCATCAAGAAACCCCTCAACATCCCCATCCTCAAAAAAACAAGCACAATCAAACCGACCATCACAATCCCCCAACGAACACCTAATAAAATGAGCAAAAACACGATCATCACCCACAGTCAACCGAACAACAAGAGGACCAGCAATCATGTTCATCATCCCCCATCCCAGCCTAACCTCCAACCTCACCCTACCCTCAATCTCCTCCACCGCAGCCATCACACTCCCAGCATCACCCATAAAGAAATCACGATGCGAATCGTAAGTGTCTTTTAAGGCACCTTCAAAAGAAAACGAAACCACATCCCTATTAACAAAAATTCTAGCAAATTCTTGAGACCACGTAGAATCCTCAACCCTAACATTAAGAAAATACACAGTAGTAAGCCCCCCATACGGCCCAAGAATAATAAACGGCAAAAGACCCGTAACAGAACTTCTCCTTGAATTAACGTTAATTGTCTCAAGCACTGATTTAACGAAGGCACTCCCCAACACGTCCTTCTCGTTAATTTCGATGATTAGGGTCCTCCAGATTTAACCGTTAATGCCCGTTCCCCGTTAATTCAGTGTTACAAGAGGGGTATTCCTGGTTAATTTGGGGCTGATTTAACTGTTAATTCCTAAGAACTGAACGAATGTCATACCTCTCCCTGGCTTTTCTTTGCGTTCCCTTGAATTTTTAGTTCCATGCGGCCCGTGGTCTTCACTTACACGCGAAAGCTTAAAAGAACTCAAAAGGGAGCCCCCGACCAGGTGCAGCAGTCACCATAACATCCCTTGGAGTAATAGACTTACTCACCGTTTTAAAGAGACAACCGCCCGAAGACCTACTCTGCGGGATAACACCCACCACAGACCAACTGTGTTTAAGAAATCCAGGCACACTAACCAAACTAATAACATCATCACCACAAGCCACTGAAATCCCAGGATCAATAACAACCCTCTCAAACAGGCAAACAGGATCACAAGGCACTGCGACCACTTCGGAAGCAAGATAACTCACTCCAAAATCATAACTAACAACGGGGGTAGCGACAACCGCACCCACCGGTGAAATCGCAAGGCACAACGCCAGCAGCAACACCACAGGCAACATCAACATCAACTTCATTAACAAAGCCCTCCAAAAAAACCCAAAAACCTCACCAGCCACAATTGGCCATCACTCTCTCACAAATAAATGTTACAAACGAAAATCAGCCGTTAATCTTAACCACAACAACCTCCTAACAAAAGAACAAATGACACTTACCACAATAACCTCAGACAAATCTGTTACAAGAAAATAACCCCCGTTAACCCCCCACCCCCATTATCCAACCAAAACAAAAAATGCAACACAAAACAAGGAAAACAAATTAAAAACTAACCACACACACCAAAAACAAAAAGAACACTACTAACAACATGATCAACAAAAACCCCAACATCAACACAATTAATATCACCAGAAAAATCAAGATCACGATACTCGCTATCAAAACTCTTAACCGTAAAAACAAGCACACCATCAATAGTAATATAAACCCACGCCCACACCCTATCACCCACATCGGAAATATGGATATACCTCCCACCCATAGTAACAAGCCCATCCCTATACCTAACCACAACAGACTCACCAACACCCCGCTCACAAGCAAGAGCACAATTAATCCCATCAAGGATAACATCAAGAACCATCATGACTCACCCAGTACACCCAATCTCAACAAACGCCTATTCTTAAGAAAAGAAGAAACATCACAAATCAAACCATCAACATCCCCAGTATTAAGATCACACTCAAAAGAAGTATCTATAATATACACATAAACAGTTGTGCCATAAACAACCCCACTACCAACACTACCAGCACAATCACCAATACTGCCAAAACAAAAAGACCTATCATAGATTGGATTATGCATCACCAAGACCTATCATAGATTGGATTATGCATCACCAAGACACACCAACCACTCCCAGAAAGAGCACACTCAAGCCCATCAACAATCACATCAAACACCGCCGCAGAACCAATCATAACCCATTTCCTCCCTGGAAATTACCAAAATTATACCTACTCGCACAATCAACAATAACCCCCACAAAATCATCAATAACCCCACTATTAAGATCACACTCAGCAATCTCCATCCACCCACCCCTATCACCCCACGACTTAAAAACAAGAACACACCCAAAAACAGTCACATCCCCAAACTGCTCAAACCCATCACCAGCCCCATGATCAGCAAGAACCCTAACATACTTCGCAGACGAAGCACACCCAGTATACCCAATCTCAAAAAAAGCCATAATATTATTAAAAGCATTAAGCTTACTACAAATAATATCAAGTACAGCATCAAGCACAATCAATTTCCTCCCCGGAAATCACTAGAAACCTTCGAAATAACCACACTCACAAACTCATCAACATCACCACTATCAAGATCACACCAACAATATTCAAATAGTGACTTTTGGCAAGAGGCACAACATCAATACGAAACCCATTAGACCTAAGAACCTCAGAACTAAACCTCTCAAACAACTTATCACGAATAATATAAATAACACTATCCGCCACACTCAATTTCCCCATTGGAAACCAACCCTATCAACAACCGATTCAAAAACACTCAAAACAAGACCCCAAAAATAATAAATGGACAAATGGACAATCACTCACCATCAGGCTTCTTCCGCACAACCTCAAGAACAACCTCCTCAAACCCACCCCTCGCATGAGGACTATCAGACGCAAAACGCACAGTCAAAAACCTCCCACGAAAACAATTATCCTCAACAAAACACCGAAGAGCAATGCTACCATTAACATCATCAGCACTAACAGAAAGATTAGCACCACTCACATCAAGCTCAGCAGAAATCATAACAAACCCAATCAAAAAAGACACGCGAAATCCGAGTAACCATAACGTTCACCCCCCTCCCAAGAAATAACCATAACAAACACCAGCAACACTCGCAACACTAGATTGATCAGAAGAATCAAACACACAAAAATCACGAAGACCACGAGTCTGACAAACCCCACGCAACCCACCACCAGCAAAAATCACCTTAACAAAATCACCATTTTGATCATAAATATGAAAAACAACATCACTAGACATATAACCCCAAGACCCATTAGCATAAACAAGAATCCCATCAAACTGCCTCTCATAATCAAACCCCTTAAACCCATCAAGCCTGACGAGTTCACCTATAACAAGCTCAATAAATAAATCACAAATCATAGGATATCACCACAACGTTAATATACCCCAAAAACCAAGCACTAACATGTTACAAAAGAAAACTTAACCGTTAAATCAGGCCCATATACAAGCGAAAATTACGGTTAAATCATGCCTAAATTAACGGTTAAATCCAACAGTTAATTTAGATAATCTTCGGTATACTGAACAAATATCATACCGCTCCGAGGCTTTTCTTTGCGTCCCCTTTAACCACAGGCCAAATACGGCCAGGGGGCTTCAGGTACGCGTGAGAGCTTAAGAAAAACCGCTAGGGAGCCCCCGGTGCCCCAGGGTTTTTATTGGGGTGTTGTTATTGTTTTGTGGGGTGTGGACTTTGTTTTTTTGTCTTTTTGGTGTGATGGGGTTTATTGGGGGTTTGGTTGGTGTGTGTGGTGGGGTTTTCTTGGTTGGTGTGTGGTTCTTTTTTCTTGTTGTTGTTGGGTGTTTAGTAGGGTTTGTATGTTGTTTTTGTGGTGGGTTATGTTGTTGGTGATTTCGTGTAGGAGTCTTCTGGTTGGTCCTTGTGGTTGGTTGGTGTATCCTTGTTCCCAGCTTTGTAGGGTTTTGGGGGATATTCCTAGGTAGTGTGCTAGGATTGTTTGGCTGGTGTTGAGTTTTTGTCTTAGTTGTTTTATTTGTTGTTTTGTTATTGTTTTTGGGTGTAGGTTGTTTAGGTTTGTGGTTTTTTTCTTGGTGGTTTTTTTCTTGTGGGTTTGTATTGTTTTTTGTATGCTTTTT
>Ga0222691_1000164_pt1 | contig 28114 bp, 48 predicted proteins | sample AntAcemetage1237_FD_179839 | JGI IMG/M metagenome (GOLD analysis project Ga0222691, IMG submission 179839) | Saline water microbial communities from Ace Lake, Antarctica - #1237 | ecosystem: Environmental > Aquatic > Non-marine Saline and Alkaline > Saline | place: Antarctica: Ace Lake... | reverse complement strand
CGTAACCTGGATCTGAACGCCACCAGGATCCACGCTTTGTAGAGGGGGAGGCGGAGCGTCGCGGTGGACCACGCGCTCTACGACCTCGACCTTGGGAGTCCCCGGAGCATCTTCACCTTCTAGTTGCTTCAACAACGCCTTTTTACCGGCTTGTCCTACCTCAAATTCATTGCCATCAACTACAACGGCGAAAACTTGGTCATCTTTAATCGGAGTTTTTAAGTAATCACAAAGGGTTATCTTCATAGCGTTTTTCTATTTTAGCGATAGTGGAATGGGTAACTTGATATTTTTCCCCAACTGCTCGTTGAGACAAACCAGCTCGACGTAGCTGGACAACCTCAAGCTGTTGCTGTGGACTTAGCTTGCTAGGGGGACCTCGTTTTGACTTTGGTGAGTCAAGTCTCATGATTTTATGCATCAGGCTAACCTTTCTCGTTTTAGGTAGCGCTCCTTGACACCCTAAAAGCTGTTGGCTAATCCTTTTCATTTGAAGTAGCCCACCAGCTTGCCATTTGAACACGCCGCCATCTTTATAGACTCCACCACATTGAAAGTAGTCACATAAAAATTGGGAAATGGTTCCATTACCCGTGACCTGGATTGACCAAGCGTTTCCTGATTGCCAGATCGAGCCATCTCCATCAATCAAACCTCGGATAAACGCAAGAGAATACCTTCCATGCTTAGGAATGATATCACTGTAGGTTTTTCTATTACAAAATCCTAACTTACGTAAATCTGAGTTTATCTGTTTGGAGTTTAAGCTTAAAACGATACAATTATGTGTCGCTGTCGCAATCTTGTGATCCGACCCTAGCTGCTCTCTGATGTATTGGACTATGCATCGATCGCGTTCGTTGATTTCGATCGCCGTGGCGTAGCCATCTTTACGAACGTGCCCATCCGCCCATAAGAAGCCTAGAATATAGGCTTGCTCTGGAGTGGTGATATGCTCGAAGTATTCATGGTTGATCGTATACTTTGCCATAGTGTTCTGATACACTAAAAACCCTCAAAGGGCGATTCGTGTTCATCAATCTCACCAAACCGCTCCATGATCGAATACAAGAGCGGATGCCTTTGAACGTCTTGACGGTCGTATAGCTCTACAATCCCGCACCCCTTCAGCCCCTTAAGACGTGTGATAGCATCCTCTAAAGCAGAATCTGTATCGTTTAGGTCTGCCTGAGCGAGGTCGCCGTTAAACACCATCTTAGAGTGATTACCGAGGCGCGACATAACCATGTAGACGCCCTTACCTGACAGCTTGATGTTCTGGGCTTCTTCAACGATTACAAATGCGTTGTTAAGGCTTCGACCACGTAGCAAGGTCAGTGGAATGAATTCGATAGTGCCATCTTCGATCAGTTTGTAAATTGTGCCCCGATCTACAAAGTTTAATGCTGAGTCTACTACAGACAAGCAATGTGGTAGCATTTTCTCAAGCAAATCACCAGGTAAAGAACCCAGTTCTTCCCCAAATTTATTTCCTATACATGGCCTCACAATAACCAGTTTCTTAATTTTGCTTTTACTATCTAATAGTTCAAGTATTGCTTGCCAAAGACAAAGCAGGCTTTTCCCAGTGCCCGCTCTGCCAATAGCAAATGTGAAGACATTCTGTTGCATGCTCTCTAAATACGCAGACTGATTAGGAGACCTCGGATTAATCTGAGTATGAATATAAATATCTTTATGATTTAATGGTTTTAAGTTTGACAATTAGAATTTCCTTTAAGTTGAGTGATTAAAAAGCAGTTTAAAAGGCTCGTCGCCACCCCATAAACTTTCCATAGCGACTCTTGTCGATTAGAAGCTGCCCATCAAGATGGGATAGCTCATGCTGAAAGATCCGTGCGTCCATACCGACTAGCATATCCTGAGCTTGTTCGACACCACTCTCATCCGTATAGGTGACATGGATCATACTCATCCTCTTAACCATCGGAGTCGCAGGCATGTTTGGTAGAGAGAAACAACCCTCTCCCTTGACTGCATGACCAGTTCCACGATGGATAACTGGGTTCACGATAACGGAAAGATTGTCGCTATTGAATGGTCGGCGCATGACAAAGATACGCTTGTGGACACCTAGCTGCACAGCAGCCATGCCTAATCCACCATGCTTAACGACGTAATCCTTTAGAGTTTGGATTAGCTCTTTGGTGTCGCTACTTTCTAGTTCTGTCAACGAGACAGGATCACTAGGCTTACGTAGATCAACTACGTCTGAGTCGCTAATGATTGTCCGAAGACGAAACTTTTCAGGTTCAGTCTCAGTTGTTTCAACTGTTTCTTTTTCGTTCATTGTTGGTTACCAGTAAGGTTGACTATCCCGCTTCGCCCTACAAAGACAGTGTCTTCATTATGGCTAGCAAGGCAGTCCGCTTTTACAGAAAAGCCGTCGTTTGGTTTATTACTCAATGAGTAGGTGGGCTTACTTGCCAGGACGGGCTCGACAGCATATGATTTGCCGACCTGGAATACATCGTTGTTTCTAGTTTGTCTGTTACATACTTGAGGCGGCATGTGAATCTCTTTACCGATACCATGACCACAGTATTCATTGACTACTCCATAGCCAAACATTTCTGCACCTTCTTCAATCGTCATACTATATAGGTCTATCACCTGTTGCGGTATAACCATCTCAAGTGCGGCATTGAAGATATTGGCTGAGTTGTCAACGAACCGCTTCTTCTTTGGATTCTTGCCGTGTGTGAACGTGCGAGCGGTATCAGCAAACCACCCATCATATTCCACAACTAAGTCAACGGTGATGACATTGGATGGTGAGACCAACTTGAATGGGACTCCATGAACAACGTCTTCATCGACAGCTAGACAGATGGTCCATTCATATGGCTTCTTGGAGAAGCTCGGATGGAATCCCTTCAGCGCGGGCTTCCCGCCTTGGTCTAGGATAAACTCCTCTACTTGCTTGTCTAGCTCTAAGCCTTCTATGTCGTGAAGACATAACCTGCGGGCCAATTCAATAGCATCACGGGCAATTCTCCCTGCGATAACTTGTTCTTCGGGAGGCTCATACATTATGATTTCCTACCAATAGTCTTCCAGTAAGATTGATTAACTCCACTAGCAGGTTCCTAGGATCTTGTTGGCTCCAGCCTCAGTCAATCGTCGACCACGACCAGTGATACAGATCCACCCCTTCTCAAGTAGGAACGGCTCCACGTGCTTGGTGACTTGTAGCTTATCAATACCAAGCTTGCCAGCCATAGTGTCTACGCCGACCGTTGGATTCTGTGTTAGGTATTGAAGGTAGTCCATGTCTTGATCGTTAGCACCATCTGGATCGATACCAAGCATGTCATCTAGAGCACTAAGTGCGTCAGTCTCATGCCCTCCGTAAAGTGAGCTAATATCCATGAAGGTCTCACATAGCTCTGACTTCAGGTGACGGATACTGCGTGAGCGTGTAGCCAAAGCCTTGTGGATAACGCTAGTCGCGTCGGCTCCCTGGCTTGCGAAGTGCTTGCATGCGATCATGATCTTATCCTCCATGGTGTATGGAGATAGCTGAATCCTGCGCAGGCGGTTAAGCACGGGCTCTTTTAGCTGGGCGGGGTCAGTCGTCGCGAGAACAAATGACATGTTCTTAGGCAACTCCTCGCGCATGATGTCACCCTTGTCGATAAAGCGGCGACCATCTACACACCTAACAGCACCCATGTCTCTTGGTGCCACGGTGCAAAGGATAGCGGGTTGCTCTAAGACAGACAGCAGGTTTTCCTGCACCTTGTTGGGTAGACCGTGACACTCATCTACGAAGATGATAAAGTAATCACTCTGGTTCTCCCTGGCTTGTTCGAAGAAACCACGAAAGGCTAGCGCGTCCTTGATCGCGGTGCCATTCACGTAGATAGACTGCGCACCGATCTCCTTAGCCCATGAGTCTACTAGATGCGTCTTACCCAACCCTGACCCACCAAAGATACCAACCGGTGGAATGAATCCCCTCCGCTTATAGCCATGGGTTAGGAGGTTGAGAGATTGCTTTGCTCTGTCTTGTCCAACGACGTTATCAAGTGACATAATGTTATTCCTACAACTTGGTTACTTACGATGCCCAGCGCTCATCCTCGCGCTTCTTCTTTAAGCTATCGTATAGCGTGGCGATCTTAGTCCACTCCGCCCTACCCTGATCCTTAAGGGCTTGTGGGGCGCGGGCGAACCCATAGTCCACCGGATCAAGTATACCATAAAACAGGGGGTCTGTCAAATCCTTCACTTGAAATTTCCTACCAGGACTAAAGCTGGATAGTTTAGCATTACATCCCTTGAGTAGGGCTGTTGTGTCTGGTCCACAGGCGATTACGATCATCGGGCGAATGATCTCTATCAGTTCTAGTAGACAGGCTCTATTCTTATAGAGAGCACGACCCTCAGTGGGGTCTGGAAGGTCCACCACGTTCATGGTAGCTCTGTATGCGTTATCCAACATGCCGAAGGTCTTTAGGGCACCAGTGATGGCGTCACGCTCTGGCGTCTTTTGTCGTGGCTGCACCACAATAATGTCAGCATCCGTATCACCTACTCCGATTTGAATATCTCGACCAGGATGATATTCACCTAGACGAAACGCGAAGTTGTTTACGATGAAGTTCTTATGCATTATCGAATGCGCTTTTTAGTTTGACGTTGGTAGGTTGGGCGATCGAGTTCTTCGGCAAAGCTATCTGCACATGACGGGCAGTATGCGATAAAGACCTTCTCGATATTTATCTGATCCCCAGGCTCCAACTGCTCACGCTCGGAACTCCATGTCGTCTTGCAACGACGGCATTCCCTAAGCATGAGTGTCTTAATCTGAAATGGTTGCATGGGCACAGCTAACTGGGTATCGACATTTTTCACATTGAATAAATGTGTTCTCGTCAACCTCTACTGCTGGTGGTGGAACTCTATCGCCATCCTTATCCATCAGTGGAACTTCACCCACTAACTCGGACTCTTCAAACACATTGGTGTGTCCACACATACCAGTGGGGTTGTTGCACTTTACGCTAATTGTCTTGCTCATAGTTTTCTGCTCGTTTCCTCATCCTTCGTGTTAATTTACGAAGAATTTCTCCTGCCCTGGATTTTGATAGTGAGTAACGCCCCGCAATCTCTTGCAGTGAGTAACCCTCGATTATGTTGTCTCGAATTAGCTTGCGCTCAAATTCGCTAAAGCCCGCCAGTAAGTATTCATCTACGTCCCTGGAAACCTCCACACCGGAGCCGACCGGTAGGTCAAACTCCTCATCTTCATTCAGTTGGTCAATATGCACCACACCGATGTTGATAATATTCTTGAACTCACTCCTGGCGTCTTTTTCTGAAATACTAAGTGAGTGTCCAAACTTACGGCAGTAGGTCAGCATCGCGTTCTTCATATAGGGAAAGCAATGTGTCCTGAAAGACTGCGCCATGTCTGATGTATGACCAAGGTTCGGATTGAATGATGCGTATGCAACCATTACTCCGGTATATCCCTCAAGGGCTAAGTCTTCTTGAGTGATCATTACACTATGGACGGCACGCTTTCCGTAGGTGTTATAAAATCGTGACGCTGTAGCCTGAACTAGGCTATGTAGCTTGTCGTTGAGGAGCACATCCAGTGCTGGCTTCTCCAAGGTGTCGTTCATGTTAAACTTCTTCATTGACGTAGTAATACTGTTGCGACATAGTAATCTCCAACCAGACATTCTTGGCTTCTGAAGACATCTTATTAAAGTCGATGATCACGTTTGGGTGTCCCGAAACCGGCACAGCTTCAATACCACCGCCTCGTAACGATTCTTCACACTTGAAATACGGCTTCTTGATTCCGATGTCGTAGAGAAAAACGCCCCTAACATGTTCGTCGGATCCAAGATCAAACAGAACTTGCTCTAACTCTCCTAGTTTAATCTGTAGCTTACTACAGTCTGACTTATTGTGATAGAAAACGATAACCATCATCTCTAGAGAATTGGTCGCACCACTTTGAAGTAACCTAATCTTTGTTACCTCAACCTCGCTCCAGTTTATTCTAATCACACTCACATCCTATAGGAATCATCTCGATTTACTTCACCGTAGAGAAACATCTCATCGATGTGGTCAAGACTGTCTTTTCGGGGAGACCTAGGCTTCAGACGAGGAGTCGATTTTGGTAGAAGCCCGAAGGCTCCAAGTAAAAAGGCGACACCAGCTCCACCTAGGACGAACATTGCTATTAGCAGCGGGTCCATGTTACTCAATTATACACTAAGATCGGGCGTTTGTCAAGTCTTGACTAGTATCTATGAATCTGACCATTCTTATCGGCAACGAAACTCCCCTTTCCCCAGACCTCAAATGGTGACTGCATCTGCCACATAATGCGCGTGCGATATTTTAGAATTTTATTGGACAGCGGACGCAGACCGGTGTTCGTCTTCCTAATGTCTGCAATTTCAGGACAGTATAGGAGTTCACCACTCACTAACGCTACGTTTTTTATACGCTGACCCGCATGGTAGACTACCGCATAGAACGTCTTAGGGTCTGGTGCAGCGGAGTTAAGATTAATGCTTCTCGTTAAGCTTGTAGTGCTCTTAGCCTCAATCCCAAACCCGTTAGTCAATGACACGTCAGGGTCTGTCTCGGTATTATGCCTAGCTTTGGGGTCTTGCTTTCTACAACACTCTACTACTAGTTGCTCTAGATCCTGCCACCTCCTGATCTTACAATCAGAACTAACTAGATCATGTAGAAGCTTCAATAGATCAAAGCTATGCTTGTTCATGCTATGTCTCGTCGTGAGAGTTCTTTAAGTCTCTGATGATAGCGTCACACTCTTCGATTGCTCGCTTGGCATTATTCTGCATAGTGCTAAGTGATACCTTAAGACCTGCAATCATATCGGCTAATAGCTCGATGTCATTGATAGTGCGGTGCAGTGACAACTCGTCTTCCTGAGAACCTACACCGCCATCCCTCTGACGGATACGCTTAATCATACCCTTAACGTGGCTCAGATTACCGAGCATCGCTTCAGGGTTGAAAGCCAGGTTTGGCTTGTCAGTCATTAGGCTCCAAGTGCGACCAGGAGGGCTTCCAGATGCTTGGCGGCGTCAGGATGACCGTTACGGAGTGCGGTGCGATACGTCGTGGCAAGACCACGTAGGGTGTCGTCACCAGCAGGCGCTACTTCCGACGCAGCAACAAGCTTGGCATTTAGATCAATGACCTTATCCTGTAGCTTGGCTACAAGTGCAGCTTGCTCTTGATCTTCGGTGCGGCGGCTCTCTTCGTTACGGCGATTGTCGCCACTGTTAGACTTGTTATTCATTACTTACCTTCTACTTGGGTGATTGCCAGCGCCTTCGACTCAGCGAAAGCTTGCTCGCGGGTTAGATCACGGATCACACGTTGATCCTTGGTCATACGGAAACGCTTGCCGGTCAACTCCCGGTAATTGTCAAGCGTTAGATCATCCACACTTACACTAGCGGGGACAAAGAAATTGACGGTGACACTACTACCGGTGTTTTCTACCGTAGCTTCTACTGCCGCTTCTTGTTCTACTGCGTTCTCGTTCATGATAAACTCCTGTTTGATTTGTTTAACCCTATCCTTCCAACCTTCAATCTGTTTAAGATCAAAGTTTACGTCTTCTTCTACTAATTCATCAGGTAGCGCAAGAGGGCGAGCCTTTCGCTTACGCGGGAATAGACTAGGGAATGCTCTACGGGTATCGCTCTTAATACCCGAGCTTGATTTGTCTCGCATGGCATCTAGAATATCTTTCTTACTCCACTCGTCCTCTTCCGCTGCAAATATCAGATACTCTCTGACGATGGCGTAGAGATTAGGATTTCCCATCCCACTAGTTGGAGTATGTTTCCCCCAACGAATGCCGATCACACTACCAAGCACATATGCATGGAACTGTGCCCAGTCTGAGACACTAGCCGCGCCATAGCCTGCGCGTGGCCTATTCATATTAGGACGGTTGCCTGATAATGCCGTTCACACGGCTTAGTCGATACGATCGGATCGCGCCACCGATATCACGCACCTGATCGCTAACGCGATACAGGTTGACACCCCTAAACATCCAGTCGCCATCATCTAGACGCTCAAGGCTATCATTGATGACACGCACTAATGGACGCTGGTTAGTCTGCCCTTGAGCAGACTCCCTTGCGAAGTAATCAAAGATCAGCACGGAAGATTCGGCACGATCGGATGTGTTTGCTGCGCGAACCTTGTTTAGGTTCACGACTAAGTTGCTGGTTGGTCTCATATTCACTCCTTGGTTAAAGCTCTACCTCTATTATGTGGCACTTAGCGTTTTTTGTGCGGCTTTCCCGCAGTTATTTTACGTTAAGTGCCGCGACGGTCACTCATTAGTCCTAACCAGAAAAACAGGGCACTATTACAAGCCCCAATTACTCCTAGTTGACTAAAGTTGTTCCACTCCAGCATCTCGATCATCGTATCCGGCGCTGTTCCCTGTCGAGACGCTAGGTCTACCATGACGATCAGGAAGCTAAGCGTCAGGACTACACCGGTCAACGAGTAGAGGATTGAACTGGCCTTAAAGGGGCGAAGCTCAGGCGTAACCTGAGCCTCATCCTCATTAAGGAGGTCTACCGGAGTTTCAAACTGCAACTTATCCATCGAGACCCTCTAGTTCGTTGGCGCGACGTTCGATGTCAGCCTTATACGCAGAATAGATCTTTCCTGCGTTAAAAGCTCGCTTGATACCCATCGCGTCCTCGGGGAATTTATCCGCGTAAGCTGCCGCTGCCGCTGCCGCTGCCTGCTCGGGAATATCACCCGGGTTTAGAGTCAGCACCCAGCAGTGCTTTTGGGCACGACCAAGGATACGCTTTTCTACGACCATGCGACCATTCGCCTTCATGAACTGGTCCTTGCGAGAGCAAACTGCTCGCGAAACGACAAGGGTTCCATCGGTTGCCATCGCCATACCGTTAGTGCGCTTACGACGCCTGCTCTTCTTGCCCTCTTCATCATACCAGAAAAGGACTTGCGTTGCAAGCTCGCCAGAGACTTGGTCAACACTGCGACGGTCGGTGAATACGTTACTACTAGCTTCTGTCATACTTCTTTCCTCACATCCCATTGGTGGGATACTTCTTTGTAATACATCAAAACACTTTGATGATCAGTTGGGTGGAACATTCCGCCCTCAGTCGTTTGACTTGTCTACTGTTTCCATAGCTTCATCTTACTCGTTCTTTAGTAGCCATTTATTGCTAATGGCTTTGAAGTTTGTCTTACCATCGTAACCCTTAAAGACAAGCCCCTCGCGTGGAGTATCATACAGTAGGCTTCGTCCGTCAGCAGCATCTAGAACAGTATCAAGTGTGAATACCATAGACTCGCGGACTAGTGGCACATGCTTTAGTCCTAGTTGTTCGGCTAACTCGTGGCGATCAACCGACCCAAGATAGCACTTAGCGTCAATGTCGTAGATGTCAAAGACAAAGAACGTTTGTTCATCAAGCTTATACTTGTTACTCTGGATGGAGGGACCAATGATCTCTCCCTGGATAGCAAGTTGTCGCCCGCCGAGTTGACGAAGCTTGTCATGAATCCCCAGCTTATTGAATTGCTTGGCGTAGATGTTCTCATCTAGGATCTGCATCTCCCAGTTACGTGAGCATACACCAGTCTGTAGTTGACTACCGAGTGCGGGACCTTCAACGATACGTGAGAAGAACGTGCAACTAGTGCCGTCAAGCTTCTCGGTGATCTCGAACTCGTGTGAGTTACGTCCTTCTAGAGCGGACACCATGTTCTGGATGCGCTCTTGATCGGTCTTAGGAACTAGATGAGTAGGGAACGTGCCCTTCTGTTTGCCACCCATAGGAATGACAGGCTCATACTTAGTGACGCCCAACACCTCGGTAGGTGTCTCACCGTCATGGATACGTAGACGCTCTTCATTGGTTAGCTTGCTGAGTGGCATCAACAACCCTTGCGACAATACACCTCGGAGCTTCATGGTCTTAATGCGATGATGCTCACGCTTCTGTCCACGGCTGAGAAAATCAAACCTCTCGTCGTCCGCTGGGATCATTGAGTCAATTTCGAAGAATAGGGCGTCATCGCCAACTTGGAAACCTTCGTCTTTGCGAATAACTACCTTCCACCCACCGACACACGCGGTATGAATTTGGTCTGCGTTGGGAATTTGCTCAATAGAGGTAATGGTTTTGATAGATACCAATGTTCTCATGATAGATACTCCAACGCTTTCTTTAGTATATCTGGCTTTCTCATCAGATGACCGGGCTGAAATTTTGTATCCATGCTATTACTTCTGAAACGTCCTTGCCATCCTATCGATGACATCCTTAGGAACACCGTGAGTATTACGCTCAGCACATGAGTCGATGTAGCTGGTAAAGATAGGGGAGGTAGGGTCAGACATCAATGAGTCCTCACCAACGACAACCTCCTCAACCTCATACTTGCAGGCACCACCATTACTGATGTATACCATCATGTCTTCGCGCTTGATGTTAGTGTTGTCAACAATAACGAGTTGGACGCCGTTGTTCATCATGTCATAGACGCGCATCTGATTACGAACATGTAAGTCTCCTAGCATCTTAGGCTTGAAGACATACTCACCATTCTCCATGTGGTAGTCATCGGTCGAGCAGATAGCCACCGACTTCACTCCAAGAGACAGGGCTTCTCTGGCAATTTCCCTAGCCATAGTGGACTTGCCACTGCCAGGAATGCCACGCATAAGGATCAGTTTGTTCACTTTATGAATTCTCCGTTCTTGCCTACTAGGACACCCCACCTTGTTGCACAGGGCTTGGTGTTAAATCCATGCTCGCGTAGTTCTTTAGCAACCCACTGTCCGCACTCGTCGTTATTTTTGAGGTCTGGGTGTCCCATCCGAATCTTCATAGCCAATTCGAAACAGAGATCTACTAGCATTTGCTCGTTGCTCATACTCTAGTATACCTCAAGATTGAGACTTGTCAACCTTTTTGTCCTGTTTTTCTTCCGTCTCATCCCAGCCAAGAATCATGAAATCGAGACACGTTCTTAGGTCATGATGTCTCGCCGTCATAAACTCACCATCTTTAGCTATGCAGCCCCGGTAGTCGCCGTCTGAGCCTCGTTTGACGGAGAAGTCTCCAAACTCAGCAAGCCGTGCAATCAACTCAGGTAGTGGGAGGAGTTTCATCACCCTCCTTCACTTCTTCTTCCTCTTCCGCGTGAGCTAGGGGATCTGGGTCAACCCATACGACCTTAGTCTTACCACCATGACCATGAAGATCCTTGAGGTGTTTGATGTTCGCAAAGATCGTGACACTCGCCTTGTTTGAAAGCCAGCGCATGGCGACAAATCCATCATCGAATTCGACGCCCTCTGCGACGAGCCCAGTGCCGCTGACACCAGACTCATCCTCTACACGTTTGACTCTGAATCGCCTCATGTTATTTTCTCCATGCCTTTCTCTTACCGTAAAGCTCACGGTAAACACCGCGCCCTACTGTAATAGCCTTGCTGTCCTTAATTGGTTTCCTACGCTTTAGGTTCTTAACAACCTCAGCCTTAGTTAGAGGTATGCAGTCGCCAGTCAGATATCCGTAGTCAAGAATCTTGATCTCTCCGTTGCTCTTAAGTCCCACGTTTCCGTAGTGGATATCTGAACTAAGAAGCGAGTGAAGCTTTCTTGCTCTAATGTGACGCATGAGTTTCTTGCTGACGCTCCAGACGTCACCAGTTGAACAGTATAGTGGTAGTGGGATGTATTCCATCTCAAGAACTCTACCACACCTGCTGATGCCGATCACCTTAGCAAGCATGCTACGTAGAGAGGGGGGAGCGCAATTATACAGATATGCTTCTGTTCGATTGCACTCCCTATCCCCAATCTTAAAGACCCGATTGCTTTTTCCGTATCGATAAACGGTGCGAGTAGCACCCCTTCCAATCTCGTCAAAGCCTAGATCTTCTGCGCAGTAGAGTGGCTTATTACCCTTGTGCCCAAGACAGCCTAGCATTTGCTCCATTCTAGTCATTGTCGTATCCCTGAATCCGATCGACACCACCATTTTCATCTAGATCAATGATTACAGGTGGAGTAGCCGTCTCGTAGTCACGTCCCAGTGTCGAGACGTTGCAAAAATGCACGCCGCCACAACCAATGTCATGACCTCGCGACTCATGGATGTGCCCGTTAACGTAGAGCTTCAATAGCGCCAACCTGTCAGTCTCTAGGATCTTACGCATCTCCACCGAGCCACAGCGGTCGTCGTCAGTGGCCCTGTCTACAAAGCCGTAGGTAGGACCGTGACAGATCAACACGTTAACGTCATCAGGGATCTTCGAGTAGACATCTACCAGCTTGCGAGTGCCATCTGGTTGAGTCAATCCATCCGAACCGTTGAAGCCCCAGTCGTGAAAGAAGGGGGTCCACGGAGTGCCGTAGAACTTGACACCATCAATGACCACCTCGCTGTCTTCCAGGTAGTGGACATTCTCGTCCGCGTAGCTTCGCATCACATCCCAGTTATGTTGGCTGAACCTTCCTGGCTTAGTGATATCCAGGGTTAGCTCATGGTTACCTGCTATGCAAATTTTATGCCTAGCGGGCTGCTTGGCAAACCACTTCATGAAGCGGAAGATCTCCCAGTAGGTTCCCTTCCAGGTGAAGTCCCCAGCGTGGATCAACACGTCACACTCGGGGATGGTTACCTTCTTGTGCTTGGTGTGCGTGTCACTAATTGCGCAGATTCTCATAGACTTAAGTAATCAGTCGTTGTTCGCTAGGCCAGATATATGGCAGGTCGCTTGGTTCTTCCCAATTAAACTTTCCATAATAAACTGGGTCTTTACGAAGTAGGTTACTACGATGAGACGCATGAAAGTCAGAGTCCCCCAACCAGTGCGGAAACTCCATCATAGAGTTATACGCCATCATCTTCATGTTGTTATTGTATCCACGACGCACCCACTCCTCAATAGCAAGGTTGTGATACCACTTTAGTGCATCTAGGTATTCTCTCCACATGATTGCTGCTGGGTGATTAACCCAACCTTTACGTGGCCTTCCATTCTTGTCGGGCTTGCCAGTAATAGCGTTAACAAGCTGCATGGCTTCGACTCGTTGTTTTCCAAGACGACGATAGTCTAGACACGCCAGGGACTGGCGAAAGCTCGCATGTGGCAAGAATGTTTGCATGATCTAGTATACCACACAGCCACTAGGTTGTCAAGCAAATGCTTACTAAAAATGTAGCTCCCATGCACGCTTACAGAAGTCACCACCCCTGTCAAGAGCATAGTCAGTTCCCCATGGTATGTCAATACCAGCCTGCAATAACTCTTCTTGTGCCGCTGCGGGTGGTCCATCCATCCACTGCTTCATCATACCCATATAGTTGACGCCCATCTCAACATCTAGATGGCACAGGTGCATAGCTAGCGCAGTTCCGACTTGACTTCCGCAGACTTGTGGGATGTATCCACCGATCATCCAAGCCCATGTCGAATGATTAGAGGAGTTAGGGTCACCCCATGTTGAGGGCGGGTTGGCGAGCATCCCTCCATTGAATGGTGCCTGCCAGCTAAAACCCCAAGTGGAATTCCAACCAGAACCAAACCACCACTCTCCAGCCTGAAAGGCAACGTCCTCTTGAAACATCTTACCAATGAATCGATTGGGGTTAGCGAATGGTCTTACGTTTAGTAGATGACCACACATCATCAGGAGGGCTTTTCTTCCCTGCATATGACCACCACCAACGGGACGGTTGTTTCTACCATCAGAGAACGCACCAACTAGGTCGAGCCCCCTCTGAGCTATTGCAATGGCTAGTAGTCTTCGTTCTTCTAATGGCTCAGTGCTACATAGAGTGACGAGTGCTTGACTTACTATCGATGCGTAGTAGCTACCGTATCCAGGGTGTTGAAAGTCTGGCGTCTTAGTGTCAGTATTCCAACCATCGTAACAATCCCCACCGAATGGACCTAGTAGTCCAACCAGATAAGCAACGTCAGGACGTGCGTTACCCCAACCACCCCAGTTGACACCAAGGTTGTCAATATCTACTACAGATGGCAATCGATCCATCTTGATAGCAGCTTCGGGGATCGGATGACTCCTAAAGAAACGCGGCAAGAAACCGTCACCAATCGCGGGCGGGCGAAGGTATTCTGATCGAGCTTGATATCTCACAAAGATGATAGGTAGCATCTCGTCTACCGCACTACGTCCTGGGACACTCCAATACTCTGCGCGTCCCGCACTAGAGTTATAGGTAGATGTAACGATCAAAGCGTCAGCGGGGACAACAGCGCGAGGTAATGTCAGGTTTTGTTCATGGATGTTATCTACGTTATTACCGCGAACATTTAGGACTGCACCAGCACTCCCCTCGGTGGTGCTATACTCAAGGATCTTAGCGCCATTTCGTGGCACTTGAACGATCCATCCACCATCGCGAGTTTGCGCCTTGCTTAGGTGGCCGCTGATTACCACGCTGATCTGTCCAGTAGTCAGAGTCTCGGCAGGTAGTGGTTGCGTTGATAGAATAGCAGCAGCTACTCCATCTTGCTTAAAGGCAGCAGCAAAGGCTTGCGCGATTTCCTGCTCGGGGCTTGCCGGTGGACGCTGTGTAAATAACGAACAACCAGCCAATAGTGCGAGAGCGCAATAAACCGCTAGATACTTCTTCTTAACCATTCATCTTATCTCTGTAGTGATCCCAGGCTGAGATGTAGCTATGGCAATCAGTTCGCGCATCTTGCGCTGGACTTCAATGGACGCACGGATGTCAGCCATAGCTCGATGAGCATCGCTGGTCTTGTTACCAAAGATCTCAGGGAACCCAACCTTGTATCCACTTACATCTAGTTGCCTATAGTGTAGACGACTTGCAAGGATAGGCATATGCTTCTCAATGAATCCCCTATCGAAACCAATAGTGTTACCAGCAATGACAGCAGCAGCTCCATCGGGCAGGTTGTTGTCGAGCTTTTCAGACATGATCTCATCAGCGACACGGACACTGTCGGCATACTCAGGAACTGGAAGCTCCCTCTCGACCTTCCTAAGGTCTTCTAGCAATCCGTTCCCCTCGTGCATGTCTGTGACGTAATCATCCATCAGCGCTACCGCCACGGACGTGTCCTGTGGGATGATGCAATCGGTAGATGCAATCTCGTTAAGCTCAAGATCAGTTAAGACCATAGCATACTCAAGGATGCGATGATTCTCGACTGGCTTCAACCCAGTAGTCTCTAGGTCGATCCAGACTAGAACTGTAGGTAGATCACTCATCGCTTCTTCTCACCCCTAGCCTTGTGTTTCCGAGTTTCTTTTTCATTACGCTTGTATTATGTGTCTCGATGATTTTTTCGTGCGGTAAAAATGGAGCCCATAGAACGAATTGCACGCTCGTTTCCTCATTACAAAAGAGGTGTAATAGCTGTTATACTATACGGGCAGTATGATTGATCCGTCATGAACCTTAGCGTGACAATTCTTACAAAGCACAGCGCACTTCTTCATCTCTGCTAGAATTTTATCCCACTTACAAACATCTTGGATCATATTAGCTACTGTTCGTTTTGGAATTATTTTGGTGGTGTCCCAAACTTTTGGAACACCCAGACTAGTCTACTAGACCTTGTCAGCGTCGTCTGCGCCCTCGCAAGACTCACACTCTAGTTCAAACTTAATGTCGCCACTGGCAGCGTGATGAGTTGCAGTCACTCCATTGATGGTGATAGTCCAGTTGTCATCTAGAAGAGTAGTAGTATCAGTTCCGCAGTCTGCGGACATACTAATGTCGAAGTCGATTCGGTAGTTGTCCACCGTATCATTACCCGGCAACGGGCGCGGAGCCTGTCCAGGAATAGCGAGACCGTTGGGGTCAGTCAGCGTCACGTTAGTGTTGCCACCCGTAGGGACTTGCAACATAAACTTCAGCGTAAGGTCAGCACCACAGCCATAGATCTCTTCGCAGTGTTCACCTTCGTCAATGCAGAGACCGCCCCACGCGAACGCAGACCAAGCCATCAAGCCAAAGACACTGTCGGGAGCGCCAGGGGTCTTCCAGGTTGGCTTGCCACCAGTCGCACCACCAAAGGTAGTCGCAACCTGCACGCCGTTCACCATCACTGGTGTGCCATTCTGATCCGCGCCGTCCTTCTTGAAACCACCCATACTACATCCGTCGCAATTCATATTCTATTCTCTCTAGTTGTTATTGTTGGAGCCTATTGTAGGAATCGCACCTACGTCTACTGCATACCAAGCAGTTATTCTTCTTTAGTCATTTGATTCACCTAGTAGTTCTGTCGTTGTCTTCTTAAATTGAACGTGATGATGTCGGACGTGCATCTTCCTAAAGCACTCTTCAGCTTCCGCCTTCGTCTTGAACTTCTCGCTCATGTAGTCCCACTCGGTTGCGCCACATGACTCAACCCCGCGCCATTCGCGCCACGAGACTATGTATTCAATCTTCTTTTTCTGACGCTTAGCTTTCTGCTCTGCTTTCTTACGACGCTCCTCATACATTTCCATGCGGTCGAATAGCATGTGAGCAAAGTTGCTGTTGCTATGCTTACCGAACTTTCCGTTAGGTAGCGTGCCCCAGAATGTAATCCTTAGGTCTAGCACCGAGGTGCAAGGGTTGAGGTAGTCAGCTAGGTCACGAGGAGTTGTGTCCTCACCCTTGTAGATGATAGGGTCTTCGTTCGACCCATACTTCTCAAGTAGCACAGAGATAGCATCCGGACTGTCATAGCCAGCTCTAATCTCTTCTCGTAGTTCTTTAATGTTCATTGATGTCTAGTAGAATGGTAGCTCCGCTCAGATTTGAACTGAGGTCTTACTGGGTAAGAGCCGGATATGTTAGCCGTTGAACACCACGGAGCCATGAATTGGTATCTCTGGTAGGACTTGCACCCACAATCTTCGCCTTAGGAGGGCGCTGCTTTATCTAAATTTAGCTACAGAGACGTGTGTTTACTTAGATTTGAGCGTGATCTTCTCGGCATCTACCAAAGAACCGTAACCAAGCTCGCTTACGTCACGAAGTCCGTTCTTGATTCTCGACACCCACATTGCATGCCCGATAGTGGCTTCCTTAACACTACCGTAGCGCTCCACTGGGTGTGCTCCATTAGCGTCAACGATTGCAGTCTCCGGTCCTTTGTCCATAGTATCCACAGTGGATACCATAAAGCCATTAACATCAGTTCGGTCAATAGGGGAGTTAGACTTGCCGCCGTCCGCAACGGCTCCAAATAGGTCAAATATATCGTTCATTGTTCTAGTTGTAATTGAAATGGTTCTTAGGGGAGGACTTGAACCTCTTGACTACCGCCCCGGTAGTTAGTGTCTCTCGTGTATAAGACAAGCCCGGGGAACCCCAAGCTTGATATGTCAATTTCCATGTCGGTCTCTCCAGCGCTCATTAAGTTTAATGTTTGCTCTCGGTCATCGTTTAAGTATACCACAATCTTGTGTGGCTGGTTGTCGAAATTCTGTAAAGTAGTTCATAGTGTTATCGGATAATAGTGAATGAATGGGATCCGCTACCCCCGGCTGGGGTATAAAGCTCTACGGTCATTGACAAGCCTATCAAGGAGGCGTGTGGCCTCCAACTCAAATAGTAAACCCCATTACCCGGAGTGTAGAATAGTTCTCCCACTCCTGGCCATGATGTGTATGTTGGCGCTAGAATAATGACTCCATTGATCAACATCGCGCATGGTAAATCTGGATAGGTCCACGGCGGTGCTGGAGTAGCACAAGTGCTGGCCCATGTTACCCCGTATGGTTCGGGATCCTCGACACTACAATGAGAGCGGTAGGCTCTTATACAGGGCTGTGCGCTGAGACTTGCGGTTAGAGACAAAACTAAGAGTATACGGGTTAGCATGATCGTTATGTATGGTGGGCGCTACCATACTCCCGCTCTGGAGCCTTATTACCCTCTATATAGGCGTAATACGCTTCGTCTGACCAGCCAAGATATGCAGCTAGAGTAATAGGGACACTACTCTCATGCACTGCCGTGCAATTTAGAATTTCTAATTTGCTTGCCGTATTGTCTCATAATTGGAACCGGAACTTGGAATCGAACCAAGGTTTACAGAATCAGAATCTGTCGTGTTACCATTACACGATTCCGGCATAATTGGTATCGGAGGAAAGAATCGAACTTGTCAACTTCTGGTTCAAAGCCAGAAATGTTACCTTTACACCACTCCGATAGATTATACCTTATCGTTGGTGACTGGTTGGAGAAAACTAGCATACCACCCAAAGTCCTTAGCGGTCTTACGGGCGTGACAGTTACAGCATCGAACTTCACACTTCATGATTTCCTCTTTGATTCTTGCGATTGAAAATTGACGCCCAACGGCTTCGCTCACGTTGAACTCTTTTTTGCCACGGACATGATCGAACGTTAGCACAATAGGGTCGGTCTCACCACAGTCAACACATGGGTGTTTACTAAAGTGATTGAATACCATACGCACCTCTAATGTTCGTAGTCGTCATTGACCCAGTCTTCTAGCTGATCAATGCCTTCCTTTGTGTATATCTTAGCGATGAATTCTTGCTGTTTATTCATCAACTCTTGTTGTCCTTCACGCCATCCCTTGGCATAGATGGAGTCGATATTGTTTGTGATAACGTATCTTGCTGCCGTCTTACTAAGCGTTATCCCAATGCCTATCCCAAAGAGCATACTGGCTAGGGCAACTGTAAGAATTAACAACATGAGAGATATTGTTGAACTGTTGTGTCTTGAGTTCGTTCAAGGTGAGTTTTACATGCACCTAGAGACATGTGTCGTGCTACAGTTTGTGATGCTAGTAGCCCATCGTAACCATAACAACAGATAGTTACTTGCCCTGTTGTCACTGCAAGCACTCCCTGTGGTTAGAGTGAAACCTAGATTGGGCTAGCGTAGTTTACATGCAACCAGCAATCATGCATCTCGTAGGGTGAGATGAGGCCAATGATCTAGACCTTCCACGGTCGTGGAATGGGTCGCTTGCTGTAGTTGTTCTGTGAGTTGTTCATGACTGTATTATGTGTCCGTTCGTCGTTTTCGTCCGTGTTTTCTGTAAAAAGTGAGGTGCAAGCCAAACCGAAGCCGAGTTTTGTAGTCAGCTTCCGGGTTCGTCTTAGCTAGTGAAGGGCGCTCATATTTCAACTACGCCAGCCGCCATCGTCGTGAGACAGGACAACACCTCTAGTGTTCCAACATTATACACTATAGCTAGAGGCGAGTCAAGCATTTTGTTCAAGAATCTTCGAGTGCTTTTTTGGCTCGCTCATACAGGCTCGTTAATGGGCTCCAAAGGACTTCGGCTACTTGGTCTACCTCAGCCTTAATGCTGTCTAGATGTAAACTGTTCCGGAACTGTCGAGTAAAGTAGGACTTGACTCCTTCGCCCAGCACGGGATCGCCATCGATCTGAGAGAACTTCCATCCCATCCCTGTCGGACCCATACTAGTTGAGTCTGACTATATCCACCATCAGTGCAGGGCATGACTTACTCCTTATCGTCCTAGTAGAACAAGTGCGGGCGACATGGCATCATAACCACCATTAGTAGCTAGCATAACTCCAACGACACCAGCAACCACCGCAATCACTCCAACGAAGAATGTCGCACCATCGTCTTCATTTCCAGCCTTATATGACTTTATGCAGCTCCGGGCGAATAGGGTCGAGATTACTAGTAGGATCAAACCCATTACTGTAATGAATACCCCTCGGCTTACCACCTCGCCACAAAGATGCTCCCATACTTCTGGAGCGCCTTCATGCATGGCTTTTAGGGCGGCTAGAATTTCGTTCTTGATATCTTCGTCCATTCTCGTTTTCTATTGTTGATGTCTATTGTGATGTGGGTTCAACCCCACCATGTTTACTTAAGTATACCACAGCATTTTGTATGATGCTGACATTATCTTTGAAAAATCCCTTAGCTCTTTCTTTAGGTAACAAGCTAGGCAGGTTTTATGCATGATGATCTATACCAAGCTTACCGCCCATGATGGCAATGATCTTTTCAAGCGCTACTGGCTCCCAATTATTACAATCTACCCCAACATCCATACGTCTTATTGACTTATTCAAGTCTTGAATACTTCCGTGACAGTGACCGTGTAACATAATAGAGCTTGGGTCGCGATAACTGCCATGCCATGATAACATGGGAAAATGGCAAAGAATCAGCTTGTGCTTCTTCCCATCCACTTCGAAGGTGCGCTCTGCATAGTCTTTGATCCATCTTACTTTAGCCTTAGCCTTATCACTCAGTCGATCGAAACGCTTGATCCAATCATCGTGATTACCCTTGATTAGACGGATCTCCCCATTAAGACGAGTCAACCACGAGTCTACTAAATCTATCTTCTTAGTTAAGCAGAAGTCACCTAGATGATAGACAGTATCGCCGGGTTTAACCTTAGAGTTCCACCTTTCGATTAGACCCTCGTTCATCTCCTCGACAGAAGACCAAGGTCTTGAGTTATACTCGATGACGTTTTTATGACCAAAATCTTCAATGACTGTCCGAGGTGAACCAAATATCAGACATTTGATCCTCCATGGACAGTCTTATTTCCTTTGCTTAGCATTATTCTTACCTTTGTAAGTCGGAGTTTGTGAATGACAATTAGCCCAAGTTCTGTGCTAGGTGGTAGTCTACTCATCGAAGCTTGCTGATTAGTTCATCTAGGTCTATGTTAGCGAGGTCCGTCTCGCTGATTGGCGGGAGCCCCTGAAATTTGCGATACTCTTCTACATTAGACATCTCAACATACTCCCTAGCGCCAGAGGGTGCTGGATCTCCCGTCAAACTTGGGATGTTACTCATTGCGCTGAGCGCAACGTGAGTTAAGGCGATGGTTCGTTTTAGATCTGCGATAATCCGATCAACACCAGCGATGTTCACATCTGGTTCCGTTCGCATCAACTTTAGTTTTTCGATTGTTACTTGAGTTACCGCAATCAATGCGCGGAGTTTAAGGGTCAGTTTACGTCTGTTTAGATCGGTCATAGTGGATTATTTTTCGTGACGTTTTGAACTTTTGGGACACCCTAAATACTCTGGAACGCCAAACCTAATGGGTTTTCTTGCACAACTAGATAGATGAATTGCATCTAAGATATCAATTACATCAACCCTAATCCCATCCGGACCCTGCCCAAGATTAAAGAATTTTCCTAGACCCTGAGAAATCGTATCTCCGGTTTTCACACACTCTACACGTGAACGCAACCAGAGGTTGTCTCGCTCCCAGGCATCATTTGACCCAGCCGTAGAGTGATGCGGCATGATTAGACGGAGACCGTCTACTTCAGTTACCTTAAATGCTTCTGTATCCATAATTATTCTCCATCCAACCCCATCCAGTTTGGTTCCTCTTTTGGGTTTCGTGCGCGATTCTTAGCGATCTGAATAATGCGATCACAAGTCTCTAAGTCGGGAGTTCTTTTTAGCCTGTCGCGGTATTTTCCAAGACGCCTAATGAGGTTATCTGGGTTGTCATGAACAAAGTTGATGTTCACCTTAGGCACGGTCAGCAAGGCGTCCTTATGAACATGGATTCTGACGTGGCCAAGATTGATTCCAGCCATACACCAGTTGAGGTCAAAACGCGAGAGTAATTGGGATACGTCGTGCGATGCGGATACGTTGGTGGCATCTACTAGATGATAGCTAATCCCGTTTAGATCTAGCTTCACCGCCTTTGAGTAGCCAGTGTCAACTTCCTCTATGATGACACATCCGTGCTTCAAGAGATGGGTCTTTGCGCGTGTGAACACATTGTCTTGTGTGCAGAAGAGATCAACATCACCATGACTAGTTGTAATCCCGGCAACGTGAGCTGCAAAGCCACCAGCAATAAACAAGTGACTGAATAGGTCGCTTGGGAGCATGGCTCGAATCTCATCAACCACAAGCTTAGTATGCCCTGATAGATAGCCATCCAGGTCATCTGACTCGAAGTCTTGACTCATGGCTCTCCACTGGGGATACTCCTTCGTTTTGGTATCCACCCCAACTTTGTCTTTAAATGGCCACATCTTATTTGTCTAGTAGCGAACTCCAGTTACCCTTCGCATAATCCTTATACGCGATGGTTCTACCAAGCACATGGTCAGTGACTTGATCGTCACCTACGCGGATGGTGCGACGCTTGTCACCCCTCATACCGCAACCAACTTGGTCTCGTCTATCCTCGTTACGCTTTAGTATACCACACTGAGACTGAGAGTCAAGTAATCTTGCTCGAAGAATTTCCATCGCACTAATCTTGTTCTGGTATTGAGACCTACTATCAGCCGTTACCTTAATTCCAGTCGGTGGGTCTTCAATTCATGCAGACCAACAACTGCTACCGGTATGTTAATATTTGCTAGTTTTGAAATTCTCCTATCGTGACAAGCAGGATTCGAACCCACATGCTCTTAGCGCCGGACTGTAAGTCCGGTGTGTCTACCAGTTTCACCATTGACACGGCTAGGCCAATGCAGACTAGCAACTGCTCCTCGGTTGTTACACCTTGGTTGTCTCTTTTGCTTTAGCAAGCCATACATCGAACAGACGCTTAGCCTCCTCCTTATGCTCTTGCTGGCGCTTTCTGTAGTCGTCATTCGTTTCGCTACTAGGGTCCCAGAAGACATACGCACCATATCGATCGACCATCTTACGCACCTTCTCCCAGTTGGGAGTTTCATGCGTGCACGATTCCATCTGCGCGTATTCTCGTCCACGGATAAAGCCATAGGCTAGATGTGTGTGACGTGACTCAGTGCGAACGATTCCCTTACGGTGATCTTGCAGCCCCATCCGTAATGCAGTGCGCCCTCGCGCATACGCTCGTCTTTCCTCTGTGCGAATGATCAAAGCCTCTGCTGCCAGTGACTTGATCTTAACTTTCAAATACGTTCTCTTGTCCATTATTCCTCCAATACAGTCTCTCTAGGTTGTAAGTTGTTAAAACAGCTACTAGAGGTTGTTGGAGGGCTACGGGGAGCCTTGAATTCAATTGTTACGCATTAGTCTATCCTATCAAGCAGTGCCGATTGGCGCAAGGCGTAAAAGCAGTCGTCTCATCAGCTCACGTCCAGCAGCTCCGGCGAGTGGACCACCAATAAATAAGGTCACAAGCGTTAGAAGAATCATGACAGCAGCTAGCGAGAAGCGAATAGGAATACACTTACAAAACTGACCACCCTGCGTGTCACAGTGACCTAGTTGAATTTGATCGCGATGGACAACCAGAGCGGCGTGCTTAACGATACATTGAATCTTGGGGACACAGGTTAGAGAGGTCCACCACAAGAACTGAAGATAAACGGGGGCGCATGATGGGTCGTGTGCATGCTCCTTCTCCTTACAGCAATCAGAGACGTAGTCCGAAGCTTCAAATGAGTTAGCGAGCTTGGCGCAGATGGCGTCGAGACCCACGCTGTCGTGTGAGTTAATTGCGCTCTCAATAGCCTTTACGTGACCTAGCATTGCACCAAGATCTTTATCACTGTCAATCATACCATCCGGCATGTCTGGCAGAAGCTTGATCATAGTATTCGCAACGTCAGCATAATACTGCTGTTGCTCGACTGGCATTTGAACTCCAAACTCGAAGCTCGGATGAGAGAGACTGAGGTTCTCAATTTGACAGACTATGTCACTTAGGTTGAATTTACGCTGCATAATATTGATGGAGTTAAGGGCATAATGGGATTCTAACCCATATCACCAGAGTTGAAATTCCGTTGCTCTAACGTTGAGCTATACGCCCATACTGTATCATACACTAAGATAGAACTGACAGCCTAGCCGATGTCCATCTCAAATAAAGCGTCTGTAAAGAGTCTTGACTCTTGAGTGCTAAAGTCTGAGGATTGATATCTTAAGGTTTGAATTTTTGCGCTATCTTGATCGGTCATATGATTTTGTTGCTTTAACCTCACGGCTAGAGCGGTTGTGACACTTCGTCCGATCAGGACACCGACTAAACTGTCAACTCAGATGTCAAATGTGAGTTCGATGCTGGTGGTCGCGTTATGCGCGTCGATATTATCCTGAAGAGTGTCGATCTCTTGCTCAAGCTCTGCTACGCTGTTGTCCCGAGTGAGCTTATCAATAGTGGCGACGTATTCCCGGGTCGTGTCCTGTCCTTCGCCGTAGCGAGGCTCGACAATCTTGCCCTTAGTTACGCTCATGCTGTTCAACAGCACAATCTCGGTGCGAATCTCACCCATCATGGCGATATCCTTGTGAATCGGAGCGTTAGCTACCTGGATCTTGGACTTAAGCTCTACTAGCTGTTCCTGAATCTTTCCGTATTCTGCAAAGACCTTGACGGTATCATACGGACTATGCGTGCCATCCACGTATGAGTTGTGCGAGACTGCGCGACTGCCGACCTTCGTGAGCTGACCGGCGAGACGATTCTTGAGCTTGAGCGCTCGTGCTAGTGTGATCTTCATTGTTCTAGTTGTTCGTTGTTTTCCAAAGAAGGAAAAATGTGGTGGTTTTGAAATTCACTATAATCTCCCAGGTAATGCTCCTGGTTCTCCGGGTTTTTCCGGCGTGTTTCTTTTACACTATCTGTAAGCGATATGCAGACCACCAACTGCGCTCTCTTTCTATCTCTACTTTATAAATTATGCTAGGTATACAGTATAAATGCATAGCCTATCTGTCAACGTAAACTTGCAGTTCTCTCTGCGTCAAGGAGTTTGAAACGTCTAGTTGATTCTCATCTTATGTCTATCAAGCTAATTGATAGGTCTAAAAATTACGTCCGTCTCTCCGGACTGCTAAGCCTAGAATAAACATCACCAACTCGCAATGAGCTAGCTCAGCTTGGTCCAGCGGCTTCCCTGGATAGTGTATCCGTCTCTCCGGATCGTCAAGCCTGAATCTTGTTTGACTTATGTCTAGGTCGGTTCACGCATCCGTGAATCTCACCCTGGCTTTCGGATTGATTGGTAGCGGGAAACGGAGTCGCGCCGTTGGAGGAAAGCTTATGAGACTTTCTTGAATACTCATTCTCCCCGCTTTAATGTTTTATGCTTCTCTTGTATGTTCTTTTCTTGTGGCAGTTTGCACAAACCACATCACACTTTGCTATCTCCGCCTTCATGCTTGGGGCGTCGATTGAACGACCACCAGCCATACTTGAGACGTTAGCTATTTTTTCTTCCCCTCTCCGGAACATGGTCAAAATCCATGACGTAATGAGGATATGTGTTATTGCAGTCGGCACAAGGAGCTGACTTAAGTTTTTGCAGTGCCTTTTGATTCCTATCGAATCGGCGCTTGTTCCACTTGTTCCAATCTTCCTTACTATTGTATGGCATGCTACTCATCTAGATGACACTTACACTTACATTCGTAATCTGCATCACCAACGTAGCCATCACAATCAACGCAGTCAGTGAAGCGACATTCGTGACTGTTCGTCGTGCCTTCGTCTCGCATGCTGAAGTATACCCTATCCTGCTCTGCTTGTCAAGTTTTTCAACTAGAAAATGGTGCCCAGGTGAGGACTCGAACCTCAATCTCTCGAAATCAACCTTAAGCTATTTGAATAACACTCAAGGTGGTCATGCAGTTGTCTCTGCATATCTAGAAGATCAGTTTGAGTGACCGTCTAACGACTGTTCTGCCAATTGAACTACCCAGGCAAATATGGTGGACCCAGCAGGACTCGAACCTGCATTTCTCAGGGACTTAGTATGCCCTAAGTGTTCTATCTGTCTCAGACATGCAGTTGTCTCTGCTTATCTAGATGATCGGTTTGAATCGTGATGGACAGTCCGATTAAACTACAGGCCCGTGTATGATAGATGATCTGTTTTTACACCAGTTGAGCCACGTCGGGCATGGCATGCAGTTGACTCTGCGTATCATCAGTTGTATTGGAGCCAAGGAGAGGATTTACACCCCTATTTCCGATCCCCGGGGGAATCAGCGTATTGGTTATACGACCTTGGTATGGTCGCAAGAAGAAGACTCGATACTCCTATTAACAACCCCATGGCTGCCGTGTTCAATTACACTATCTCGCGTTATTTTGGCGAATCACCTACGAATCGAACGCAGTCTTAACGGATTTGGAAGCCGTTGTGCTAACCATTACACTAATGACCCATGTTTTTGCGAGGAGCGCTCGTGTTTGATGCCATCGATGTTGCGTTTGGTGTTTCATTGTCTTGTATGATACACTAAGTCTGTTCAGCTAGGTGTCTCTTTTCCTTCTTTTTCGAAAGCATCACATGCGAAGAAACCCGATTCTCCGAAGGATGGTGGACAGAAATGTGTTCCTGGCTTGCCACAGTTGACGCAAATTACTTCATTCTGACGGCGGATACGTTCCTCTTCGGCGCGACGTTTCTTCTTCTTCGACTCTGTATTCATCCTATCTACAAACGTGAATGACTGGATTGTATCTACAGGGCTTCCAGTTTAACCACCTCTGATGACGAATGCACGTAGTGCAACGATGAGCGTGATGATTTCTGCGATGCTTAACGCGATTAAAATGCCGTGCGTCCCTTACTCTGACTGGTGGACGAACCTGACAGCCTCGACGATGAACGTGTCTCGTAGGTGTCACTCGACGTTGTCGTGGTGTTTCACACCTACTACGTGTCTGAGTCACAACGATGACGGTCTTCCCGTTCCTCTTAACTACGATCCTCGACTGTGCTTCTACACTAGATGACAACAGCATGGCAACCACCATGGCGGCTGTAGTGATAAGTTTTTCAAACATGCTTTTCATCTTCCCTATCCTTAACCGACCCCTACCTCTGCAAGAGAGCACGCGGGGTCACCCCCGCATGCACGCTTATACGATGAGTGCTTATGCAAACTCAAAGAGTTAAAAATCACCCCCTTCGAAGGCCCATCGGTTTTCACCGGGTGAGCTGACCACTTGATGCTGACGGAACGTTGTTTGATGCATATGCAAACCTCCTGTTGCTGGTGGTAATCGAAGTGAGAGACTCGCGCCCCTCTACACTGTTATTATGTGGCAACTAGCTTATTTCGTGCGGTAAATCTCTATCGGATTAACGATTTTCTCGTAAAACCACGATAGCACCCATAGCTTTGTCCCCAGAAGTAGGTGTATCAGATAAGCACTTACAAAACTCTCGTCCATAAACAACACGATGCTTTAACCCTACCTCTCCACAGAAGATGTTGCGACAACTTTGATCCGCTATGACTATAGGGATATTTCCATATTGGCTCCTAAGTGCAACTAGCTGTTCCACTACATCATCAATCTTCATGATTGCTTAACTCCTCGTGAGTGCCATCCATCTTTTGCTTGTAGTAAGCCATCTTGAGGATGAGACCACCAATCACTGCGTCCCTAGTGTCTTGACCATCTGTGTTAAAGATCTCGTTTGCGCGCCGGATAAACCCGATCATCTCCAGGTTATTATGCGTGTCGCCGTTACAACACTCCCTAGTGAAGGCGTTCATCTTCTCGCCGAAATCGCTGTCATACAATGATGTGCGGTATTCCATTAGTCTAGTAGATCGAGATTAGTAGTGACTCGACAGGTTGGCGTAAGGACTCAAAGTCACCACCGCATTCTTCTGATGTGATCTCATGATGGATTAGGCTTACTTGACCATTCCAGTGACAGAATCCATATTGTGTAGTTCCCCACATAATGGTAGCTGGCATGTCTCCATGCTTATCCCTATACTTGGTGAGCCTCTTAATTAGACCATCTACCGTTATGTCGTATGGCCCCTCAGTTCCGTCTTCTAGTGTTGGGTGTTCACTCATAGCTTCATCTTCTCTAGTTGAATGTCATCAAGAGTCTCACAGTTGACTGTATAAAAGACCTTACGGATACCAAACTGGCGCAGGATCCTCTCGCATACCTCACATGGTTTAGCCAACCCGGGCTTCCCGGAAGGTTTAGAACGCGCCACAATCATCTCGACACCCTCCGTATTACCACACCTCAACAAAGCGTCACATTCGGCATGTAGCATCTTCATGTGGCTATTATTCATAATAGTGTGAGTTTTACGAGAGTTGTAACCAATAGAGA
>Ga0222691_1000163_pt1 | contig 28119 bp, 26 predicted proteins | sample AntAcemetage1237_FD_179839 | JGI IMG/M metagenome (GOLD analysis project Ga0222691, IMG submission 179839) | Saline water microbial communities from Ace Lake, Antarctica - #1237 | ecosystem: Environmental > Aquatic > Non-marine Saline and Alkaline > Saline | place: Antarctica: Ace Lake... | reverse complement strand
CTCCGACCACGCTGAGCGAGGCGTTCAAGCTTACATCACTTACTACGTCTACGCGTCCGCCTACGCTAAGGTCAGAGTTTAAACTGACATCACCAATTACATCCACTTCTCCGACCACGCTGAGCGAGGCGTTCAAGCTTACATCACTTCTCATGTCTACGCGTCCGCCTACGCTAAGGTCTGAGTTTAAACTGACATCGCCACCAACCATTAATTCGCCGACTAAATTCAGACTATTATCGACAATGGTCGTATCTGTTTCTACCGAATACGTAATTCCCTTAAGGTTGTATTCATTTTGTTTCGAACGGTCTGTGTTCGTTCGTTTTATACCAGACATTATATATTAAAAGAATATTATATATTTAAAAGAATATTTATTTGTTTTATTTGTCTTTCCAATTCTAATATTTTTTCAGATTGTTTCGTTACAAACTCGGTATCATAGGGTTCTAAAATCATAATGAAGCGATTACGTGCTGGATTGAACGGATAGTTTGTATAGTCTCCGTTCATATTTCTTGACAATAACTCGGAACAATACCATGAAATGACCGTATTTTCTTCTAAGACAATTTCGTTATAATCTACCATAATGTAATTGTTATTCGTCGTTTTTTTTTTAAATAAAAACCCTACCATGCTCAAGGAAGGATCCAGTGTTTCTTCTATATAATATTCGCTTTTAACACCATTTATAAATAACTCTAGTTTTATCGTAAGCTCGGCTTCGTTGAAGTCATAATCTTCACTTAAATAATTTTCTTCTGTATCATAAAAATACATAAAATAACCGCGTTTTAATATGGATTTACATGGCATTATAATGCCAAATGTACTGGTAGACCATTGTGCAGCCGCGTAAGCGAATGGAAATTTTTCATAATCATAGGATCCACATTCTGCGACAATAGAATAAGAAGGCGGTTTATACGTAAACTCAGAAAAGGAAGACAATACCAAATTATGTTTGGCTATATAGTCCAATAAAACATAATATTCACTTTTTATAGTTAACTCGCAATTGTATAAGGTCCAGTTAAACTCTGGCGCGTGGCTCAATACCAACTGTCTATAATCGTTCAAAAAATAATTATAAAACGATTGATTATAACTACAATCAAAAAATATAATGCGTTGTTCTTTATAGCCGTGCTCTATGGCGTGCGTCCATAATTCTTGTAGAGACAAACCGGATAAATCTTCGTACCCGCCGTATTTTAACGCACCAAATATATCCGAATTAAATTCATTTATAAATAAGACGTTTAATTCTTCTAAACTCATTTATATAAAAGAATATTAAATAGGCTGTAAAACTAACACGAACCTATTTCTGGAAGGGTTATAGGGTTTATTCGTGTAATCGTCTCCTACAAAAGACCTTAATTCGGAACAATACCAAGATAAAATAGAATTTTGTTCTACAATGGGAGTCGATGTATTTATAATACAGCCGACATTAGAAATGTCGTGTTGTTTGAATAGTCCTATTACCATATGGGAAGATGCATCAAAGGTTTCTTCTATATAATAATCCGACGCCGAACCATCTATATACAGGTCTAACTTAATCGCCGTATTGGATGTATTAAAGGAAAAATCTTCTGAAACAGGGTCTGACGTAGTGTAATGATACATAAAATGTCCCCGCAATAGTTTCGACCTAAAAGGAACCACCATACCGAAGATAGACGTAGACGATTGACTTGACCCATAATGAAATGGAAACGCATCCAATGTGAAACTCGGATGTTCTGAAATAATCGTATATTGGGTGATAGAACTGCCCAACGGAACCGAGGAACCACACAAACCTTTGCGTTTAATAAAGTCTACTAAGGCGTAATATTCACTATTTAAGGTTAAACTATAACTCTGCGCATAGACTATCCAGTTAAAAAACGGGTCTTCTGCTAATACAATATCTCGGTTGGTTTGTAAATAAATAGAATAAAAATCCTCATCATACGAACAATCTTGGAATATTTGTCTCTGTTCTTTGTATCCATACACGCTCGCGTGTCTCCATAATTCAGTAGGCGTTTTGCCTTCTAAATCCGTATACGAACCATAATTTTGACTAAGATCATTTAATTCTTCATAAAAGACAACTTCTAATTCATCTATGGTATACATATATTAATCGTTTATTTTGTATTAATAATATGTAGTTTATTTTAATGTCAAAAGAATCTATTGTAATTGATATATTTTACAACCCCTATCAATACAATATGGCTAAAAATCTGAATAGTTATTTCAACCAATTGAATATAGCAACGCATATGATAACCGATGTAAATGAATTATTATTTTATATAAAACATCAAAAATTCAAAAAGAATATATTGGTGATATTGTCCTATTCACGTATGAATCAAGTATTATTCCAGAGGCTTGTGGGAAGTAAATACGTCATTTTTCAATTGGAAAATTTAATAGAAAATGTAAATATACATAAGTATTTAGAACTATTTAAACACGCGATGTATATTTATGATTACAATTCTTATAACTTAAAATATTACGACGAAAGTATACGCCCCAACGTGCATATTTTTTCGCCACTCGTGTATACAAAAGAAACGATTGATATATTGTTTTATGGAACTCTAAACGAGCGAAGAAACAAAATATTAAATGACCTAAAACAGACGTATAACATTACCATCGTCACGAAAGTATTTGGTGAAGCCTTGAACGAACTGATTAAACGAAGCAAAATTGTATTGAATATATCGTATTACAACAATAGTTTGCTTGAAAATACGCGAATTCACGAATGTTTACAATACAATACAATCATCCTAAGTGAAACGGCTAAATTAAACCAACCGACGACCTACGACCAACACGTCATTTTTATACAACCGATACAAAATGATTATACGGAAATAACGTATCACCTAGACAAAGAACTCGCCAAATTCAATCTTGTAAAAAATATAAACGACCAATTCCATCAAGTTATGGATACGACCATTTTAAATTATTTCAACGAACAAAAATATAAGCTATTGTTTCATAAAATAAATTTAAATTGTGTACGTAGAAAGCCGATGAAATATGTAGTCGAACAGCGTGAATTATATTCCAAAGTATTGTTTGCGCACTTACATTGTTATGATATATCCCAGTTTTACGGCATATACGAACATTATATTTACGATATATCCAAATATTTTCATATTGTGGTGACCTATAGTATTGGTTTTATGAGCAAGTCAAATAGTTCTATTACCTTATTGAAAATACCCAACAACGGTTATGACATCGGAGCAAAAATGATAATGGTGAAATATTTGAAAGACAACGCGATCGACTATAACTATATATATTTCTTGCATTCAAAAAGCGACATAAATTTACGGCACCTGTATTTTGATACGTTATACGACCATATGGATCATATCGTCAAACACTTGGATTCATACGATGGCTATTTTCCTAATTTAGTTTATGCATTATACAATCAATACAATATTAAAGAGTCGAATAAAATAAAACAGGCGGATTTTAATTTTAGTTATACCAACGAGCTTAAAGACTATTTGAATGTAAAAGATAAATCGTTTCATTTATTTGTGGAAGGGAATGTCTACCTATTACGAAAGAGTATTTGCGAGCGTATATTTGGAGACGAACGCTTGTATCCATTGCTGAACGAAAGCGATGAAAACGATTACGTCTATTTACAAAATATGTATAAAAGACCCTTGGAAGAAATATTCCAGAAATTAAAACATAATTATCAAACCAAGATGATACACGATGGTCAAATAGAACACGCCTTCGAGCGTACGGTGTTGTCGTTGTGCAACACCTATAAAATAGTGACACCGATATTGACGGTGCTTGTCAAAAACGGGGATTGTATCAAAGATATATTAGAACAAAATTATGAGGTTCGTATTGTATGTACGGATTATTTGAACCGCGAAAATTATGAACAGGTGAAATATGTCCCGGAAAATACATTTCAAGATATGCTACAATATGTCACCAGTGGGTGGTTAATGTTTTTAGAACCGGACTATCGGTACAATAATAAAAACACATGGCTGAATTTAAGTGCCTATTTATACAACCATAATAATATAATAAAAGTCAATATTCCGGGTGTGAATCATTTGACCTATACGAGTCTCATTATACATAACAGCATGAAATGGGAAGCCTTGTATATTGATAATATTCAGAAAAACTTTACGGAGGTCAACGAGCCTCTTATAATAAAAATATAATGTATTAAAATATAAATTAAACAAACCTCCGTATGAATAGTAATGGACGGAGAAACAATTGGTATTGATTTAGGAACGACGTATTCGTGTGTAGGCGTATGGCAAAATGACCGTGTAGAAATCATTGCGAACGACCAAGGAAATCGAACGACCCCGTCTTATGTGGCGTTTAATGATAACGAACGATTGATTGGCGATGCGGCTAAAAATCAGGTGTCGATGAATCCAACCAATACTATTTTCGACGCGAAGCGTTTAATCGGTCGAACTATGAGCGACGCAAGTGTAAAGCAAGATATGAAGCACTGGCCGTTTAAAGTTGTACCGGGTAAATCAGACCAACCGACCATTCAAGTGATGTATAAAGGGGAAGAAAAGAGCTTTTCTCCAGAAGAAATTTCTTCTATGATTTTGATTAAAATGAAAGAAACCGCGGAGTCTTATTTGGGAAAAGAAGTAAAAAACGCGGTCATTACCGTGCCTGCCTATTTCAACGATACACAACGCCAATCGACGAAAGACGCGGGGGCGATCGCGGGTTTAAATGTATTGCGTATTATTAACGAACCCACGGCTGCCGCCATCGCGTACGGTTTGGACAAGAAAAACGAACAAAATGTGCTTATTTTTGATTTGGGTGGCGGGACATTCGACGTAAGTGTTTTAACGATCGACGAAGGTATTTTTGAAGTGAAGGCTACGGCGGGAGACACCCATTTGGGAGGCGAAGATTTTGATAATCGTATGGTGGACTATTGTATTCAAGACATTAAGAAAAAATATAAAAAAACTTTAGATAATCCTCGTTCGCTTAGACGGCTTCGGACCGCCTGTGAACGGGCGAAAAGGACGCTTTCTTCGTCGATGAACGCCTGTATTGAAATCGACGCCTTAATGGACAATATGGATTATAATACGACCATTAGTCGCGCCAAATTCGAAGAAATGAATATGGATTATTTCCGAAAATGTATGGAGCCGGTAGAAAAGGTGATTCGTGACAGCAAATTATCCAAAAGTCAAATCGACGAAATCGTATTGGTAGGCGGGTCGACACGTATCCCGAAAGTACAACAACTTTTGTCAGAATATTTCGGTGGTAAAGAGTTGTGTCGTAGTATTAACCCCGATGAAGCCGTCGCGTATGGTGCTACAGTCCAAGCGGCACTTTTAAGCGGGAATCAAAATTCCGACGCCTTAAAGGATTTGTTATTGATTGATGTGACGCCCTTGTCGTTAGGATTAGAAACGTCTGGTGGAGTAATGACCAATGTCATTCCACGCAATACAACGGTTCCGGTGAAGAAAACGCAGATTTTTTCCACCTACGCGGATCAACAACCGGGGGTCAATATTCAGGTCTTTGAGGGCGAGCGTGTAAAAACAAAAGACAATAATAAATTGGGTGAATTTTTACTGGAAGGCATCCCACCTATGCCACGCGGACAACCTCAGATCGAAGTATCGTTTGAAGTAGACGCCAACGGTATTCTAAAAGTAAGCGCCAAAGAAAAGACGACGGGCAAGGAAATGCAAATCGAAATTAAAAACGACAAGGGGCGATTATCGAGCGAAGACATTGAAAAAATGGTTCAAGACGCTGAAAAATACAAAAGTCAAGACGAAGACTATAAACGTAGTATGGAAGCCAAGCAACAATTGGAACAATGGTTATTCCAAAACACTACCGAACACGCACTTATCGACGAAGCGAAAGAATGGTTGTCCACTCATAACGAAGAACCTTTTCAAGTGTACCAAGATAAATTAAAAGAATTACAAGAGTCTATCCCAAGCGAACCCCCGACCGAACCCCCGACCGAACCCACGACCGAACCCGCCGAATCTTCAGGACCTAATATTGAAGAAATAGATTAGGACAAACCTACTTTTTTTTTTATTGTATTTTTATAATGTTAACTATAAACCAAAGAATAAATAAGTTAAGAAATGATTTATTGACATTAAGTAATTCGTTTGGGGACGAAGGGATCATCGAGATTGCGATTAATAGTCTTATACAATTGGACAATAGTTTGAATCAAATGGAGACAAATACGGTTGAGGAACGGACCAAGATAGATGCTTCGTTTGAATCCATAGAGACTTTGTTCCTATCTATCGAAAATGAAAAACAAGACCGAATCACGCACGAGACAGACCTAAATGTAAATGATTTACACGTAAAAGGCGACTTTACTTTAGACGGAACATTTAATGTCAAAGATATGATTTATACAACGAATGAAATTATTATATCTACTCAATTGGATATTTCGAATCAAGGATTTGGTCCTGCGTTAAAGGTCACTCAATTTGGAGCGGGAGACAACAACCCGGTCGCCTTATTTGACGCGGGCACAGAAGGTCATGCGTTATTGATTGACGCCGGTGGAGACGTGACGGTTTATAAAGAATTCATAGTGAAAGATAAAAATATATACGATGCGCTTTCGGTACTCGACGGGTCCTTTGTCTCTGTGGACAATCGCCTAAGTGTAGTCGGTGTGTCTTTTGAGTCGGTTGAATATACATTGTCATTGCACGATATATCTTTTGTCTCCTTCGAGAATCGGTTAGGTGTGGTGGATGTGTCTTTTGTCTCCTTCGAGAATATATTAGATGAAGTTGGCATCTCGTTTGAGTATCTAGACGTCCGCCTTGATGTGTTCGATGCATCATTTGAGTCCGTAGACAATCGTCTGGATGTACTCGATGCGTCGTTTGAGTATATAGACAATCGTCTGGATGTAGTCGATGTGTCATTTGACTTTATAGATAATCGTCTGGATGTACTCGATGTGTCATTTGACTTTATAGATAATCGTCTGGATATACTCGATGTGTCATTTGTATATTTTGAAAATACATTTGTTGTAGCGGATGCGTCGTTTGAGTATATAGATAATCGTCTGGATGTAGTCGATGTGTCATTTGACTTTATAGATAATCGTCTGGATGTAGTCGATGTGTCATTTGACTTTATAGATAATCGTCTGGATGTAGTCGATGTGTCATTTGACTTTATAGATAATCGTCTGGATCTACTCGATGCGTCGTTTGACTTTATAGATAATCGCCTGGATGTACTCGATACGTCGTTTGTTTCTGTAGACAATCGTCTGGATGTACTCGATGTGTCATTTGTTTCTATAGACAATCGTCTGGATGTAGTCGATATGTCATTCGCTTCTCTAGACGTCCGCCTTGTTGTGCTCGATGCATCATTTGAGTCCGTCGACAATCGTCTGGATGTAGTCGATGTGTCGTTTGACTTTATAGATAATCGACTGGTCGGAGTCGATGCGTCGTTTGAGTATATAGACAATCGTCTGGATGTATTCGATGTGTCATTCGCTTCCGTAGACAATCGTCTGGATGTAGTCGATGTGTCGTTTGACTTTATAGATAATCGTCTGGATCTACTCGATGCGTCGTTTGTATATTTTGAAAATACATTTGTTCTAGTCGATGTGTCGTTTGACTTTATAGATAATCGTCTGGATGTACTCGATGCGTCGTTTGTTTCTCTAGACAATCGTCTGGATCTAGCCGATGCGTCGTTTGTATATTTTGAAAATACATTTGTTCTAGCCGACGCGTCGTTTGAGTATATAGAAAATCGCCTGGATATGGTCGATGCGTCATTTGTTTCTCTAGACAATCGTCTCGACGTAGTCGATGCGTCCGTAGACAATCGTCTAGATGTAGTGGACGCGTCATTCGTTTCTGTTGCGGTATCATTGTCAGGAAAACAAAATAGTATAAGTAGTAATACAGACCTAAGCTTAAATCAATTGACATTAAATAATAATTTACATGTAAAAGGAGATTTTACTCTAGATGGATCGTTTAATCTAAATCATATTATATTTAATACTAGCACTGTAAACAATGAAATTATTATATCTACTCAATTGGATATTTCAAATCAAGGATTTGGTCCTGCGTTAAAGGTCACTCAATTTGGAGCGGGAGACAACAACCCAGTCGCCTTATTTCATGCTGGGGGAGAAGGTCCTGCGTTATTGATTGACTCCGGTGGAGACGTGACTGTTTTTAAAAAATTCATAGTGAAAGATAAAAATATATACGATGCGCTTTCGGTACTCGATGTGTCATTCGCTTCTCTAGACAATCGTCTGGATGTAGTCGATGCATCATTTGACTTTGTAGACAATCGTCTGGATATGGTAGATGCCTCATTTGACTTTGTAGCCAATCGTCTGGATGTACTTGACGTCTCATTTGTTGTAGCGGATGCGTCATTTGACTTTATAGACAATCGCCTGATTGTAGTCGATGCGTCGTTTGACTTTATAGATAATCGCCTGGATGTAGTCGTTGCGTCGTTTGTTTCTGTAGACAATCGTCTGGATCTACTCGATGCGTCGTTTGACTTTATAGATAATCGTCTGGATCTACTCGATACGTCGTTTGTTTCTGTAGACAATCGTCTGGATGTAGTTGATGTGTCATTTGTATATTTTGAAAATACATTTGTTGTAGCGGATGCGTCGTTTGAGTATATAGACAATCGTCTGGATGTACTCGATGCATCATTTGAGTCCGTCGACAATCGTCTGGATGTACTCGATGTGTCATTTGACTTTATAGATAATCGTCTGGATGTGCTCGATGTGTCATTTGACTTTATAGATAATCGTCTGGATGTACTCGATGTGTCATTTGACTTTGTAGACAATCGTCTGGATATAGTAGATGCGTCTTTTGTATATTTTGAAAATACATTTGATGTAGTCGATGCGTCGTTTGATTCTGTAGACAATCGTCTTGACATAGTCGATGCGTCGTTTGATTCTGTAGACAATCGTCTTGACATAGTCGATGCGTCGTTTGAGTCTATAGACAATCGTCTGGATGCGTCATTTGACTTTATAGAAAATCATCTAGATTCGTCGTTTGATTCTGTAGACAATCGCCTTGATGTAGTCGACGTGTCGTTTGATTCTGTAGACAATCGCCTTGATGTAGTCGACGCCTCATTCGTTTCTGTAGACAATCGTCTTGATGTAGTCGATGTGTCGTTTGAGTCTATAGACAATCGTCTGGATGCCTCATTCGTTTCTGTAGACAATCGCCTTGATGCCTCATTTGACTTTATAGACAATCGTCTTGATGAAGTCGATGTGTCGTTTGAGTCTATAGACAATCGTCTGGATGCCTCATTCGTTTCTGTAGATAATCGTCTGGACATGATAGACGCCTCATTCGTTTCTGTAGACAATCGCCTTGATGCCTCATTTGACTTTATAGACAATCGTCTTGATGAAGTCGATGTGTCGTTTGAGTCTATAGACAATCGTCTGGATGCCTCATTCGTTTCTGTAGATAATCGTCTGGACATGATAGACGCCTCATTCGTTTATGTAGACAATCGCCTCGATGCCTCATTTGACTTTATAGACAATCGTCTGGATGCCTCATTCGTTTCTGTAGATAATCGTCTGGACATGATAGACGCCTCATTCGTTTATGTAGACAATCGCCTTGATGCCTCATTTGACTTTATAGACAATCGTCTGGATGCCTCATTCGTTTCTGTAGATAATCGTCTGGACATGATAGACGCCTCATTCGTTTATGTAGACAATCGCCTTGATGCCTCATTTGACTTTATAGACAATCGTCTTGATGAAGTCGATGTGTCGTTTGATTCTGTAGACAATCGTCTTGATATAGTCGACGCCTCATTCGTTTCTGTAGACAATCGTCTGGATGCGTCTTTCGTTTCTGTAGACAATCGTCTTGATATAGTCGACGCATCATTCGTTTCTGTAGATAATCGCCTGGATGCGTCATTTGATTCTGTAGACAATCGTCTTGATATAGTCGACGCATCATTCGTTTCTGTAGACAATCGTCTGGATGCGTCTTTCGTTTCTGTAGACAATCGTCTTGATATAGTCGACGGGTCGTTTGAGTCTATAGACAATCGCCTGGATGCGTCGTTTGAGTCTATAGACAATCGTCTTGATATAGTCGACGCCTCATTCGTTTCTGTAGACAATCGTCTGGATGCGTCGTTTGAGTCTGTAGACAATCACTTGGATGTACTCGACATGTCATTTGACTTTATAGACAATCGCCTAGATGTGTCGTTTGAGTCTATAGACAATCGTCTTGATATAGTCGACGCCTCATTCGTTTCTGTAGACAATCGTCTAGGTGTAGTGGACGCGTCATTCGTTTCTGTTGCGGTATCATTGTCAGGAAAACAAAATAGTATAAATAGTAATACAGACCTAAGCTTAAATCAATTGACATTAAATAATAATTTACATGTAAAAGGAGATTTTTCTCTGGACGGATCGTTTAATCTAAATCATATTATATTTAATACTAGCACTGTAAACAATACAGTTATTGTATCCACCCAATTGGATATTTCGAACCAAGGGGGTGGACCGGCATTAAAGGTGACTCAATTTGGAGTAGGCGACGATAATCCAGTCGCCTTATTTGATGCAGGGACAGAAGGTCCTGCGTTGTTGATTGACGCCAGTGGAGTCGTGACGGTTTATAAAGAATTCATAGTGAAAAATAAAAATATATACGATGCGGTGTCGGTGATTGATGTATCCTTTGTCTCGGTGGACAATCGTCTGGGTGTAGCCGATGCCTCGTTTGAGGCTGTAGAAAATACATTGGACGAGGTGGACGCATCATTTGTATCTGTCTATCAAAAACACACGTCGCTCGACATGTCGTTTGAGTCTGTAGATGACCAATTGGTTGTAGTGGATGCATCGTTTATGGGTGTCTATCAAAAACACACTTCCATCGACACTTCCTTTGTTGGTGTCTATCAAAAACACACTTTGCTCGACGCGTCGTTTGAGTCTGTAGATGACCAATTGGTTGTAGTGGACTCATCATTTGTGTCTGTCTATCAAAAACACACTTCGCTCGACACTTCCTTTGTGGGTGTCTATCAAAAACACACTTCGCTCGACGTGTCGTTTGTGGATGTAAAGGACTCCTTTGCCGAAGTGGACTCATCATTTGTGTCTGTCTATCAAAAACACACTTCCATCGACGTGTCGTTTGTGGATGTAAAGGACTCCTTTGCCGAAGTGGACGCATCATTTGTGTCTGTCTATCAAAAACACACTTCCATCGACGCTTCCTTTGTGGGTGTCTATCAAAAACACACTTCCATCGACGTGTCGTTTGTGGATGTAAAGGACTCCTTTGCCGAAGTGGACGCATCGTTTGTAGGTGTCTATCAAAAACACACTTCCATCGACGCTTCCTTTGTGGGTGTCTATCAAAAACACACTTCCATCGACGTGTCGTTTGTGGATGTAAAGGACTCCTTTGCCGAAGTGGACGCATCGTTTGTAGGTGTCTATCAAAAACACACTTCCATCGACGCTTCCTTTGTGGGTGTCTATCAAAAACACACTTCGCTCGACGTGTCGTTTGTGGATGTAAAGGACTCCTTTGCCGAAGTGGACGCATCATTTGTGTCTGTCTATCAAAAACACACTTCGCTCGACGCGTCGTTTGTGGGTGTCTATCAAAAACACACTTCGCTCGACGTGTCGTTTGTGGATGTAAAGGACTCCTTTGCCGATGTGGACTCATCATTTGTGTCTGTCTATCAAAAACACACTTCCATCGACACTTCCTTTGTGGGTGTCTATCAAAAACACACTTCGCTCGACGCGTCGTTTGTGGATGTAAAGGACTCCTTTGCCGAAGTGGACGCATCATTTGTGTCTGTCTATCAAAAACACACTTCTATCGACGCATCGTTTGTTTTATTGACCCAACAAATTGGCTCAGGCGATGGCTTCCCTATCATAGATGCATCGTTTGTGGGTGTCTATCAAAAACACACTTCTATCGACGCATCGTTTGTTTTGTTGACACAACAAATTGGTTCAAGCGATAGCTTCTCTATCATTGACGCATCGTTTGTGGACATCCGAGACAATCTTATTCTTGTAGACGCTTCACTTTCGTTATTGGCGAATCAACAGGGCATTTTTACATCCGACGACAGCGAAAATTATTTTACAGATAAAAATGTAAATATAGTAAATACCCTCGAAGGATATAAATTCACCGTAAATGGTGGCGTAAGAATATACGATACAAATCTACCCCCCCCGACGATTGGTATTCAAAACGATTGGGTCAAAGATTCCGGTGACAATATTTATTTTGAAGGAGGTAAGGTGGGCGTGGGTGTTTATAATACAAGCGACTATATATTAGATGTCCGAGGCGGCGTAAGGATTTCCGATAGTGTAAACGAGAGATTAAATATATTGGATTTAGAAGGCGGGTGGTTAAATGGGGGCGGGTTTATATATTACGCAAATCGTGTGCATATAGGGGCAGTAGTTACGACAGACACATCCAGTATGTTGATTGTGAAAGGTAAGATAACGGCAGATGCACTCGAATTGTCGTCCGACAAAAGATTAAAAACCAATATCAAAGATATTTCTGGTATTGATATTTTGAGACAATTACAACCGAAACAATATATAAAAGAGAATAAAAAAGAAATAGGCTTTATAGCCAACGACATTTTAGATATAGATGATATTTCTTTCGTTGTCTCGAAGTCAGGAGAATATTATACGTTGAATTATAATTCGATATTTACAATCGCGGTTCAAGGTATAAAAGAGTTAGACGAAAAGAATCAATCCTTGGAAAAAAGGATTGAACGTTTGGAGGCTTTACTCCTTGACAAATAATTCATTTACAAAAATATGAGAGATGACTGGTCCCGACCACCACAAGACACCGTAGACACTCTCGAACCAATCGTCCACGTTGTAAACCATCGCAACTAGAGCCACAAGAGACATACCGCTTATGAGACAAATTTTCGGGATAGTTTGTGTCTTTAAGGTGCGCATAAAGTGTCTCGGAGTATGAATATAATTTAGGAAAAATACAGCCGTATCAGGATAAACCAGCCATATATTGTGCATCCACGCCGACCCCAATACTCCACCAGGTACATCTTTCCTCATGTGGTATATAGAACAAGCAAACAATAATACGGCTTGTTGGTCGACCTCAAACGACCATATCATTGGATTCAGTATTGCGTAAGAGATCAACGTACGCTTTGGACAAGCGATTAAATCTGTAATGCCATGCGCAATCGTAGGAGGCAATAGAAGCATACATACATGTCATAGAATAGGTCTATGTTTTTTACGCGTAAAATTGATTTTCATTTAATAAAACGCAATGTAAGTATGTCTAAGAAAGAATCGATTGTTTTGCAACATATGTACGAACAAGCCCCACGGCGGTCTAACATTCCCAACGCAAATCACGGCAGAGCCTATATGTCGTGCTTAGTATTAGACCATCAGTATTGTCTTTTACGCGACCGGTTATAACAAATATGAAACAACCTTGAAGCACGGAACCATACACGCCGAAGTAGACGCCTTGTTGAAGTTGCCCTACCAAGTAAAACCCAAAAAAATCGTGTTATGTATTTTTACAACCAACAAAGAAGGTAATTTATTAAGAATGAGTAAATGTTGCCGTAATTGTGAGATAAGTATATCCATTCTTTCTAAGAGAAAAAATTATATAATCAAAAAAATATATTATATCAACGAAGACGGCGTCTTAGACCAATTAAAAAAAACATAATTCGTCATAACATATATCTTTACTTTCCCCTAGCCTATTTTTTACGCATTTGGTATTTACCAAGCGCCCCAATTTTTTCGTACCAATTCCCTTTTTACATTCTTTGCTGGTGGCGTTGGGTGAGTTGTCACAATCGACTCTATAATGTTCGCCTGCTTTTTTTATTTTTATACCGGGTTTTACCTTATACCGTTGAAACCTACAAATATTATCCGGACTGACCAACCCTCCGCCCGGCGTGGCGCATGTTTCCGATTTCATAATTTCAGACATACAACTTAATTTAGTATCTCCAGATGCCCCGCTCGTATATTGTATAAAATACTTCCCTTGGGCGGAGGCGTTGGTGGAAGAATTAAACAATAATTTACTTTTAGAAAAGGGAATTATTTTGTGTTTCCATTTTTCCATAAAGTAGGTCCTAAATCGCTCGCCATATTCTATGATTTGAGATTCACTTGTGATATGTTCTAAATAAATCGCAATATCCGCCATTTTACGGTTATAGAGGTTATAAGCGACCACGGCAGCGATGGTAGAATCGCGGTCGTTGACTCCGCCAATCACTTTATAATAACACAGATTCGCCATATGTTCCAAATAAAAACTATGGAAAATATGTATGGCTTCAAAATATAACGCCGGATGATGTAACAGCTCGCCGTTAAAACATATATGCATTTTGTTCGTTTGCGAGCCATGACGGTATCCAGGTAGAGGTCTTAAAAATATACTTGTTTCATCTTGAGAAGACATTTTATAGGGCACTTTGTTCATCTCTTCTAGCTTAGATTTTAGCAATACATTACACGTATTCAGCACCGACCTTGTAAGACATGGCAACTGAGACTTAATATTCATCCACGCCCCCAATTGTTCGTCTTTGTCCAAATGTTCAAACGCCCTCGCGCAATCGTTGCTCAACACATATATGTACGAAAATAATAAAATTTCTGGTTGTTTATCTTCGCTAAGCAATTCAACTCTTTTATTCAAGGCATTTTTTTGCGCTTTAGACAAATAATTATTATCATAAAAAACACATGCGTGATCATATATATGCTTACTTTCAAGAAGAAATTTACCCGAATGAATGTATTCTATGATAATATTATGTATTTCAAGGGTCTCTTCTACCATAATATATTTTTTCATAAAATCATATAAAAACGTCTTGCCTTTTGGCTTTGGAAAATATAGCGTCTCCAAAGGTATTTTTTTTGGACTTGGCGTTTTACGGCTTTTACGACTTTTACGACTTGGTGTTTTACTCGGCGTTTTACTCGGCGTTTTACTTTTACTACTTGGCGTTTTACTTTTACTACTTGGCGTTTTACTTGATGTTTTCGAACTATCCATATACTAAATAAATATTTAAAATCGGACGACCGGTGCCGACCCGTGCGTTTGTAAATATCCGGCGACCAAATCGCCTTCTGTTCCGTTGGGTGTGTGATATATTGTGTCTCCAATTTTGGCTCCTTTTTCGTGAAGGAACTTTACCATTTCGATGGAACCATTCTTTGTAGCAATTTCAAGAAGTGAAATGGGATTACAAATTTTATTAATTTCAGTTGATGAATAGTTCATATGTGGCGGAATTACAACTGACTTGACATTAATATCAGAACAATACTTCATCATCTTTTTAACACTTGTCATATTGTTTTTATAACAAGCATAATGAAGAGACGATATTAATTTAATATTTCCGGTCCAACCAGAACGATGACACCCATCAAGTAGAATTTTTCCATCGCAAAGTAATCCTTGTTCCAGGAGGAACTCTTGTACGTTTGGCATATTTTTATCTATAGAATTTGTTAATAATGACATTGGAATGCGATTAGGCATAATAACAGATTCGCCTAAATTATTTGTTGAAGCCCCACCGTCCCTTACGTAATCATTATCAAATGTGGGGTGAGTCACGATACACTTGACAACATCAGTCAGTTGTTTCACTTGTTCTTGTAGTTGTTCGCAAAGTGCTTGCTGAGACGCGATTTTCTTTTCACATAGGGAGACATAATGCTTCATGTCTGCCTTCACTTGTTGGGGTGTCAAATCAACATCACGTAACGCCTCCACAGAGGCATCCATACGAGATTCCAAATCCAACTTCTCGCATAGAGACAACGCATATTTCTTGAGAATCGGGCGCGTTTTGATGGAACCATTGGCGTAAGGCTCGGGGTCTTGTTCGATGGGCGCCAAGGTTTCTTGAAGTTCGTCGTCAAAGAATTCACCACAATTGTCGCGCTGTAACTTGAGTTGTTCGCACAAGGCACCGTGTTGTTGTTTCAACGTTTCCAGCACAAGGTCGCACCCAACCGCGGTTGCCATAGGAATAGAAGCCATAATTGAAAACTATCCTTCCAATCGTTTTCAATTTTTACATTTGTCTCCAAAATTGAATATATATCTTAACGAATAAATCCTATATGGCTCTGAAACAATCGTGGATCGAGTCCGACTTCTTATCAGAGATTTCAGATGAAAAGGGTCTCTTCGAACATGCTGAAAAAAACAATTTAATTGAGTTAAACATACACAAGGAGAACTATAAAGACATCATCGCCTTAGCGGATTATTTATGCGTGAAGAATGTGGATCCTATTATAGACGGTATATTAAAAGCGTTTGACTATGATTTTAATATACTGCATTCGTTTGAAGATTTTTATAAATTATCACGGCGTATTAAAACCTTTACAGATACACCGTCTTTAAAAAAAGCCATTACTACATGGATAAAAAATCCAGTCCAAGGCTATTTATTGTATGGTTATATTAGTTATTGGGATGTAAGTAATATACAAGATATGCGTCATGTATTTAAACAGACCGTCTTTAACGAAGACTTGTCCAAATGGGACGTATCCAACGTAACGCATATGGGCTCTATGTTCAAACAAAGTACCTTTAATAGAGAGCTCCCGTGGAACGTATCCAATGTAAAAGATATGAGTTGGATGTTTTATGGGGCGGAGTTTAATTCAGATATCCATTCGTGGGATGTTCATAATGTCGAAGATATGTCTTCTATGTTTCGGAAAAGTAAATTTAATCAAGACATAAGCGCATGGGATGTAAGCAATGTCGACGATATGAGTTATCTATTTTCCAATAGTGTGTTCAATCAAGATTTAGGTTCGTGGAATGTATCCAAGGTAGAACATATGGTCTCGATGTTTGCGAATAGTTGCTTCAATCAAAAAATCGGACTATGGGATGTAAGTCGTGTAACAGACATGTCGTTTATGTTTGCGTCGAGTGGGTTCAAGGAACAAATCGGGCAATGGGATGTAAGCCGTGTGACAAAGATGGTCTCTATGTTTGAGTCGAGTCGTTTCAATCAATCCATAGAATGGTGGGACGTAGGCAATGTACTAGATATGTCGTCTATGTTTTACAAAAGCCTATTTTGTCAAGAGATTGGCGCATGGAATGTAAGCAACGTAGAAGATATGAGGGCTATGTTTTACAAAAGCGCGTTTGATAAAGCCATTGGGTTGTGGGATGTATCGAATGTATTCCGTATGACCGCGATGTTTACTCGTAGTCCATTTAATCAAGACCTAGGGGCGTGGGATGTATCCAGAGTAGTTCGTATGGATGGAATGTTTTCTATGACTCCGTTTAATCAAGACATTGGCGCATGGAATGTATCTAAAGTGACCCATATGAATTATATGTTTTACAACAGCGCCTTTCATAAAGACATTAGACGCTGGGACACACGTCGCGTCGTGTACGCAGATTATATGTTTGCTTACAGCGAGTTAGCGTATAATCTATCGTATAATCTATCACCCGATATGTCTCATGTTATGTATGCAGAACATAGGTTTGCCTGTCCGTACGCTTGTGATAAGCCTTATAACCGAATCGCAAAATACATGTTCAACATAGAAAACCGCATATCGTCTCTAACTTGATTGGCTAAATCAAAGACGTCTTCGTATACATAGGTGTTGGTCAGCGTGTCTTCGCGTATAGGAACGATAGACCCGAATTCTCTAAAAAATAATTTCGAGACTTCGTCGAATGTATTGTAGGTTAGGCGAAAACTTATATCTAATATCTGGCTGTGATACTCCTCTTTTATAAGATATAAAATATTGGAGATAATAATATACCATTTATACTTCAGTTTGGGTTTTATAATTCTATATTCCATGAACGGAAGATACTCTATAAATATTACATCATAAAATCCAAATATATAATCCGAGACGTCGGCATTTAATCGTAGAGACATTAGAGCGCGTATCGCTTGTGTGTGGTAGACATATAGCTTATATTTTTTATACGTTTCGCACCGAAGCGATAAAGAGTGATTGAAGCAGTGTATGTCTCGCCTCGCTACGGCTTCTTGGTAGGACAAACGATTCATAATGGGGTCCCGATGACTCCGGAACAAACCCACGCCGGGTAGAGGCATTTCGGTTTTCTGGATAAAACGCTTGAACTTCATTGTGTAGAATATAAATAGACCTGTGATTCAATTTTTTACAAGTATGGAAGGCAAGTAGGTTTTGAATAATTGTTTAAAGAGTTCTTCTTTATACGCATCGTCCATCCAAGAATCAAAGAAATTCATAAAGTTATACGACGTAACGTGTACGGCTTGTCTATATTTAAAATATCCAAGGTGGAAACAACTGGTGCAAAGAAGGCGTGCGGGCAAGGAACTATAAGAAAGAATATGACCGCCGTAAAAATACAAAAAATGGGTCAAATAATGGATGAGTTCATTGGGTAATTTAAATATACACAACAAATCTGTCGTGAACGTATTGTGAAAATTCTTACAAGAGTCGTGTACGTCAAACTTACACACATGGCATAACATTAATACCATAATGATTTTATCTTTAAATAAAGAACATATAAAACGGGTACAATGTAATAATATAAAAAGGTTCGTCCATAACACGTTTCTTTCAAAATCATTTGAAAACAAAACTCTTCCATATTATCTACTATAAAATCTGTTTAATAGGTAAACATATATCCACAATAGTATTATAAACCATAGACCCAACCAAGCATTTATATACATATTCATCTTTTTTTTAAATACCACAAAGTCAATGCCTTCGTTGATTAAATACGACAAGCTGATCGACGCTAAAATAGACGTGACAAATATACTAAACGACCCGAAGTCCATAATACGAATTAGAATCATCCCATAAGGTGTTTTTTCCAAGTATTGTCTAAATTTAAAATAGACAACCAGTAAGAACATAAGGGCAAAAAAAGAGACAAATATTTGAGTTGTACCCAAATCAATATTTAAAATGTTTTTTAATGGTATTGACACCAACAGCCCCGCTTCGGGTATAGGCGTCGCTGCCACAAACAGACACCAAATAAGAAATGTAGTAAACAGCCCGCGTTTGAACCCATAAAATATAGAATAATATAAGAAAATCAACATAAATAATATAGACAAGCCATTGAACAGATACAGATATATTTTATCTTTTAATGTATAGACCACATTGATTTGATTGATGTAAAGAACAAATAATCCTACTACTATAACAAAAATAGTTATGTTCATATATATACGTGAAGATTTGTTATAAATTGATTTAAAAAATTAATTTAAGATATATTAATGCTGAGCGTAAAACATATGCACGAGCGAGACAAAGGGATCCAATTCAAAGAACAAGGGCATATTTACAACGTGAAGGGGTCTACAAATTATACGTCGGTGACCACGTGGGTCAAACAAAAGTTTGAAAAGTTCGACGCCGATAAAATCATCGATACGATGATGGCGTCGTCCAAGTGGGAACAAAGTAAATATTACAATCAAACCAAACAAGAGATAAAGGACCTATGGAAAGCCAACGGATCAAGCGCAGCCAAAGAAGGGACCGACATGCACAAAATGTGCGAAGATTATTACAATGGGAAAACCATCGATCGCAATACTACGGAACACCGTTATTTCTTAGAGTTTGTAAAAGACCACTCTGACCTTGTACCATACCGCACCGAATGGATGATATACGACGAAAAGCAAAAAATCGCGGGGTCGATTGATATGGTGTCGTTGAATCGCGACGGAACCCTTAGTATTTACGACTGGAAAAGGTGTAAGTCTATCGAGAAGCACAATTCTTTTAATAAATTTTCCATTGATCCTAGTTTTAGCCATATACCCGATACGAATTTTTGGCATTATACGCTTCAATTGAATATGTATAAAACTATTTTAGAAAACAATTACGGCTTTACTGTATCGGATATGTATTTAGTATGTATCCACCCCGAATTACATACAACCTATAAAAAACTAATTGTGCCAAAATTATAATAAGTATATATATAATGCGTTTTATGAAAACTCTCCGGAAGCTACTTTTTAGACGAAAAAAAACACGGAAACGGGGTGGACGAGCTAAAAAATGATAAATGACTCCATAATCTATAAATGACAGTTCTATATAGAACTTGACTGCCTAAAATAGATTCTATATATATATGATAGGTGTGATTGAAATAAAAATGAGAGACGGTATTATTTTAAGAGGCGTATCGTATATTCAAAATCCTAAAAAAAAATGCTTAACCCTATTAAGTTGCGATCCATATCGTAATTTTGAAAAATCTAAAGACGTGAAAGACTTTGGCACTTTTTTATCTTGTATCCCCGCCAATTACCTATATATGGATATTAGAGGAACAGGTGAAAGCGACGGATGTTCTAAAAACGAATATTCTTTAGATGAAAAAAAAGACACCAATGAAATGGTTCAATATATTCGGCGCCAACCCTGGAGCAATTCCTGTGTCATGATGCACGGGATATCCTATAGTGCCTTTAATGCTATACAAGCCACCGCCATGCCAAATGGTCCAGATAGTTTATTTTTAATGCACGTATCCAATAATAGATGGCGTAACGATGTACATTATGTGGGAGGGATTAAAACGATTATGGAAGATATGAATTATTCCTTCGCCACAACCGGACAAAATTTATTGCCCGGTTACAGGTGCACCGATTCACATTTAAGAAAAAATAATAAACCTTGGTTTATGAAATGGTTTAAGCAAGGTTGTGAAAAGAATGACGCATGGAAAGACGGTGTAATGACATTGCCGCCGACTTTTGTGATCTGTGGATGGCGGGATTCCTATTCTTCTAGTGCCGTGCTTTTATCCAACGCAGCGTCTTATACTTTAATCGGTCCCTTTGGGCATATATATCCAAACAATCACAATATCCTTGTTAAAAAATGGATACACCATGTATATAACGAAAAAAAATATTTAAATAAAATTAAAAATTATAAGGGTCCGATATGTATGATAATACCTACGCCGAGAAATTTGTGGCATAAAGGATATTATCAAGTAAAGTCGTATCAGAATCCAGAATATAAAACGGTATTTGACTCCAACGAAAGATTTATATTAAAACCCGATTTAGTGGGCGAATCGTTGGAAACCTATACGACAGGCGACCCGGCATTAATCCCTTCTCTGGAGATAATAAGAAACGATTTAACGCGATCAGGGTGTGGATATGAACGCGCCATAATAATACATCGTTGTGGCGTATGGGGGGAACCCGAAATAATACTTACCTGTTTAGAGTATGAAAAAGGGGATTATATTGTGGCGCGTCTAACCACTCAATATGGGGAAACCTTGTCCGTAGGCGTATCTAGAATACATAAAGGAACTCTTTGTTTTAAATTAAAGCCATTTTTTATTCCTGTGGATACTTATATACTTTATTTATTTTTAAATCGTTCATGGGTGCCTGTTTTGTTTCCAACCACCAATAAGAAAAATATCACATTTGATTCGGCACAATTGCGCCTACCTACGATTGACGATAATCATTATGTAAAATTAAATGTATATGCCGATAAGTCTGAAATGTCTTTACTGGAAGACGTATATATTCGTAATATTTATAAAAAAGATGGCGAATTAATGTATGAAACCAGTCAATCGGACGGATCTTTCAGTGAAAAGGTGAACGTATCGTGTGTATTAGGGGAAGGGACTAGGGTTGTCGTTGAAAATAAATATTATCAAGAAATTTATAAAATAAAAACAATCACAGAAATAAATACAATAGAGACCGATCTATACCATGTGACGATTAAAGCCTATGATCATAATAAATTAATCAATGTATGGAAAGAAGATTGTGCTGTGCCCTAATTTATTTTTTCAAAATTGAAAAAATAAATAGATAAAACTACTATATGGACGATTTCAAATTCACAGAATATCACAGACAATATTGCAAAGAACTATTGGAGTATCATAAAAATAAGAAAAAACTATACTATTTGATGAATCGGGAAGATATTTTAGAAAAGCAGAAACAATATCGCGCCTATAAATTTTTAAAAATTAAAGCGTTATAGTATAATGAAATATAAGTTTGTGTATTTGATTTTCTCTACCTTATTTTTTTCGGTGGTGTATTCTTTGATTCGTCCAAGAAACTTCCATGGTTTAAATAAAATACAAGACAAAATACAAGACGTATTGGTAGAAGTGGAAACGGACGTTATCGAACCCTTCGCCTCGTACGAAGACACCAAGCAGGTCAAACAAGATATTAAAAAAAATGTCTTAGAAGAAAAAAAGAAAATATATAATCCGACATGGGGTCAAAGATATTTAGATAGTTTATATTTTTCGGTCATCACGTCTTGTTTGTTGGGATACGGGGATATATATCCTATCACGAACTTATCCAAAATAATTGTATCGTTTCAGGGGTTTGTTACACTTTTTTTGATTTTGAATTAAACGGGCTTCACCTGCGTATCCATTTGACACATTAGAACGCCCCACGGAACGGGGGGGCAAATCTTGGATAGTTTCTTTTTACCACCTTCCATCGTGACGACTTCGCCTCCAACGTACTCACCCGCGCGTAGGTATTTATAGCCCGAGTTAGAAATGTCGCTGTGATGACAAAAATATTCCGTTCCAGTTTCATCCAGAACAAATCCGAAACCCTTTCTTTTATTAAACCACTTGACTTGAAACATTATTAAAAAGATATATAGTTATTCTTTAAATTATAATTGGCATATATATGATATTAATCTGTATAATTTTGGCGGTCTTGTACTTTAAGCTTAGACGCGAAGGGTTTATGAGTTCTCAATCTATCGCCCAAATCATATCCCGAGTTCGTTCAAACATAAATTCGGACGCAGCGGTTGAAAAGGTGGCACCATTAAATTCGGACGCAGCGGTTGAAAAGGTGGCGGTACCATTAAATTCGGACGCAGTGGTAGAAAAGGCGGCGGTACCATTAAATTCGGACGCAGTGGTAGAAAAGGCGGTACCATGTGAAAAAGACGAAGTGGGGTGTATAGAGACAGTTATAAATCCACAACGTTCCATGGTCTATAATTTGTCCTATACGCCACCATATGACTGTTATAGTAAGACGTCTATAGATAGTAGTTATAACAACCCTTATTATAAAGAAAATACGTTTGATGTAGACATTATGGTCGATCAAAGTGATTTAAAAAATGTATATCCTGTATCGGATTCTTATACGTATTGTAATTGGGAACAAGGCAAACCGTCGTGTGTGTTTACGACCCGAGGCGTTTCGCAAGCAGACCACAACGCGCGTATAGGGGATTGGTTAAATGAAAAACAACTTATTCCAAAACAAGAAACCGCTGCTAAATTATATGCAGAAAGAAAAAGAAAATCGGACGACCTCGCCTTGCTAGAGAATACTACCAAAAAATATATGGATTCTATATAATGAATAGTATTTTATGGACGGCTTATATATCCATATGCGTGCAACTGTTGACCGCATTGATTTCTTTTTTTGGTCTATTCGTAGAATTGAAAGCGAAAGATATTATTTTGCGAGACATATTGGTGTTAGAGTTGGCGGTTCAAGTCATTGAATTTATATTTTATATTTGGCTCATACTGGCTCTACAAGACGCACACGAAGACGTGACCTCGGTTCGGTATTTTGACTGGATATGGACGACACCCATTATGTTATTGACCACCGTGTATTATTTCGAATATAATACAAGTCTCTATACGACAAAAGATGAAATCAACCGCCGAGATTACCTATATTTATTTTATATTTGTCTCGCGAATTGGTGTATGTTGGCTCTCGGATATTTAGGAGAAATACGAGCGATAGACAAAGCCATTGCCTTATTCGGTGGGGGTGTTTTTTTTATGCTGACCTTTTATTTGTTATATATCAAGTATACCAAAGATAATTTAATCAATCATATTGTATTTTATAGTATGTTTTTCATTTGGGCGCTGTACGGGTTTGCGTTTTGTTTTCCTTATTCTATAAAAAATCAAATGTATAATATTTTGGATATCTTTTCCAAGAATATATATAGTTTATTTATATTTATGGTTATAATAAATCAATAAACGCGTTGAAGTGGTCGCTTAATACATTCGTGTTGGCATCCAACACCAAACACTTTTCATATTTCAGCCAATTTTCGTGGTATTCGTGGCATTGTTCCAAATAAGCCAACGGGATTGTCTCACCTGTTCGGTTTCGTTTTAAAACGCGTTCAAACGATACGTCTGGACGTGTTTTCAAGTACACATACTCTATCGCGTGGTTCACTTTAAATTCGTCAAACCATCTATTGTAAATGGTAAATTCGATTTGATTTATATCTTTTTTGTCGTATAACATTTGACAGAACACATTCTTGTCGGTGTCTAAACTTCGTTCCATAATAATAATATCATATTGTTTACTTTGGATCGCTTTTTTTAAGATAGACAAACGGCTAATGTAGGCGAGCATCTGGAAAGAGAACGAATACGATTTGTCTTTATAAAAATTTTCTAAAATAGTAACCCCTTCTTCGTCTACCACCGTAGACCATAATTCAACGGGTTCGTCCAAAAAGCAAACCCTCGGATTCGTAAACGCTTGCTTTAGAAAATTCAAGAACGTACTTTTCCCGGAGCCGATGTTTCCTTCAATCGATATAATCTTCATTTTATAGTAATCCTGTCTTTATTTATTTTTTCAATTTTTAAAATAGATTGTATATATATATGGCGACTAAAAAAAATATGAAAAGTGGTCTTAAAAAATTAAAAAAAATGGCGAAGAGCACCAAGAAGCGTGTAGCATCAGCGTGGAACATATTGGTCAAGAAGGTCTATGCGCGGGAAAAGAAAAACGGTAAATCGTTTAAAGATTGTTTAATTATGGCGTCCAAAGAGAATAAAAAATCAAAGGTCTAATTCTGCGTTACGACTATATTGTTTTAGATAAAAATTTATATCATCCTCGTCATAAGGATAATAATTACTAGGCTTTTCGATTATTTTCTTGACGACAAAATCGTCGCGTACATAATCCCCGAATAACATATACATATCGTCTTTATCGTTTTTGCATAATAAGGTTTCGTTGTATTCTTCGTAAAGAAACGGGAAATAGAGCTGCGAACGTATGTTTGAATTCCATTGAACGAGAATCTCGTTTCTCGTGGTTTTTGTAAGTTTCGTCATAGGCGGCATTTTGATAAAAGAAAATAAAACAAAAAACCACCTCATTGTAATTATATATATTGTAACCTTTAAATATATTTTGTTTATAATGAGACTATTACAAAATACACTGATTGGGGCGATGGTCGGTTTGTTTAGTGGTTATGTGATAGAAATGGGAGTCCATACGACCAAAACCTTCGCTTTCATTTGGGCTGCGCCGATATTATTGTTTATCCCCCTGTATATTTCTTATTACAAAGGACCTTTATATGCCAGTGATTTTTTGAGCAACGCCTTTTTAGGTTCTTTTTTATCGGTATGTGTTATCCTTATAACGTTAATAGTTATGCATGTTCATTTAGGGTTGGCGCTAGCTTTAAATTTTATATTATCCAACGGGATTATTATGTGGTATATCTCTAAAAATACATAAGCGCGTGGTATTTTGAATGTATTAAGTCGTGTATTGCGTGATTATAATAGAGATAGGGTTCCCGAACCGCCTGAGAGATTAAATGATATTTTCTTTTCATATTAAGTTATTAACAAAAAAAGTATTCATAGGTTAAACGCAAATTTATATTCTATCCTTTTAATAATGGCGACCGGCAAAAAACGCGTAGCTAAGAATAAGACAAAACGGAGAACCTCAAGACCAGACGCCGGCGTCATCGCCCCATTTCATGAAGAAAATAAACTGATGCGTATTGTACCCGAAAGAAAAGACGATTGTTTATCCCAAGTTTTTATGGGTTTAAAATATACGGACGCAGACACCTCGGTCCTACTCCAAGAATTCGCGAATAGACGTAGTGGGATATATACACACGAAGTCGAATGGATGTTAAACAAGGCATACGATACGACCCATTTTTGGATGACGATACCGATTTATATGATAAAAACCTTGAGTGCCTTAAAAGAAAATATGGATGCGTTGGAAGAGATTATGTCTCAAGGAATCATTCGTATAAAACACGTCGTTCAATCGAAAGATATAACTAGAAAAGTAAAAGCCGATACACAAAAATTACAAGAAGGAATGCGTAAACTAAAAGACGGACGGCGCAAATTTTTAAGTAGTTATCAACAGATTATGACCAAAATATTGAGTACACATTTAAAGCCGGCTCAAGGGATATTGTGTTTTTTGAGAGGCTATGTCACGTCTCATTATGTTATTTTGTTCCGAGACAAAGATGGTAAATTTTATATAAGAGATCCACAAGATGACACGATTCTGACTCTAGAAATATTTTTTGAAACCTACAACGAACATTATGAAAACATAGAGATATTATTAGACGATAAAAAAGTAAAACATACCAATTATCTCGTCACGAAAGAGATCATTGAGTGGATGGAAAAGTGGTCGGCTGAAACGAAATACAACGAATTAGATTATGTACAAGACCCGTTCAATTATGCGAACTACAACACCATGGCGTCCATATGGGAATAAACTTTATTTGATATCAATAACGCAAAAATTGATTTAAAAAGAATACATATAGTTATTTAATAATGTCTTACCCAGAAGCCGTTAAGTCCCTCCACTTTCAATACAAGACGGCGTTTGAGATCGCGATTGAATTAGGCGTCTCCGAAGACGATGCTGTGAAAGGTGTTTTAGCCTATAAGGAAAAGAAAGATTTACTCGCTAAGAAAAAGCCAACTGACGAAGTTCCGAAAGAGGTGAAGAAAGTGGCTAAGAAGGCGAAAGATGTCGTCAAGGATGAAGTCAAGGAAGTAGTCAAGGAAGTCGTCAAGGACGCTGTTAAGGATGTCGTCAAGGAAGATGTAAAATCTAAAAAGAAGGCAGAACCCAAATCAACCAAGAAGCCTAAAAAGAAGGAGGAAGAAGAATCTCCTGAACCAGTGAAGGAACTGGAATTAGAAGCTTAATACTATAACATCTATATAATTCATATTTTTTTTGTTTAAAAAAATTGAAACAAAAAAAATATATAAGGTAAATACAATGAAGTTAATCTGGTTAAGTTTGTGGAATTATCCATTCGACCCGCGTATCCATACGCTAGGAAACCGGAGCGAACTACACGCCAAAATTGCGCCTTATTTTACGCGTTTTATAGATAAAGTAGTGTACGGAACCGATGTACGGGCGTTGGAGACTAAGACCACGTTAGATTTCGGCTGTGGGACGGGTATATCGACGTCGCCGAGCGGATTAGGTATAGATACGAGTCCTGAAATGTTGCAAGAGGCGAAACGACTATTTCCAGAGAAACGATTTGACTATGGGAACGCCGAGAATTATGAGCCACCATTCCCGATAGAAATCGTGACATGTATGTTTCTATTACACGAAGTCCCGCGCGAGTATAGAGAAAAGATATTGAACAACGCTTGCCGAATTGCGAACGAGAAAGTCGTGGTAATAGACATATGTCCTACCTATCGCCCATCGAAAATGATGTTGTTGGGCGAGCCTTATATAGAAGATTATTTAAAACATATAGAGACGGATTTGAAGGATTTCGAAGTAAAGGTCTTAGTAGAAGGTCACGTCTATAAATGGACGTGGTGTAGGGAATAGTAAAATCTCATTTCATCAAGTTGAATAATTGAGAATTTACCCGATCAACAGTGAATTTCGTGATACCGAATGATTGGTGTCTTGATTCAGCTCTTCCCATATAAATCTTTTACGAGA
>Ga0222691_1000162_pt1 | contig 28305 bp, 39 predicted proteins | sample AntAcemetage1237_FD_179839 | JGI IMG/M metagenome (GOLD analysis project Ga0222691, IMG submission 179839) | Saline water microbial communities from Ace Lake, Antarctica - #1237 | ecosystem: Environmental > Aquatic > Non-marine Saline and Alkaline > Saline | place: Antarctica: Ace Lake... | reverse complement strand
GAGTCGAATGGCAAAAACACGCCACAGCCGTTCCGGGAGTAAGCCGCATGGATGACATGGCATCGGTCGGACTACAGGTTGACAGCCGACCCGTGCGGACGGCCAGCGATGATCTGGACAAGTTTGCAGGCGCTGGTGATCGGGCCGGTGGATCCGCGGGCCGCGCGGAGGGCGCATTTGCCGGTATGGGTAAGGGCTTGGCCGTAGCGGCGGCAAGTGCAGTGGCGGCGGCGGTCAGTATTGTCGCACTGAGTGCGCAGTTTAACCGCTTTATCGACGCTACGGTCGAGGCAGAAAAGGTGCAGGCGCAGCTTGGCGCGGCCCTTGCATCGACAGGCGGAGCGGCTGGCAAAAGCGTGGATGACTTGAACAGGCACGCGGCGGCGCTGCAAAAGGTCACAAATTTTGGCGATGAAGCGATCAACTCAATGCAAGGTTTGCTGTTGACATTCACGCAGGTGCGGGGCGACCAGTTTGACGCGGCAACCAAAGCCACGCTGGACTTGGCAACGGCGATGGGCACTGACCTGAACTCGGCGGCGCTGCAAGTCGGCAAGGCGCTGAATGATCCGGTCTTGGGTATGACTGCGCTTTCCCGGTCGGGCATCCAGTTCACCGAAGCGCAAAAGGAAATGGTTAAAGGGATGGTCGCGGCCAACGATACAATCGGCGCGCAGACAATCATTCTGGCAGAGTTGGAAAAGCAATTCGGCGGGTCGGCAGAGGCTGCACGCAACACTCTTGGCGGTGCGCTGGCATCCTTGCGCAATGCTTTTGGAGACCTTTTTGAATTGTCCGGGCCGGGCGCAAAGGGATTGCGCGATGCCATTGAAAGCCTGACTAAGGTGGTTTCCGATCCGGCTTTCTTTGCGGCGGTTCAGGCTATCGGCACGGGGCTATTTGCGGCGGCTGAGATGGGCATAAACGCGCTGACCATGCTGTTGCCAGTTATTACAGCCGTGGTCGAAAACATCGACGTCATTGCATACAGCTCGGGCATTGCTGCTGCGGTTTTTGCGGGGCCATATGTTGCGGCAATGGGCGCAGCGGTGATTGCAACGTTCTCTCTGACCGGCGCGCTGGGAATACTCAAGACGGCGCTGATCACCACAGGCGTCGGCGCGTTGATTGTCGGGGCGGGGTATCTGGTCGCAATGTTCGGGCGGCTGGTCAAAGCGGCTGGTGGGTTTGGCGAAGCGATGCGCCTTGTGGCAGATGTAGCGGTCGATGCGTGGCAGCGCATCGGCTTGGGTGTGGAGTTTATTGGACAGTCGGTTGCGGCAATGTCTGCCAACATACAGGCATTTTTCCTGAGTGCAATTAAAGTGATGGCTGGTGCCTTTGTTGATTTGACTTGGGTGGTTGCGGACGGCTTGAATGCGCTGTTTGGTTCCAACCTACAAGGGGCCAGCGCAGTCATTACTCAAGAATTAGGCAAAGCACAGGTTGCCGCCGAAGATTTAGCGTCAGCGGCAACATCCGCGGCAACTGCGGCAAAAGACGGGTTTTCCGCCCCCATGGAATCAATCCAAGCGCTGCGCGATGCAATGACCCAAAGCGCTATTGAAACTGAAGGCGCTGCTGTGGCGGCAGATCAGCTAAACAATTCCCTTGGTGAAACGGGCGGCGGCGCTGGATCCGGCGGGGCGGCGGGCAAGGCCGCAAAGGAAATCAAAAAGGTTGCGACCGAGGCTGAGGCATTTAACATTGAAATGACCGAAGCCGAAAAGGCCGTGAAAGCATATGCAGACGCAATCGAGGGTATGGTTGTCAGCGGGATCGGGCGCGCGGTTGATTGGATGGTTGACGGGTTCAAGGGTGGCTTCAAGGGGTTGCTGAACATCGCCAAGGACACGCTGAAACAGATCATCGCGTTTTACCTGAAGAACCGCGTCATGCTGTCTTTGGGTATTGGTGGCGGCGGTGTTGGAGGGGCAACGCAGGCTCTTGCGGGCGCGGCCGGCGGTGGCGGGCCATTGGGGATGCTTGGCAGCTTGGGCAGCGGCGGCGGGATGCTGGGCGGCATTGGCGGCGTTCTGGGCACCATCGGCTCAAACTTTGGCGCAGGGTTCATGACAAGCGTTTACGGGGGCCTGGGCGGGCTTACGGGCGCTGTATCGGGCGGGCTGTCGGTTGGCGGATTGGCGGGCATATCCACGGCGATTGGGGCTATTGCAGCGCCATTGCTTGCGGTTATCGTGGTGGTTTCGTTCTTCAAAAAGAAAACCAAGGAACTTGACGCAGGCTTGAAATTGACAGTCGACGGCATGGGCACGCTGGTGCAGACTTTCAAAACCATCGAAACCAAGCGGTTTTGGGGCTTGTCCAAAAAGGTGCGAACCAGCTTCCAAAACGCCAGCGATGAAATCGCAAACCCGCTGATTAAGGCAGTTGGGGAAATTCAGGGCGGCATCGTTGACGCGGCGGCTTTGCTGGGCATTGCCGGATCCACCTTTGACAACTTTGCCCACACAATCAATGTGTCGACTAAGGGCATGTCTGATGCGGACGCGCAAAAGGCCGTCACGGACGCATTTGTAGGGCTGGGTGATGCCTTTGCGGGCATGATCCCCGGGTTGCAGGCGCTGCAAAAAGACGGCGAGGGCGCAATGGTTGCTATATCGCGGCTGGCGCAGTCGCTTACCGTTGTAAACGACGTGTTCCAAAGCCTGGGCTTTTCGGCATATGGCGTTTCATTGGCAGGGGCGGCAGCGGCTGATACGTTTGCAAGCCTGTTCGGTTCTCTTGATAATTTCGCGGCATCCACGGCGGCTTATTATGATGCGTTCTATACGGGCGAGGAAAAGCGGGCTGATGCAACGTCACGGCTTGCGGCTTCTTTGGCCGCATTGGGCGTCAGTGCAATTCCACAGGACCGGGCAGCGTTTCGGGGTCTTGTGGACAGCGCACAGCTTGCGGGCAATATCGACTTGGCGGCGGGGCTGATCATGCTTTCCCCGGCATTTGCGGGGTTGACCCAAGCGGTTGATGATCTTGCGGGGTTGACCCAAGCGGTGTCACAGTCCTATTATCAGAATTTCTTCACCGACGCGGAACGTATCGCTCGGGCAACGGAATTGCTTTCCATTGAAATGCTGGCGCTTGGGATTGATACCCTGCCTGCCACGCGGGCCGCGTTCCGGGCGCTGGTGGATGAGGCCGACGCGCTGGGCGATAGCGGGCTGGTGGCGTCCCTGATGCAGCTGTCGCCCGCCTTTGCAGAAATCAGCGCCGGGGCCGACGCGCTGGGCGACAGCTTGCGGTCTTTGGTGAATGAAGACCTGTTTGCAACGGGGCAGGATTATGTCAGGGGCTTGTCGCGGTCCAGCAACAGCCAGTTGTTTACGCCCCAGCAATCGGATGCTGAGTTGCGCGCCGAGTTGCGGGCGCTTAACGTAAGTATGGAACGGCTTGTGTCCACGTCGGAAATCACGGCGGGCAACACGGGACGCGGGGCCGACGCGGCAGACGACACGCTGGCATTCCAGTTGGAGCAAACGCTATGACCTTGCGGATCATTGAACCTTTTGCCATCACCGAGGGCAACATCGACAGCACAAACGTGGTGCTTGAAACGGCTTGGACAGCTGGCACATACACGCTTGGCGACGTGCGACGGGTGGGTGAGCGGTTGTTCGAGGTATCAGCTGCCAGCACCACGCAAGAGCCGGGGCTGGCAGCCAGCACCGAGTGGTTCGACGCTGGCCCCGCCAATCGTTATGCGGCGTTTGATCTGCAATTCGGGGCAGATCAATACCGCGTTATTGAAACGGTCACGAGTCGCGCTGACAGCATCACTTACACGCTGACCGGACTGCTACGGCTTTCTGCGATGGCGTTCTTTGGCCTGCTAGGGACGCAGATCACAATTGTTGGCACACTGAACACTGCGGGCGACGTGGCGGATGTGACTTATAATTTGCAGGATAGCACGCCTTATCTGGGGTCATTCTGGCGATGGTTCTTTGTGCCACAATCTCTTGAGCGGACGTATGCAACGTTTGATTTGAACATTCCAATCGGGGCGACGGTGACTGTGACGATCACTAACACGGGTTCCGATGCAGCGGTCAGCACGATTGCTATGGGGATTGCCGACGAGTACGGGACCGTTGAGACGCAATCCACGCGCGGGCTGCGCAGCCGGTCCGTGAAGAAAACCGAGGGCACGCTTACGTCTCTGTTGCGCCGGACACCAGCTTCACGGGTTGGGTATATAGTCCACCTTAACGACTATACCGCCGCGCCGTTCTGGCGTACCATTGACGATCTGGACGGGGTGGCGGCGGTGTTTGCCGGACCTGATGACAATCCCGAATTTTTAGCTTATGGTTTTGTTAGTTCGTGCCAAACGGTTAGCGAAGTTCGCGGAATGACAAAAGTTCAACTTGAAGTGGAAACGCTCTAATGACCGCGCCAGTAATCAGACAATTCGTAGGAACCATCCCGGACAAGGGACAGGCGCAGACCGCTTTTGATACGAATGTGGATGCATTTCTTGACTGGCAGGCGCTGCAATTTGCGCCGGACCTTGTGGCATTCGGTGTGTTCGCTGACGACACGGCGGCTGCACTGGTGGCGGCAAACCTACCATCCTTGGCCGGTAGAAATTTGGACGCGGTGCGGGTAAACGCAGCGGCTAACGGGGTTGAGTTTGCAAACGTGACCGCGGCGGGCTGGGCGTTGCTGGACGATGCGAATGCGACGGCGCAGCGGGTGACTTTGGGCGTGCCTCCGATTGCCAGCCCCACGTTCACTGGCACGCCCAGAGCACCCACGCAAACCGCAGGAAACAACTCAACGCTGCTTGCAACGACTTCGTTTGTGACAACTGCCAATAATCTCAAGGCCAACCTTGCCAGCCCCACGTTCACTGGCACGCCCAGAGCACCCACGCAAACCGCAGGAAACAACTCAACGCTGCTTGCAACGACTGCTTACACGCGAACGGCTATTCCTGACGTGCTGAACGCCGCAGGTTCGGCCCCCCTCTACGCCTGCCGCGCGTGGGTGAATTTTAACGGCATTGGAGCGGTTGCAATTCGAGCAAGCGGGAACGTGTCAAGTATCACGGATAACGGGTTGGGCGATTACACGGTAAACTTTACGACTGCAATGCAGGATGCGAATTACGCAATGGTTCAGGGGGCGGCAAACATATCAGATGTTGGAGATGATGATAATGATAATAAGCCGGTGATTGCCGGATTTAATATCGCCACCGCACCTACTTCATCCGCTGCCCGGATTTATGTCAAGAACGGGTCGGCAAGTGCGGTAGATAGCACTAGAGTTACACTGTCGTTTTTTAGATAGGAGCAAGACAATGGACCAACGTATCATCTACCAGAATGACGAAGGCGGCGTGGCAATTATTATACCGGCCGACTGCGGTTTAACGATTGAGGAAATTGCCGCAAAGGACGTGCCAACGGGCAAGCCCTACAAGATTGTAGACGTGGCTGACATTCCAACAGACCGCGAATGGCGCAATGAATGGACTGTTGACGAGGCTGATTTAACCGATGGGGTGGGCGCATGATTATCAAGATTAGACAACCTGACCCCGCAATCGCACTGGCTCAATCCCGCGCGGCCATGGTCATATCCCCATTGCAGGGCATCCTAACCCTTGGCGAAACCGAATGGGGCAAGGTTCTGGCCTATCGTGACACCGCAACTTGGGCTGAAAAGGTCATAATTGACAGCGCCCAAGATTGGCAGCGCAACAGTCAAAACATCGCGTTCTTCGGGTATCTGCTGGGGTATACAGATGCACAGATGGACGCGCTATTCATCGCGGCGGCTCAGGTCACGGCATGAACCCCGGCAGCAAAAACAAGCCCGCACAAACAACCGCCGACGTGCGCGGCATTTCAAGCGTAATTTTGGAGGTTGAGAGCCTATGACCACGCCAGTTATAACAGATTTTCCGCTGCCGTTTCCTGCAAAGGGGCAATCGGATACGGACTTTAACAACAATGTTGACGCCTATCTTTCATGGCTAAGCGGGACGAATGTTTCTGAATTGCAAATTGCCTTGCCGTGGGTGCAGGCGCGGCTAGAGGAGGTCGCAGCAACGGCATTGTCTGGCACGTTGCCGGATATTTCGGCGCAAAGTGGAAAATCTTTAATTGTCAATTATTTAGGAACTGCCGTTGCATTTGCCCCACTTTCAGGCCGCAACCTAATCATCAACGGATCGGGCCGCGTCAATGAGCGGGCCTACGTCAGCGGTACTGCAACGGCTGTTGCAAACCAATTCACCCTTGACCGTTGGTTTGTCGTCACCAGCGGCCAAAACCTGACGTTTTCAGGTAATGACGCGGGCCGCACAATGACTGCCCCGGCTGGTGGTGTTTCGCAGGTGATTGAGGGCGCAAACATCGTTGGCGGAACCTACGTTATCAACTGGACAGGCACGGCAACGGCTACAGTTAACGGGGTTTCGCGCGCAAAAGGTGCGACATTCACCCTGACCGCAAGCACTAATGCTACTGTACGGTTTACGGGTGGCACTTATACTGATGCGCAAATTGAATTGGGAACTATTGCGACTGCGTTTGAGCGGATGGATTATGGCGCAGAACTTATAAAATGCCAGAGGTATTACCAAATTTGCAATGCGGAATTTAGGCACGATGGGGTGTTAGGGGGTTCATCGAGCGTTGGGCACACTTGGTTTTTACCCGTTGCAATGAGGGCAGCCCCAACCGTTGCAGTTCTATTGGAATCCTCTGTGAACGCCGCGGCCATAGCTTCTGTAACGGCGAAACCTGCAAACGGTATCCATGCAATTTGGGAATGGACCAGCGGAACGAGTATTATTACCAGATCGAAGTCGGCCATTCTTTCAGCCACATCGGAGTTGACAGCATGATTGAGCAAATCACACAGACCGCAAACGGTTATCAGGTCACAATCGGTGGGCAGGTTATGTCCGTGCCGAATGACCCGGCAAATGAGGACTACCAGCGGGTGCAGTTGGCGATTGCTGGCGGCATGGAATTGACCGTGCCACCCGTCCCGACCAAAGCCGAAGCCCTTGCCGCCAAACGGGAGACAATGGTTGCCAGCCCCGCGCAAATCCGCGTCACCTTGTGGCAACTTGACCTTATTGGCACGGTGCAGGCCATTGCGGATGCTGACCCCAAAGCGGCTATCGCTTGGGAATATGCAACGGAAATCCGGCGCACAAACGGTCTAATTGACGCGCTTGGCAGCGATGGTTTCACGCCGGAACAGATTGACGATATTTTTGTTTATGCGGCGCAGGTGAAAATCTGATGGAAAGCAAATACGCACAAACGAGCGTGATCGGGTTTGTCCGTACATTTTTGTTCCTATCCCTCGGCTTTGTTATCCTGCCCGTGTTTTCCCTCTACAGTCTTGGTTATCTGCTGAAGCGCAACGGCTGGGGCGATGGGCGGTTTTTAGACAGCCAAGACCCGGGGCATTATTAAAGGCAGGAATGTGATGGAATTAGTGCGCGACTTTTGGGCAATTATCGCTGCTGCTATCGGCGTGATTGTTTGGTTTATCAGGCTGGAATCGCGGGGGATTGCAAACGCTGCCGATATTAAACGGCTGTGGTCTCAACGCAAAGAGGACATGGAAGCCGCGAAAGACAGTCGAGACCGCGTGGATCGCAGGCTTGACGAAATCGGGTCAGACATAAAGACGCTATTGAGGGGGATGGGAAAATGACTTATCAGCCAGACAGCAAGGTTCTCTGGATCGTGCAGCACTACAGCGCGACGCCTATTGAGCGCGACTTCACCGCCGCTGATATTGACGCGATGCACCGGGCGCGCGGGTTTCGCGAAATCGGTTATCACTACTTCATACGCAAAAATGGGATGGTTGAGACTGGCCGTGACCTGTCGCAACCGGGGCGATTTGAAACGGGCGCGCATTCCCAAGGCGAAAACAGCGCATCTGTAGGCATCTGCGTTGAGGGTGGCGTGACCCTAGATGCACCAAACATCGGTGTAGACAATCGGACCCCGGCCCAGATCAAGGCACAAATCGCGCTGATCCGTGAATTGCTAGGGCGCTTTCCTAACGCCAAGGTTCAAGGCCACCGCGACATGCCCGGAGCGGCCACGCAATGCCCCGGCTTCGACGCACGCGCGTGGTGGGACGGTGTGGTCAGTCCTGCACCTATTGCGCCCCATGACACATCTGCGCCGGTCACAAGCCTATGGTCGCGTATCCTTGAATTGCTGGCATCCCTTATTAAAGGAAACCGCACATGATGGACTTTGGCCCCTTCGCGCGGATCATCCTGCGCTACGGCATTGGATACCTGGCCGGATCAGAGGCAGGTGAGATGCTGGCAATGGATCCCGACGCTGTGCTGGTGCTGTCTTTGGGCATGGGTGCGGCGGTTGAGGGCGTCTATGCGATGGCCAAGCGGTATGGGTGGGCGACATGATCGCCGCAATCCTTTCCAGCCGCCCCGTGCGGTGGATTCTAGGCGCGTGGGTGGCGGTCCTTGCCTTTCTGGGCATCATCATGGCCGCGCGCAGAGACGCCACCCGTGACGCCATAACACAAGCGGAAAACGCTGAGGCCCGAAGCTACATCGCTAAGCGCAAGGAGATTGACATTGAAGACCTGGGGATTGGTGCCAGTGATGCTGGCAGGATTAAGCGGTTGCACGACATTGCAGACCGGCAGCGCGGCGGCGGTAATTGACGCCAGCGCTCCGTTTGTTGGACCGTGTGCCGGTGCATTGGCTGGCGATGATCTGCCTGCCGCCCGTGCGCTTTGCCTGCCGATATTGGTTATCTTGGATGGTGCGCTATGAGCATACAGCACGACGGGCAGGATGGTCGGTTTACGGTGTCACCACATAAAACGCCACACACATGGCGATGATGAGTAACAGACTGATGACGTCGCGGATCAAGCCTGGGCGTTTGCGGGGCATGTTGCCTCCGGTGCGCAGGTTGGCAAAGCGAGGGTGTTTGTTGTCAGTCATAGTCGGGATCCTCCTGTTCAAATTCGAGATTGTCGGCCAGCGCATAGATCGCCTCTTGCAGATCAACCGGCAGCTTTGACACATCGACCGCAACCCCCAGTATCGTCAGATCGTTGATCTCCACATTATCCCACTCGATCCAAGTGGGTGAGCGGTCCACGCCATAGTCGGTGACAACGCCGGTGGCAATAAACACCACCTCCACATCCTCGCCGTTGTGGTTTGCTGTTCCGTATGCCATCAGATGCACCCGCGCGCGATAGCTGCGGACTGGACCTGAGCCAGCGCATCCGCCTGCCATTCATCAATGGTGATGTCGTCGATGTATGTGTTAGCTGCAGCGTCGTGGCAGTTCTGCATGTGACTATCGTGCAATTCCTCGTCCAGGTCGCGCCCGTTGCCCGTGCTGATTTCCCAGATGGCGGTGGCGATTGCAGCGGCGTTCATTTCATATTCTTGCTCGGTCATGGTCGGTTTCTCCGGTTGGTGTTTCTATAACCTACAATTACCAGCTATTGCCGCCCGCGTCAAGCAATAATTTTGCAAAATCGTCGGATGTGCAACAGAACCCACCGACACCGCCGAACCCGCGAACGGATTGCAGGAAAGCCGCCTGCGCCTGGCCGCGCTTGTCTCCTGGCGTCAGGTGCCAGCCTGGTTTTTTGGTTTCGACCGCCAAGAACACCCCCAGCGTTTTGCCGACGTGTGACTGCTGGACCACCACGGGCAGCATCCCGATCAGATCGGACGATTTCCAGCGCGCGTTCAGGGCGGGCGATTCGTTGCCCAGCCCGAACCGGATCAGGCGGCCTGTCTGGTCGGTGCAGCCGCCCTGATTGTTACGCCAGATCGGCACGCCAGCCCGGCCCGCTGCAAGGCGTATCTGTGCCGCCCCCGCCGCCTCACTGTGACGGGCCGAGGGGGCGGGCGATGGCATTACGGGACTCAGGATAGCCGTCAACTCGGCAAGCGCCTGTGCGGGGATGTGGTGGCCCCACCGGGCCTGCCATTTTGCTAGGGTCATGCCTTGTCCCACCGCACCGGCGTGATCGTGCCGTGCAACCGATCAAGCCCTTTGAACTCTACCTTAATTGAGTCGCCCGGCGTAGCGCCGCCGGTTAGCCGGATCGGGCGGCCCTTTTCAATCACGTCAGCAGATTTGATGAGACGCGCCAGCACGGCAGGATCGTAGCACATGCTGGACGTTCCGCCGTCGCCCTTGGCCATTACGCGCCGCCAGTCGGGATAGGTGCCGTCGATCACGGTAAATTCCAGCACGCCGACACGAGACATCTCGCCGCCCTTGCCGTGGTTGATCACAAACTGTAGGATCCCGGTTTCAATGTCACCATAAACCCATAGATCGCCGCCAAACCCCTTGGCTTTGAACGCCTTGTCGGTTGCGTCACAAGACAGGATAAACCCCGCGCCTGCTGGCGTGCCGGTGGCTCCGGGCATCCGTGGCGCGTCCATGCCTTGCGTGAAACATTCCGTGCCGACGTGGCAGCCGTCCGGCAATTCAATCGTCAGCATCTGGTGGCCGTCCAGAGCGACCAACTTGTCCGCCTCGATCAGCACGCCGCACAAATAGTAACGGGTCTGTTCGGTGCTGATACACTGGAACGCCGCGCGCAGGTCGTCGGCGGGCAGGAAAAACGTTGTCGGGGTCGGTGTGGGTGTGATGGTTTTCATTTGGTTTGCTCCGGTTTGGTTGGTGGTGGGCGGGGCTGTTACGCGCCCGCCCGTGTGTGTGTCAGGCGGCGCGGGCGGCCATGATTGCGCAGGTCATTTTGAAAACCGCGTCGGCGTGGTCGCGCATGGCAACCTGTGCAGTGACACCGATAAATTCTGCAACTTCTTGTGCTGCGCGGGCGGTGATCTGGTTGATGCTCTGGCTGTTCATTGTCTTGGCTCCTTGCCGGTGTGTTTCTCTGCACCCTTATTGCCACCTATTGTCTACCTTGTCAACAGGTATTCGCGCGCCCATTCAAGAGCCGCGTCGATTTGTTCAGGTATCGGATGCAGTGCAGGGCGGGCCGGTGTGACAGCGCAAGCGTCCTGGGGCCTGACCGCTTTGAACCGTGCCCACAATTCCGCCTCCACTGTGCCGGTCCATCCGGCGCGCGTTGTGGCATATCTGGTAAAGGTGTGTCATAGATATTTAGCAATCATTTCGGCCACAGTTTCGCGCGTTCCTTTTGCGCGTTCCTGCGCCGTGATCTGACGCAATGGCTTGCCTGCCTCTTGGCGCTTTTCCAGATTGGCGGCAACGGTCAGCGCATTGTCCGCTGCGTCCAGCAGCATAATGATGCGTTCAAAATCGTATCTGTCAATTTCAAGTTTCATGGCGTCAGTCTCCTATCTGGTTGGCGGAAATATAGCGCCCATAATGCGGGCGATGCGCTTGGGAATGGCCGTGCCGGGTTTCTTGTGCGTTACAGCCTGCACATCCCCGAGGATCTTGGCCAGCGCGTAGAGTTTGCTGCGGAACTGGCTGAGGGTCATTCCGAGTAATCCTGCAACGTCGTCACCAGCCCGTCAAAATCTTCATTCGGGCCAAGCAACTCAGCAAGGTTCAGAACCACGATGATGTCCATTCCGTATTCCTCGGCAAGGCTGTCAAGGTATTCGGCGCGGTCAGTATATCCGTTGTCTGTGTAAATATCAGTCATGGCGTCACCTTCTCATAAAGCCCGGTCAGGGCGTTCCATATTTCCAGCCGGTCAACCGTGACTGTGCCGTGTGTCAGGGACCGGTTCGCTTCGTTCAAGGCATCCTGCGTGCTGGTCGCGCCGATCATGATATGACCGTAGCGGTAGGATGTCAGCCCGACGGCGGCGCAGGGGCGTTCGGTGTGGTGGGTCATGTGCTCCGCTCCTGCCTGCAACGCGGCACCGTCGGCGTGTGACTGTAGTGGTGGAATGCGCTGGGTCGATAGTCAATCGGCCCGTAGATGCAATGTGCGAGTGGTAAAAGGTTTTCACTGTGGGTGTCCAGATTTCTAGCTCTAGCCATGACCATTCCCATAATCGTGAACACCAGTGTTGCAGTAAGTAGTACAATAGCCGCTATGTTAGCAATGTCCTCTCCGTTGAGGTAGGGCATCTTGCTTTTGATGTAGGACCAAAGACTGACATTCTCAGGTTTAGTGTAGTGACGTCCATTGATGCGTTTCATGGTGGTGTCTCCCTCTGTTGCATCCTTATTGCCACCTATTACCTACCGTGTCAACACCCCATTGCGCAGCTGCCGAAAATAATGCACAGTGTCCGTGTTGTGTGGTGTCTCCAAGCCCGGCGGGTGTTCCTCTCGTCACCCGCCGGTGCTGAGAACCAGGTCCCAAGCGGCCCGCGCATAATAATCCCGGTCCAGCAACGCCCAGTCGAAGTCGTGCAGATCATTGCACATCAGCACCGTCTCACCCTTCAGGATCGCCTGGGGCCGGTCGTGCGATGGCAGCTTGGGCAGCGGCGGCATGATCTTCCACAACTGCGCGCCGCCCGTGCGGGTGACGTAGAACCGCCCCGTCCGCTGCTGTGCCACACCGCCGCTGTGCATCTTGCGGTTCACGGGCCGCCCCTTGGCGTCTGGTGGCGTCCATTGGCAGTCGTAGTCAGACAGATCGCCGCCCAGCATCACCCGGTCCTTGCGCTGGGCCTTCAGGGTGTGCATAAAGTGAAACGCGTTGTCGCAGGCCGCCACGGTATCGGCCACCGGCACGCCGCGCACCAGATACGCCTCGGCGGCAATGGCAATGATTTTGCACGATTGGTTTTTATGCCAGCCGTCGCCGTAGCCTAGCCCGTGCTGATACTCAAACGCGCCCTTGCATTTAACTTTGCCGTGCGCGTCAATCGCCAGGTATGAATTTACATCGCGTTGGTGGAAACTCTGGTAGTCATCCGACTCCAATTCTAGCCCGGTCAGTTTTTCCCATTCCGCCGACACCGCGTCGCACTCGCCTACCCTGTCCCGGTCGACAATGTATTCAATTCCATCGGTGTTGACTTGGATCAATTCCAGCGACGGGATGGTCGCCAGTCGTTCGGCCAGCATGCACAACAAAAGCTGTCCGTTGATCGTGATCGTCATGGTGTAGAGCGGATCGTAAAATGGGCTGTATTGGCTGTTTGAATTACCATATGTGCCGTTCAGTGCCAGCTTTAGAGCTTTATTGCGCGGATCGCTTTTTGGCAGGCTGATGCGTTGCTCGTAGATGTCTTTGTAAATGTCGCAGAACACATCAGACAGGTGCGCCGGATAAACGCGGTTTGCAATGGCAAGATTGGGATAATAGCTGCGCACGTCCCGGCCCTGTACCACCCTGTCAGGCGTGCTGCGCCATGTCGTGCCGTCCTGTGCGCCGTGGATGCCGCCGGTGCCGAACACAAACGTCAGGCCGTGGCAGGTGGCCGTCAGGTCATCGAACGCGCCCTTGGTCTTGGTGATTGTCTTGCCGCGCAGATAGTCCAAGACGGTGTTGAACTCGGGCGTCTCAAACCGGACATACGGAAAAATGCAATCGGCCAGCTGGATGCGCGCGCGGGGCGTTTGCCGCCACGATCCAGACTTGCCGCAGATGCCGGGCTGGGCCGCGTTGAGGCGCGAGATGAAAACTTTCGAGCCAATGCTGCTGTCGCTGGCGTTGGTCAGGTCCGCGTCTAGTGCGGCCGACATCTCATCCCGAAACGCCAGCGCAGGCGCGGACTGCCGGTAGAATTGCAGGGTGGCGGCCACGTCGTGCCGGTTGTATCCGAGCAACTGCGGGATCTGGTCGGGCGTCAGGACCGTGCCGGGCGGAAATGGCAGGTCCGCAACGTGCGGCAACTGTAGGGCAATCTCGATCTGCTTCAGGCTGGTCAGCCGCGCTTGGTTGTCGAAGTGGTGGATCTTGAACAGATCGACTTGCGGCACGATCATGTCAGACGCCCAGACGGTATTGCGGAACCTGTCGTCCCACGGCGTCTCGATGATGCCCATGGATATCTGATAGGCATCGGCAGCGGTAAACAAGTCAAACCGCAACAGGGCGTGCAGCAACGGATAGTCGTATCCGACGTTATTATAGCCCACCATACGATTGCCGGGATGCTGGCTGAGGGCGTGAATGAAGTTGAGCAACTGGCGGGATTGGTTCACCCGGTCGGATACCTCGAAAATCCATTCCGTGCCGCTGGCCGCGTGAACAATTACCGCGCTGAATACGTTCGGATAAGATTCCAGGTCGTAGGGAAAGTCATTCCACTCTGTCACATCACCACCGTGTCGCACGCTCTGGTGCAGGCTTCCCGCTCGTCTGACGTGGTGCAGCCGCAAATCAACGTGCAATCAGCGGCAAGGGCGTGCGACTCAGGCCAGCCTGCCGGGACCACATAAGACCCATAGGCTCTGTCCACCGTCCATTCCTCGCCGGTCGGATTGTGGGTCACGCGGTCGCCGGGTTTGAATTGTGTCATTAAATAAGACCCTTTTCCAGTGCGAGCCATTCAGGCAGCGTGACATTACTGATCCCACCTAAACGCGAGTATTCAACGTCAATCTGAGACAGGGGCAGCCATACAGCGTTTTCCTTGTCGCCAGTATGGACTAAAACCGCCATTGCAGTTTTGTGGACAACCTCAACGTCAATGTCGATGATGTTAGATTTCATAGCGTGTGTCTCCCTGTTGCGTGTGACGGGCGGGCCATGACAGCCCGCCCTATGATCCGTTACGCGCCGGGCATACCGCCGCCCGTTGCAGGTGCCATATAACCGCTGTATGCGGGCGGATTACCACCTGATCCAGTCGCCGTAGGCATCCCACTGGCGGCAGGCGTCGGCATACCAGAGGTCTGCGGCTGGGGGCCGGGCATACCCGATGGTGCAGGGGCGGGTGCGGGCATGCCTGACGGGGCCGGCGCAGCCTGTGGCGCACCGCTTGGCAGTTGCGGGGTCTGGGTCATGCCTGCGGGCATATACGCGCCCGGTCCTGCGCCAAGCTGCTGTTCCAGCGATGGGCCGCCGACAATCTCCGGGCCGAACCCGACGAGGCAAACGGTCTGGGGGTTCAGATAGACGCCTGCCGTGTGGTCCATGTTCCCATTGGCAGATGTGGAGAATGGCACGGTGACATAATATCCGCGCTTGATTTCGCTCGGGTCGCAATATGCCGGCACGGCGCCGTTGTATTTGGCCGATGCGATTTGCAGCGTGGTCGAAAACTTTGCGATCCAGCAGCCCTTGCCGTGCTTCCAGCGTGGCTCCTGCGCGCCGGTTGTCGGATTGGCGCGCATTTCGTCGCCGTCCGCAATTTTCCAGCTAAACGCCGTGGCCGCCAGCCCCATGTTGATCTGCGCCATGATGTGCGGGGCCTGTCCGTATCCAGCCTGCGCGGCTTTGAACATCAGGCCAAGCATCTCATTCATGCCGGGGGCGTTCTTTTCAATCGCCACGGCAAACCAGAACGATTGCTTTTCTGGCGGGATTTCCCGGTTGTTAGCGTCTGTGGTCTGCTTCACCCACGGGTCGCCCGAGATGAGGCGTCCGACTGGGCTGTTTCCGTATTCGGTGTGGCGTGACATATTATTGGTCTCCATTGGTTGGTTGGTTGCGAGGTCCGGTCGGCATCTTTATCGCCTCCCGATACATTTCTAGCACGGCTTCTTCTTCGGCTATATCGTCAGGCTTGCGCTTGCGTTCGGCAATCAGCTTGCGGATCAGCTTGGTGTCATATCCGCGCCCTTTGGCTTCGGCCATGACTTCGTTTTGAACCATCGCAATCTCGCGTTTTTCGATGTTCAACTGCTCCCACCGTTCAATAAATTGCAGAAGTTCCTCGCCTGCAACTGAGTTGTGTCCGGGTCCGCTCATGTCGTGTTGCTCCTGTTGAGTTGCCGTGTCAGGGCGTCCTGATCCAGCGTGGTCAGCTTGTGGCCGATGGTTGGTCGTTCGGTAATAAGCGATAATTGCGCCTCGGTCAAGCCTGCGAGTTTGAGGTCGCCAACATTCATCGGCACAATTTTTGTGGCGTCCTTTCCGGTCAGCGCCTTGATGGCTGCGGGCGATGCTTTGACGCGCGTGTTACCCAGACGAGGCAGAAGCCCCCACCCAGGCAGGCGCTCGCCGCGCTTGGCCCGCGCTTCGGCTTCCACCTCGGTGGCCTTTGCCGCTGCGCTGATAATTTCCAACGCGTTCCGGTAAAAATGCAATGCCTGAGACATTTCAAACGGTGTCCGGTCGCGGTGGCCGGTCATCTCGGCAATGGCCAGCGCCGTGGCGGTTGTCTGTTGCAGCGCCACGCAGCCGACCGCGCCGTCACAATACAGGCAATGGTCGCCGGGCGTGGCGATAGGATCTGGCTTGTAACATTCTTCAGCGCGCTGGATGATCCATGCCGCTTTGGCGCGGATTTCACCCGTAGTCCAGTCGATCCAACGGCGCGGGCCGTCTTGGTGAAAGCCGCGCGGCTGGTAAATCTCGGTGCGGATCGTGCGGACCGGGCCGGGCGGTGCAAGCAATATCGCAGCCGCATAGATGATCAATTGCGGGCTGTCTGGCGATACAAGTCTGAAGCCATATTTCAGATCCCGGACGGTCAGCACGCCGTCAGCCAGCGTTGCGCAATCGGGCGTCCCGTATATTTTTTCCGATAATCCTACATGCTGCTCAACCCACATTTTGCCGCCATCCGCGCGGCAGATGTCTGCATAGTCCTGCATGTGGTCGATCATGTCGGCGTCAACTTCCCAGCCGTTTTCGTGGGTCATGCCGACCGCGACAGGCTTGTCAGTCAGCATCAACTCAGCCACCCATGCCGCGCAGGTGCCTTCCCGCGCGGCGTCACTGGTCGGTTGCGGTCCGGCGCGGCTGGCAAACAATGGCGCGGCGGAACATTTCGTCCAGCGGTGGGCGGCGCTGGGGCGGGTTTCAATCGTCATTGGTGTGTGTCTCCCATCTATGGTGTAAAAGGCGGGCCGCAACAGCCCGCCCGGTGCGTCATTGGTCGGCGCTCATGGCATGGCGGACGCATCCGTCGTGGTCGTCGCCGTTGTCTACCGCGTCCATATAATCTGAGAGCCGGGCGATGCTGGTCTGGTTAGTTTCCAGATCGTCATAACCGATGGACAGGGCGGCATAGATTGCCTCATATTCTGCGGGCAGCCCGTCAGGGTCAGCCATTTTTGCCATGAACCGCTGCGCCATTGTCTTGTAATCAATCGGGGCGGGCGGTGTTGCCGGGGCCGCGCTGGCCGGTTGCGGCACAGGCATCCCTTGCGGTGCGGGTGCTGGTGCGGGTGCTGGTGCGGGTGCCGTAGCGGCGGCGACCGCAGCTTCATAGGCTTCTTTTGCGCCGCGCTTGGCCCGCCAGGATCCGTCAGCGTTAAAGCTGGGCGGCGTGCTGTGGATTGCGTCGTCGTGGGTCATGCCGTGACAGTCTGTCTCGGGCTGTGCAGGTGCCGTGTCGGGCTGTGCAGGTGCCGTCTCGGGCTGTGCAGGTGCCGTCTCGGGCTGTGCAGGTGCCGTGTCGGGCTGTGCAGGTGCCGTGTCGGGCTGTGCAGGTGCCGGGGCGGCGGTGCCAAGCAAGCGGGCAATCGTGGCGCATTCCTGGACGTTGTGGGGGTCAAAGGTGATCTGCATTAGGTAGTCTCCTGTTTGGTTTGGTATTACCCTCTACTAACCGATGCGGGCGGGGTTGTAAATACCTATTATTACCTTGACGGGCCGGGGCGGGCTGGATAGTAATAGCGCATGACAATCACACTCAGACCATACCAGACGCAACTGATCGACGACATCCGCGCCAAGTGGGATAACGGGGCGCAAAACGTGCTGGCCGTGATGCCGACACGCAGCGGTAAGACCGTGACATTTGCCGCGCTGAACGCCGATGGGGAGCGGTCTTGCACCATTGTCCATCGGCAGGAACTGGTCGGACAGATCAGCCGCACCTATGCGCTGACCGGCATTTACCACAACATCATCGCGCCTCAGCCGGTCATAAATTACTGCATATCGCAGCACGTCAAAACAACGGGACGCAATTTTTACGATCCGCGCGCCTCAGTCAGCGTGGCCGGTGTTGATACCCTTATCCGCCGGTTCAAGCCTGGCGATGCGTGGTGCAACTCGATCCGGCGCTGGACCACCGACGAGGCGGCGCATCTGTTGCAGGAAAACAAGTGGGGCAAAGCCGTTGCACTGTTCCCTAACGCCAAAGGGCTGGGGGTTACTGCCACGCCGATCAGGGCCGACAAGAAGTCATTACACGCCGATCAGCACGGGGTTTTTCACGCGATGGTGCAAGGGCCGGGCATGCGCGATCTGATCGACATCGGTATGGTCTGCGAATATCGGGTCATCGCGTCACAGACCGGGATTGACGAGGCGCTGTTGCGGATCGGATCGACTGGCGATTTCACACCCGCGTCCACCAAGGCCGCCCGCAAGTCGGAAATAATCGGCGATGTGGTTGAGACATACCAGCGCCACGTTCCGGGCAGGCAAGCCATCGTCTTTGCCGTCGATGTGCAGGACGCGCGGGACATTGCAGATCGGTTTGTGGCGGAGGGCATCCGTGCCGCATCACTGGACGCCACCAGCAATGACAGCCTGCGCCAGTCGCAATTCGATCAGTTTGCAGCAGGCGAGTTGCAAGTCCTTACCAACGTCAATCTTTTCGCCGAGGGGGTCGATGTGCCGTCTTGTGATGTTGTGATCATGGCCCGCCCGACTGCCAGCTTCGGATTGTTTTGCCAGCAGTTTGCACGATGCCTGACACCCGCTCCGGGCAAGACCCACGGTATCGTCATCGACCACGTGGGCAACGTGGTCCGCATGGCGGCCAAGCACGGCCTGCCCGATACGCCGCGCACCTGGACGCTCTGGCAAGACGAGACGCGCAAAGCCAATGGCAATCCCGACGCGGTGCCGGTCAGGGTCTGCACGGAATGCCTGCTGACATATGAAGCGGTGGAATTAAAATGTCCCCATTGTAAAAAAGCACACGTCCCGGCAGGGCGGTCATCGCCGGATCAGGTGGACGGGGTGCTGTCGGAAATGTCGCTGGAACTGCTGGCGACGTTGCGCGCCGGGGCGGCCAAGATACAAGCCGCCGAGCCTGCTATACCTTACGGCGCGTCCGAGATTGTGGCGGCGGGCATCCGGGCCCGGCACAGGCGGAACCAAGCGGCCCAGGCTTCCCTGTCCGATGCGATGCAGCGATGGGGCGGAATGCGGCTGGCGGCGGGTGATGATGACACGGCCATGCAGGCTCGGTTCCTGTATCGGTTTGGGACGGATGTTATGAGCGCACAGGGGTTGTCCGAGCGGGCGGCGCTGGAATTGAGGGATGAAATAAATGTTGCACTTGGGTGATTGCTTGGACGTGATGCGGGACATACCGGATGGGTCGGTTGATGCCGTTATCTGCGACCCACCATTCGGAACGACGGCTTGCAAGTGGGATTCGGTCATCCCGTTTGAGCCTATGTGGGAGCAGCTAAAGCGGATCGTGAAGCAGAACGGGGCGATTGCTATTTTTGGGCAAGAGCCTTTTTCAAGCATTCTAAGATGCAGTGCGCTAGAAATGTTCAAGTATGATTTCTACTGGCGAAAGAACAAGCCGTCAGGTTTTACAAATGCGCGTTTAAAGCCATTAAAAGACATTGAGGTAATTTCGGTTTTCAGCGAAGGAAGTACCGCAAACGGCGCAAAAGCAAACATGCCTTATTTTCCTCAAGGCGTTCAAGAAGGTAAATTGCGCGTTCGCCCTCAGTCCTACGCAAAATCCAGTGACGTGAGCCCCGACAGGAAGTCTAGAAAACCTGTTGAAATGGGAAAAGGTTCAGCGTATCCGCGCCAGATTTTGGAGGGTTACGTCCACCACGCTAACACTCAGGTCCACCCCACCCAAAAACCTGTCGCGCTGATGGAATACCTGATCCGCACCTACACCAATCCGGGCGAGGTCGTGCTAGACTTCACAATGGGATCAGGCACAACCGGCGTTGCAGCGGCCAACACCGGGCGGCGCTTTATCGGAATTGAGCGCGACCCCTATTATTTCACCATCGCACAAGCCCGCATTAGGACAGCACAGGCCGATGCAATAACCAACAAAATGAGAGAGGCGACACAATGACACTCAACACACAATTCCGGGCCAGCTTTGTCCGACGCTGGCATACCAACCCCGATCTGGCGCAGACCGTTGACACGCTGGCGGGACACGGCGGGCGGGTGGCGCGCATCATCCTCAAGCTGTGGCCCGACTCCAGCGTGGCCCTGCTGCACTGGGCGCTGGTGCATGATGACGGGGAATCCGTGGTCGGGGATGTGCCAGCCCCGGCAAAGGGCGCAACGGTTATCCACGAGCAAGAGCGGGCCGCGCTGGATCGGATTTGGCCGAGGCTGCCCGAATTGACGCCGGACGAATATGAGCGTCTGCGCTTTGCCGACAGGCTTGATGCCTGGATGTGGGCCAAACATCACGCACCGCATACGCTGGACAGTGACGGCTGGCCTGAGTGTCGTCGATGGTTGTTTGTGCGGGCTGAGGCACTGGGCGTGGTGGTGACGCTATGATGCCCCGGCCCAGCATTTACTACAACGATAATGACCCTCAGGTCTGCGCGTGGATCCGGCAGTTGATGTTTGACGGGCTGATCCCCTACGGCGTGGTCGACTCCCGGTCGATCCTTGATGTGCAGCCAGCTGATCTGGAAGGCTTCACGCAATGCCATTTCTTTTGCGGGATTGCCGGGTGGGCCTATGCGCTCAAGCTGGCGGGATGGCCCTCAACGCGCCCGGTCTGGACCGGGTCGCCGCCTTGTCAGCCGTTCAGCGCGGCCGGAAAATTGGAAGGAAAAGACGATGCGCGACACCTTGCCCCCCATTTTATCAGTCTGGTCAGGGCTTGCCGCCCCCCTGTGCTGTTTGGCGAACAGGTCGCAAGCGCGGCTGTGTTCGGAAAGTCTGCAAAGCGCGTTGGAGGCGAACCTGAATGGACCTGGCTCGACGATCTATTCCACCGTTTGGAAGCCGCACGTTACGCCGTTGGGGCGTCAGATATACCGGCTGCGGGCGTCGGCGCGCCGCACATCCGACAACGAACATTCTTTGGTGCCGTCCGGCTGGATGACTCCGAGGGCTCGGGGCGATGCTGGGGGGAACAGGTGGAAGACAAACGACATTCGGAATCTGGAGGATCAGATACGCTACAATCTGAGCGGCTGGCCGACGCCGACGACCAGGGACCACAAGGACGGCAGGGAATGCACCAACGTCCCGTTGAACGCGCTGTTGGGCAGAGTGGCGTGGCTGTCAGCCAATCCCCAAGCGGCACGGATCACGGCGGATGGGACGATGTTGACTGGCTGTTCTGCCGGGATGGAAAGTGGCGGCCAGTTAAATCCAGCGTTCAGCGCGTGGCTCCAAGGCTTCCCGGAGGCGTGGTGCAAGGCTGCGATTTCGTGCCAGCTTCCAGCCCGCTTGCGCAAAGCACCAAAGAAGCCCGACGCGTGATGCGGCTGCGTGGGTATGGCAATGCAATCGTGCCACAAGCCGCTGCGCTGTTTATCAAGGCGTTTGACAAGACGGTCAATAACTGGCAATAGTAATGCAAAGGAGTCTGACAGATGAAACGAGTAAGAATGTCGCCGGAAGGTCGGCGCGAGGTGATCCTCCGGGCCGCAGTTTCCCTGACGCGCAAAGCCGATGGATGTCTGGACTCATGGTCGCGGCAGGACGTGGCCAGCAAGTGCGTGCCGCCAACAAGCCCCGAGACGGTGAAGCATTATTTCCTGATGCCTGATCTGCGGGCGGCTGTGCGGGCGCTGCTGGATAAGTAAAGCCCCGTCCGGTTTAAGGGACGGGGCTTGCCATGCGAGGTGCAAGGCGGTAGGGTGCATCTGTCACAACGCTGAGCCTTAGATACCATGACGCGCGATGCAGCGCAAGGCTTGGCCCACATAAGGGCTTTCCATGACCAATTTCAAAGCAATCGAAACACGATCCGCCCGCTTTGAGCATGGTGAGACGCCGTGACGCCAGATCTGGCGCAGGCCGAATCATTCCTGCGGTTACTTGATCCTGATGCAACATCATTCACATTCCAGACGTTTGACGACGACTCGGCCCGGAAAGATAACCGACTGGCGCGGGTGTTTCACGGCACGCTTGCGGATCATGCCGACAGTCTGACCGATCTGCAAAGCCGTGGCGCTGGTGTGTTTATCACCATCAATGCAACGGACGGCACGGGCCGCAAAGCTGAGAATATCACACGGGTTCGTGCGCTTTGGCTGGATCTTGACGGCGCACCGATTGAGCCTGTCCGGGAATGGCAAACGCCTCACATCGAAGTTGAAAGTTCGCCGGGCAAATGGCACGCTTACTGGCTCGTCAATGACGTGACGCTTGAACAATTCACACCGCTGCAGGACGCGCTGATCAAGAAATTCGACGGTGATCCAGCCGTCAAAGACTTGCCGCGCGTGATGCGCTTGCCGGGGTTCTGGCACCTGAAGCCAGGAAGCGCGACGCATATGTCCCGTGTGGTTCACACATCAACCGACGGGGCAGGTGATTTTTATAAGCGCCTGACGGTCGAAGCGCCTGTGATGCCAGCGCCGCGCCGGGACACGCCGTCCAGTTTGGCTGAGGTGGAGGAATTGCTCACGTATATCAGCCCTGATCTGGAATCGGATCATAAAGGGGGTGACAAGCACTGGCACACCATCATTGCGGCCATCGTAGACGTGTCAGGGGGCAGTGACGAAGGGTTACAAGTTGCAGATGCGTGGTCGAGCCGTAGCAGGCATTACGACCCCAAAGAGTTGAGCAAGCGGTTTGCGTCTTTCACGCCCGGAAAAAATGGTGGATCGGGCATGGGGTCGATAGGCTACCACGCCAAGCAGGCCGGGGCGGACGTGGCGGGCATTGGAGCGCGACACCGCCTGCTGAATATGCCGGGCCCGTCTCACGTTCCAGCCGGTATGATGCCGACCGCGCCGGGGCAGGGGATGCCCAGTGCGCCGCGCGCGGCAAGCGTGGTCGATCTGATATGTGCGCGGATTAAAGACAACCCACTGACAGCAGTGGAATTGCTGGCCGATGAAGTGGCGCGCTTGTCGCCTACTGATAGAGAAAAGGTGTTCGAAGAATGTAAACTCTATCCAGGTCTGGGCAAAGCCAAGATGCAGGCGGCGGTGAAGCGTGCTGTCACGGCTTTTCTGGCGGCCAAGGGTGCCATTGCGTTACAGACGCCGGAATACGCGGAGTTGAATTATTATTTCATTGTCCGAAATGAAGCCGGGCAGGCCGTGGCGGTGGATGCGAGGGGTGGGATGCAGCCTCAGGCCCGCACACAATTCAGAGACGCCATGGCGCAACTGCCGCCGATCATGATTATGGACCCGTCATCAGGCAACGCGCGGGCCAAGCTGGCGGCGGATTACTGGTGGGAGCATCCTGACACGCTCAGTTACCACGCGACAGGCTATGACCCGCTGGCAGGCGTTGATCTTTATGACGACAAGGGGCGCAAGATCCGGAACGTCTACGAGCCAGGGCATACCGCGCCCGCAGCGCCTGTGGGGCCTGATGCGGTTGATCCGTTCCTGCACGTCATCCGGTCAAACTTCCCGGACGCTGCCGACCAGCACACGCTGTTGCAAATTCTGGCGCATCTGGTGCAGCGGCCCGGCGTCATGTTGCGCTGGTCTCCGGTGATGCAGGGCACGCCGGGGTGCGGTAAGGGAACAATTTCCCAAGCCGTCGCGTATTGTCACGGGCGCAAGAATGTGGCGCACCCATCACCTGACGTGATAGCCACAGACTTCAATGGCTATATGGACCGCAAGACGCTGATCGTGGTGAACGAGATAGGCGACCACAGCAAGCGCGAATTGTCGGTGCTGGCCGAAAAGATCAAGCCGTGGATCACCGACGATGCCGCGCACATTCACGGCAAAGGGAAAGGCTCCTACGACGCGCAGAATTTCACCAACTGGATCTTCACCACGAACCACCTGCATTGCATGCTGGCCACGCCGGGCGAACGCCGCTACGCACATTTCATCTCAGCCCTACAAACCGAGGACGAGGCCGCGCGGGCGTTCTATCCTGAATGGTGGACAGGCGGCACGGGCGACTGGTGGGGATCCTACTACGACTGGTGGGGTGCAGGTGGGGCCGAGGCGGTGCGGGGCTATCTGGGCCACCTGGCGCTTGATGTGGCGCCGTCCCGCGCGCCTGTGACGTCCAGCACCGCTGAGGCGATGCACGCGGGTGACGGGGCGGCGGCGGGGCTGATCCGGTCGGCTGTGACGGAAGGGGCTGTAGGCTTCAGGGGCGGGTGGGTGTCGCTCAATGCGGTTCGTGACCTGCTGGAGTCTGAAGACCTCAAAGTGCCAGGCGGCCCGTATCTGGCACGGCAGCTTGAACAGATAGGCTACAGGCACACTACGCGGTGCAACACGTCGCGTTCAGAGCTTAATACCTTCCCCAAAGCACCGAACAGATGCCGCCTATATCATATCGCAGACTATACGGGCACCGACCCCGCAAGCATCATGGCGCTGTATGACGCAGCGCAACGACTGGGTGACGGCGGGCCGGTGCGGTCAACAGTAATTAAAATGCCAGGTCTATAAATAACGCCCCGCCTCATTAAATTGTGGCGGGGCTTTTTTATGGCTCTGCCCGGATAGTCTGGGCTTGTGCCCGGATGAAAATTCAAGCGTCACACCTGTTAAGTGTTTGGTTTATATACATATATTCTGTTGTACCCAAACTGTGACGGTATATTGAAGTGTTTCATTACGTGCAAGAAATGTAAGGTTTTATAAATACTGTAAATTATAGACGATGACTCTTTCCCGCTATAGCCACAGGTTTGGAAGCGTCACGGTCCGGGCAGAAAACGGATAATACTGAAAAAGGTTTAAGTTTATCAATGGTTTATGAGGTGTGACGGACTTTTTAGATATGTTGTTTATCTGGGCAGCAGCTTTTTGCTTGCACACCCGCACCATACAATGTAAGCATTGCGGTTAACATTGGAAGGATACGAAATGGCCAAGAGAAGCCTTAACAAGGTGGAAGAACAGATCGAAACCAACGTCCTCAAAGCGTGGTATGACAACGGTTTGTTGCTGCGCGAGATACGCGACGACAAGCTATACAAGAAAAAATATGGCACGTTTGAGGAATACGCAGATCAGCGATGGGGCTGGAAAAAGTCTCGTGCCTACCAAATGATTGAAGCGGCAGAGCGTTTTCAGGCAATACAAAATGTCCACAAAAACGGATCTTTTGTGGACAAAATCCTCCCATCGAATGAGGCTCAAATCAGACCTCTGACCCGGCTTTCCGACGCCGAAGCCGTGCACGTCTGGGGGCAGGTGACGGAACAGCACGAGCGCCCCACAATGCAAAAGGTCGAGGATGCTGTGCGGGCCTACAAGTCCAACCCTACGGTGGTGCCTGAGATCATCCCACCTGACCGGGCCAAACTATCCAGCGCCAATGCAGGGGTGCTCTACAACGCCGGTGACAACGACGAATGCTACACGCCGGAATATGCCGTGAGGGCGTTGGTGCCACATTTGGAAAAATTCAAGGGAAAGACGATATGGTGTCCGTTTGATGAGGCAACCAGTAATTTTGTCAAAGTGTTGGAGTCTGAGGGTTTCAACGTAGTTCGTTCACATATCAACGAGGGGCAAGACTTCTACACGCACGCCCCTCTGGATTGGGATGTGATGGTATCAAACCCCCCGTTTACAAACAAACGCGGCATCTTTGAACGCGCCATCGAGTTGGGCAAACCTTTCGCGCTCATAATGAGTAACACATGGCTGAACGACGCTGCACCAAAACAGGTGTTCCGAAACATCCCCCTCCAACTCTTGATGTTCGAAGAACGGATGAAATTCATGAACCAGGACAACAGCGAAAACAAGATCACGTTCAGCTCTAGTTACTTCTGCGTGGACGTTCTGGATCAGCAGATAATGTTCGACTCTTTGAAGGGATACGGTTATGGCTCATAAAAACCCAAAGGCTATAACATTCAAGACAGGTAGTCACGCCGACAGGTTTGAAAAAACAGTTCAACCAGACAAGCATGGGCACAGTGACCCGTTGAATGTTTCGGAATTTCATCTGCACGGACTCCCTTCTTTCGGAAACGGCAGCGCTTGGGCGCGAGACGATGGGTCATTGGCAAAAAAATACAAACTGGTAAAACGAAAGGGGCCGCAAGGAAGTATCATTTCTGTAGCGACCGCAGGCTGGGCTGAACTGTCTTTTGATGGAACCATTGCCCCCGAAGTCTACGATTATCACAAGAACAAACTTTGCGTCGTTTTGGCGATAAGCAACAACTTGGAAATGGATCATAAGGACGGGAGAAAGCACAACTTCAAACCCGTGGAGAATTGTGACGAATTTCAACCTCTGTCCAAGGCAGTGAACGACGCTAAAAGAACGCATTGCAATCGGTGCAAAAGCACAAACATCAGATTTGATGCGACACAACTCGGGTTTCATGTCCCTGTTTCAAAAGGGTCTACTGACTATAGAGGAACCTGTGTTGGATGTTACTGGCACGACCCGCTAGATTTCGTAAACTGCACAACCGGAGGAACGTAATGCAGATGCCCCGTAACGGATTTGACAGCCTGGCCGCAGTGGCCCGCCTGAACACGGACAGCACGTCACAGCACCGGGAACGCTGGCCGTCTCTGGCGTGGGTCTGGGACGAACTGGACGAGTTGCGACGCTGGCAGGATGAGGACCATGAGGCCGCGCTGGACGAGCGGGACGCGCTCACAGAGCAGCGTGACGCCCTGTCAGAGGCCGTCCGGCTGCTGCTGCAGCCTGACCTGGATATGGACCGTGTGCGGGCCGTTCTGGCGGGGGGCCGGTGATGACCGATAACGCAGAACAAGCTGCACGCATTCGGGCCATGTGGTCCGCGGTGGTATTAACATCACTCAATGATGCAATTCGCCATACCGCAACAGAGTCCAAAAAACACAAAGGTCGGGCGCTAAAAACCCTGACACTGTGGGCAAACTCACGGGAGGGTCGGAAAGTGTTTAGCCTGGCTGGTATCAACCCCGACAGGCGTGTTACTGACTGCATGGTGGCATTCGCGGTCAAGGGTGTGCCAACCACAACGCCGCGCAAAAAGGAGGACGGGCTATGATGCCTGCACCGAAATTTCCCCAATATAAGTCGCTAATATTTGAAACGTGGCCGATAGAGCGCTGCATCGGCTACGCCCGGAACCCGCGCAAGAATGATCATGCCGTTGACAAGGTGGCGTCTGCGATCCGAGAGTTTGGGTTTCGCGTGCCAATCGTCGCCAAGTCGGACGGCACGGTGGTGGACGGGCATCTGAGGCTCAAGGCCGCCGCCAAGCTGGGCCTGACCGAGGTGCCGGTGATCCTGGCCGACGATCTGACCGACGCGCAGATCAAGGCGTTCCGCCTGAGCGTCAACAAGGTGTCAGAGTTTGCCGAGTGGGACATTGACCTGTTGAAGCTGGAATTTGAGGATCTGGACGCAGCCGGCTTTGACCTGACGCTGACGGGGTTTGACTTGGGGGAGATAGCCGCGCTGACACTGGACGTCACCGAGGGCCTGACCGATCCCGACGCGGTGCCTGACGCGCCTGCCGTGCCCGTGACGGTTCTGGGCGACGTGTGGCTGCTAGGCGACCACCGGATCACCTGCGGCAGCTCGACTGACGCGGAGACAGTGGCCCTTCTGCTGGCGGGTGCGAAGCCTCACCTGATGGTGACTGACCCGCCCTATGGGGTGGAATATGACGCATCGTGGCGCAAAGACGCGCTGCCGCTGACGAACCCTGGAAAAACAGGCGGGATGCACGGCAAGGTTTTGAACGACAATCAGGCAGACTGGCGAGAGGCTTGGGCGCTGTTCCCCGGTGATGTTGCTTATATTTGGCACGCTGGAAACAAGGCTCACACAGTCGCAGAAAGCATCGAAGCAAGTGGTTTTGAAATCCGTTCGCAGATCATATGGGCAAAGCATCAATTCGTCATTGGTCGTGGGCATTACCATCCGCACCATGAGCCGTGCTGGTATGCGGTGCGCAAAGGGGCAACGGGCCATTGGGGTGGCGACCGAAAGCAAAGCACTCTCTGGCAAATTCCCAAGCCGCAGAAGTCAGAAACCGGCCACAGCACACAAAAGCCGGTTGAATGCATGAAGCGGCCCATCGAGAACAACAGCAGCCCCGGCCAAGCGGTCTATGAACCGTTCTCTGGCAGCGGCACCACGATCATAGCGGGCGAAATGACGGGCC
>Ga0222691_1000158_pt1 | contig 28541 bp, 26 predicted proteins | sample AntAcemetage1237_FD_179839 | JGI IMG/M metagenome (GOLD analysis project Ga0222691, IMG submission 179839) | Saline water microbial communities from Ace Lake, Antarctica - #1237 | ecosystem: Environmental > Aquatic > Non-marine Saline and Alkaline > Saline | place: Antarctica: Ace Lake... | reverse complement strand
TAAGATAATTTGAACTCATGTTTGTGTTCACAGACTGTTGAGTCCAAATAGTATCTTGACCAACCAGGATAATTCCCACCCTAGCTTGATCTGATTGCACACAGCCAAAGAAATTTGCAAGTGCAACTTGGACCATTGCAGAATTTTCTGTAATGGATGTCGCGGCTTCAAGAATGTGAGTTGGAGGACTGCATGATGTTGTCACACCATTAGCCTCTCCATCCGAACAAGCATTGGAAGTCAGATGTACCTCAACAGAAGTTGAAGTGTATGAACTTATTTGTTGTGGAATTTCAAACACAAAAGGATTTGTATTTGGAACCTCCACTCCTACAAGCTCGCCATCTACATAAAATTCCAAGATACTGTTTCCAGCACCTTGATCATTCCACGTTGTTTCAATCTCGTAGAAACCATCGCTAATTTCATTGAGAACGAAAGCTACTGTTGGATTCAAACCAAGAGCAACATCAATCAACACATCTTGTTCGATTTCGTATTCACCGTTTGTTCCAGTGAGGACGAGTCTCCATTGAGATGTTTGAGGTAGGTTGCCTAGGGTTGGTAAGGTAATGAGTGAGTCAACAATGACTTCATTGAACGAAAAATTAAATTCATCGTAGAACTCATGAGACCCATCACACAATACTCGCTCCATAAGAACACTGAACTCGGAATTCATATTACCAGAATTGGTAATCAGTAATTCTGAGACAAGTGATTCTTCTTGATACGAAGTAGTAAGCAAAGCTTCAACTTCCGTAACCAAGAATCCAGGCATTGTTCCTTCGATGCATTCCGGAATAAAATAAGGATCAGTTTGACCATTATTTATTTCTGGATAACAAACCCGATAGGTTTGTTCAGCATCAAGAAACAAAGTATCTGTATGTGTTCCCACACCAAAGACCGGAATCGATTCCAAAAGCAGAGGACTCCCATCGACAGATGTCTGCCAATACAAACCAGCTTCAACTCCACCAGAATTGTAATCAAAATTGATCACAACACCAGTGCCCACAATTTCCTCGACAGAAAATGCCACGAAGGCATCCCCAGCACATGAAAAGGACCACGAGACACTGTTTGACTGAATTGTATCCTGACCTGTTATCCAAGTCTGGAAAAAACCAGTCCACAAAGAGTCACAATCAACCACCAAGTCTTCTACAAGTACATTGTGAGAAATACCAAGTGATATATATGCCTGACTATTTGTATAAACAGTATCCGACGTTTGGGTTGCATACCCAAAGCGATAATTTACCTGATTTCCTGCCGGAGCCGAAAACCAAGCATCAACATTGGTGTATACACCAAGTTCAATTTCTGGCTGTGTCGGCTGAACAGTAAACACTTGAGCATTTACGTTGAAAGCAAAAAAGAAGAAGAAGATCGGGCAGATTTCAAAGAACTTTTTCATATAATTAAAGATTTTTTGGTTTTCCTATTTATATCATTTTCATGGTCTTTTGTCAATACAAAAACAAGGCTGTTAAACCTTGTTTTTCTTGTCTTTTTTATAGTTTTGAAACTCTTCCAACCAAGCTTTCGGGATTGTATATGCGTCCTCCAAATCAAAATCCCCTACTCTTGTTCTCCGAAGTGAGAATAAGGTAGCTGGAACATCAAGCCTCCTACCCAATTCTTCTGCAAGAGAACGAATATAGGTACCTTTGGACACCTGAAACCGAACCCTGGCAATCTGAAATGGTTCTTTGTTGTAAAAATCAAGCATTGAAACTTGTAACACTTTCATTGGTTTGAGAGGGTTTTCGACTTCTTTACCTTCTCGAGCGTATTGATAGAGTGGCTTTCCATCCTTTTTGAGTGCCGAATAGAGAGAGACTGGGAGTTCAGAAATATATGTTAGTGAGTAGACCGCCTCTTCAACATGTTTTTCTTTGAGATCAGGGAATTTTTTTTCATTTATAACTTCCCCTTCCATGTCACTGGTTGTTGTTTGTTGTCCAAACAATATATCTGCAATATACACCTTGTCCAAACCTATCAATTCAGAAAGCTTTTTAGTGCCTTTCCCAACACCCAAAATCATAAGACCTGTTGCTAGCGGATCAAGCGTTCCCGCGTGACCAATTTTCAATTTGCCAAAATGCTTTTGAATAATACGAATCACATCAAATGACGAAATACCAAGCAGCTTGTCGACAAGCAATATCTCTGGAAGTGTGTCTAATTGTTGCAAGTCTTTTTGCATATAGTGCAAGATTACAATTAAAAAAAGCCATCTGCAAGTGCAGATGGCTTTTAATACTTTTTCTTTTCTACAAATCACCAATAGTGATTCCGTAATTAGACCATTGATTTTCTTTGCCGGGAATTTTTCCTCGGCGCATTTCACCAGGCTTCATGTCTTTAGCCTCTAGCGGGTCACCAGGATCAAGCACAACTTCCTCATAGAGTAAAATTGTATTGTAGCTTTCTGGCCCAAAAATAAACGAGCCATCCTTTATTTTCAAAATAAATTTTTCGTTTCGTTTGTCTTCATTGGGGACATTCAAGACAGCGATCATCTCACTATCTTTTTGAATGAACCTGAACCAAATTTCTACAAAACCACCCTCATCTCCTAAATTGAAACTAACACCAACAAGGTCGCCCATCCAACCACTCAGACCATAGGTTTGCCATTCAAGAATTTGACCTTTAACGTCAGAACCAATGGTAATGTCTGATTTTTTTTGCTTTACCACCTGACCGTCGTCGTTGGTATAGAAATCATACGAAGACTTTTCTGTCTCGTATCTTTTTGCAACTAGAGGTTGCGAAAGTTTGACGAAGATATTCTTGTGATTAGTAGGGCTGACAAAAAAGTCTAAGTTCTCCTGATTAACCAATTTGTCTTCAGACACAACCTGACTTGCGGATGGTGTTTTGTCGATTACTACGGGATTTTGATTTTGCTGATCATCTTTTTTGCGCTGAGCGCTCATGTTTAGAGAACCCAAAAAAGAGAAAAGTATTACTAAAACAATGTACTTTTTCATAACTTGATAGTGTTGATTTACTCAAATACTACATATTTATGAGACTTTGTCAACGTTAAAGCACAGACCTAAGAAAGCTCAGTCGGTGCTGCTCACAAGGTCCATGAGTTCGTATTGCGTCCATATGTTTTGCTGTTCCGTATCCTTTGTGTGCATCAAATCCATAGTGAGGAAATTCGGAATGAAGTTCTTTCATGTATGTATCTCTCAGTACTTTTGCCATCACAGAAGCAAAGGCAATACTAGCTTCGTTCTCATCTCCTTTGATAATTGTTTGTTGTGCATAGGCAACAGGAGCTTTGAGTCCACCATCCAACAAAACAAGTGTGTCTTTTCGGTCTTCTGAAGATATTAATCGAGACAAAGAATCTGTAACACATTCAGAAATACAAACAGCTATTCCTGATTTGTCTATTTCATGAGATTTTGCTGAACTTATCTTGTAGTCAAACTTCCCTTGCTTTCGTAGTCCATCCAAATATTCAAACCATTTGTTTCTCATGCGTTCTGTGAGTTTTTTGGAATCTCGAAGTGGGAGCGTAGTTCCCTTCAAAATTTCATCAATATCTTGTATTGCAATTTTTGCGGAGCAGACATAGACAGGACCAGCCACAGGACCTCTTCCCACCTCATCAACTCCGACAACAAACTTGTAATTCATGCAATACATAGTAGCACAAGACAGGTGGTATAATACTTTGACATGAGCAAACAATTTGTCCATTTGCATACCCATTCTCACTACTCTCTTCTTGAGGCACTCCCTAAAATAAAGGCTCTTGCGGGAAAAGCACAAGAACAAAAATCTCCCTATCTAGCCATAACAGACTATGGAAATCTTTATGGTGCAATTGATCTGTACAAAACGTGCGAAAAGTTTGAGCTCAAACCCATTGTTGGAATAGAAGCCTTTGTTGCATCAAGCAGTCACAAGGAACCTGAAGACTCTATCGACAATAGAACATTTCATCTTGTCTTACTTGCAAAAAATGAAGCAGGCTACAAAAATCTCATTCACTTTGCAACAGTTGCAAACGTAGAAGGTTATGATTACCGACCTCGAATAGACGAAACTATTTTATTTGAAAAAACAAATGATTATTTTGTTCTTGCTGGAAGTCAGTTTAGCGAACTGGCAATTCTTGTGGAAAATGACAGACTTGATGACGCGCGACTCTGGCTTGAAAAATACAAAAAAACATTTGGTGAAAATCTCTATATTGAAATTACTTATCACCCCGAAGACGAAAACGACACAAAACGCCGAGATGCACTTGTTCTTCTTGGAAAGGAAATGAGCATTCCAATTGTTGCAGCATACAATACACACTACTTGGAAAAAAAAGACAAGGATGTTCACCAAACACTCTTGGAGATTTCTTCCAAACACGAAAAAGAACGAGCTCCTATTGATTTTAAAAATGGGGACTATTCCTACAAAACACCAGAACAAGCGTGGGAAGATTTCAAAGACTACCCAGAAGCATTGGAAAATACAGTAAAAATTGCAGAGCAGTGTAACCTAGAACTTGAACTTGGAACATGGACATTCCCGAATTTTGAAATTGAAGGAGGCATGACAGCCGACGACAAACTGCGGGAACTTGCCTACCAAGGAGCTGAGAAAAAAGACATTGAACTCACAGACAAAGTCAAAGAACGTATCGAATACGAACTTGAAGTTATTAAATTCAAAGGTTTTTCTGTGTATTTTCTTATTGTGGGAGACCTTCTTTTGTACGCTCGTTCAAATCACATTGTGACCACTATTCGAGGTTCTGTTGCAGGATCACTTGTAACATTCCTAATTGGTATCACCAATGTAAACCCTCTTGATTACAAACTTCCCTTTGAGCGATTCCTAAACCCGGAACGTCCTTCGGCTCCCGATATCGACATGGACTTTGCCGACAATCGGCGAGACGAGATGTTGAAATATGCACGTCAAAAATATGGAAATGAAAAAGTAGCTCAAATTGGTACTTTTGGTACCATGGCGGCTCGAGGGTCTGTGCGTGATGTTGCACGAGCGCTTGGATACCCTTATTCTGTTGGAGACAGAATATCAAAAATGATTCCAATGGGATCCCAAGGATTTCCAATGACAATCAATCGAGCAATGGAAATGATTCCAGAAATTGCAGATGCCTACGAAAACGAACGAGATGTTCGAGAGATTTTAGACTACGCTCGAGTTATTGAAGGAAACGTCCGACACATTTCTGTTCACGCCGCTGGTGTTGTTATTTCTCCTACACTTCTCGAGGATTTTGTGCCAACACAACAAGATCACAAGTCAGGGAAAATTATTACCCAATACGATATGCATGGTGTTGAAGATGCTGGACTTATCAAGTTCGACTTTTTGGGTATTCGAAACCTTGCAATTCTTGGGGACGCGGTGCGGCTTGTAAAAAAACTACAAGACAAAATTGTTGATATTGAAGACATACCACTGGACGACCCAAAAACATTCAAACTTCTCGCTGAGGGAAAAACTATTGGATTATTCCAACTCAATGGTTCGGGAATGACTCGCTGGCTCAAAGAACTACAACCGTCCACTATCCACGATATCAATGCAATGGTTGCCCTGTATCGTCCCGGTCCGATGGAAATGATTCCAGAATACATTAAACGAAAACACAATCCTCATCTTGTTACCTACCTAGATGACCGAATGAAAAATATCCTTGATCAATCTTTTGGTGTTATTACCTATCAAGATGATGTCATGATGGTTGCGATTGAGCTTGCAGGATATTCATGGCTTGAGGCTGACAAACTTCGAAAAGCGATGGGAAAGAAAATCCCAGAACTTATGGAAGAGCAAAAAAAGAAACTTTTTGCAGGACTTAACGAACACGGAATGACTGATGCAAAAATTCGAGAGCTTTGGGCGTTGATTGAACCTTTTGCTGCGTACGGTTTCAACAAAGCCCATGCGGCTTCCTATGGACGTGTCGCCTACCAAACAGCCTACATGAAGGCTAATTTCCCTGTTGAATACATGACAGCTATTTTGACTGCCGAATCAGGAGACACCGACAAGATTTCGCAAATTATTCGAGAATGTAACAATATGGAAATCGAAGTACTTCCCCCAAATATCAACGACAGTTTTGGTGGCTTTACTGTGGTTGGAGAGCTTGGTGACCGAAGTATTCTCTTTGGGCTCTACACAATCAAAAACCTAGGATATGATATTTCGGACGCTATTATTGAAGAACGTAAAAACAACGGACCATACAAGTCGCTTGAAGACTTTTTCGATCGAGTAAACCACAAAGGTATGGCAAAGAAGGCGGTTGAATCACTCACTAAAGCTGGAGCGCTTGATACCTTTGGTGTAAACAGAGCAACAATTTTGAAAAATATGGAATCACTCCTTGATCACAACAAGCAAATTCACCAAAAGAACGCCAACCAAAACTCTCTATTTGCAGAACTTGATTCAAGCTCTCTTCCGAATTTTTCACTCAAAGAAGCAGAGCCTCTCGATAGCCAAGAAAAACTTTTGTGGGAAAAAGAACTTCTTGGGGTATATATTTCCGGGCACCCACTTGAAAAATACCATGATCAAATTCAGAAAAATGGAGTAACCATCGACAAAATTCTAGAACAAGGACGCGACAAACAAGATCTTGTTCTCGCTTGCCACATTGATGAGTCGCGCATGATTATCACAAAGAAGAATCAACAAATGGCCTTTGTGAAGGTAAGCGACCAAACTGACACAATTGAAACAGTAATATTTCCAGATTTGTACGCTGAAAACAAAGCACTTTTTGAGCCTGGAAACCTTGTTGTGTTGCGAGGGAAAATCAGTCTAAGAAATGGAGAAAAAAGTATTATTGCTGACAAAATCAAGAAGCTTGACTAATATTTTATTATATAACATAATAAAATAGAATCTGTAAACCAAAGAACTAATGAAGTACGCTGAACTACGCAATGTATTAAATCAGTATTCTTGGAAAAATACTGATCATCAAACAATATTCTCTGACTACCTCCCACGAGCATACAAACTTATTAGTGTTGACCGTGAAAATCTTTCAGAGGCCGATCAAACAAAAATTGATCGGCACATACTACATTTTTTCAAACCCTACTGCATAGTAGCAAAAATGCAAGGATGGAAAATTGCAACATTGTTTGAGAAATACAAAAAATTTATTTCAAAAGTATCCTCATCTTCCCATCAAGTAGTAACATCATTTAAAAGTGATGCTGAAATTCGAGAACTTCGAATGATACAAGCAATGGGCGGACAAGAGTACTATGAAAAATTATTTGATTAAATTACAACAGGACCGTTTTTACGGTCCTTTTTTGTTTATAAATACATAATTAAAAAACACTCACCGAGGTGAGTGTTTTTTAATTAAACATCGTAGTTTCTCATCTTGTCCATAATATCCATCACCTCATATGCATACTCTGCAACAATTGATGGTGGATTATATGTTTTTAGAATTTCTTTTGTATTTTTATTAGCGTAAAAATGCTCTGTGTTTGGGTTATTACCACCCAAGTTCCATGACACAATCTCAATCGCCTCTTGAGTAGAGTTAAAGTTGATTTTACAACTACCCCATCCAAGGAACGAGTTTGTAACACTAGAACACGCATGTCGTCCACCTGTTGATTCTCGAACTGAAATCGAAGCTACAAGAAAAGGGTCCAGATTGTTTACACGAGCTTCTCGTACAAACACCTCACCGTTTCCTTCAAGCGGCATGTTTCGATCCGCAAAATAAGCATCAATTTTTTTCGCTTCGTTTGAGATTAACAGGTCAGAACCTGAAAGTCCAGAAACCATAGAAACCTCTTCAGAAACGATTGTATTAGTCACCTCCGCAACATCTGGGTTTAACCCAGCAAGACTTGAAATAATAAGCGGGATAGCAACAAAGGAATTAAGTGTATTTTGTATAAATCCTTTTTGTTTTTTGATATTCATAGACGAGGGTTTCGCTCCCTCAACACCATCACAGTCCGCTCTTCCAAAAGGTAAGAGCCACAACACGCACGCCTTTCCGGCGTTGTTTAGAAACAAAATATCTATTTCTAAACAACACAGGAAAGATATAACTCCACAAACAATGAACCAAAAGAAAAAGACCCCCTTGCGGGAGTCCTTCTGACTGCCGTCATTATAGCAAACCAAACTCCAAACTGTCAATGGGCTAAAAACCAGAGGTTTCAAAAAGACAAAAAACCTTTAAAAACAAGGTTTTTTAGCATATTTTAAATAAAATACTCCTCAAAAACAGACTTTGAAGTAATGGAATCCCCTTTCAACCCTGAAAACAAGGGTTTTCAGACAGCTTGATAAAAAATACTTTTATGGTCAATTATTACCACATCATATATTTGACACCCTGACAACAGAAAAAAGCCTTTAAATTAAAGGCTTTTTTGTTGTGCTTTAGCGGAAAAGTATGATACTATCTTGATATGAAAAACAATGTACTTTATTGGGATGTTTACAACATAACAACCCAAAACTCACCTGTTCACAATGTAATGCTTAGAGGGAAAATTCGCAAATTCTCTCTACAAGAAAAAATAAACCTTTTAACAGAAAATGCATCTGACACAGAAAACACAGTACGGTTTGCCTTACTCCACAAAGAAGACCCAAGAAGCATAAAAGATTTCATAACTTCTATTGTTGCAGACGTAACTATTGTGAGAATTGCTGAGAAAATTCAAAATCCAGTATTGTCTAAAATGAAGGTTAATAACGAGAATAGATACAAAATCTAAAAACAAGACCGTAAGGTCTTGTTTTCTTATTCCTTTATCACCCAACCATCTTGCAGATATTCATCAATCTTCTTAAACTTAATTTCTTTCTCTTCCCCCTCCTTAGTAACAACAACCTTGTCATTTCTTCCATATTTCTTATCGGAAGTGTTTTGACTTTGGTTTACCTTAACAGAACCTTCTTGTCGCTCAATCAAATTCTTTTGATTGATTGCTTGCTTTGGAGGGTTATCCATTGGGCGTATTGTTTCAATCAAACCTGAAATCTGATTAATAGTTTCGGCCTCCATGGTTTTAAACATTATCAAACCTTCTCGTTTGTATTCAACAATAGGATCTCTCTGCCCATACGAACGCAAACTCACAGCACCTCGCAGATAAGACATTGAATCTAGATGCTCAACCCACAAAGTATCTGTTATGTGGAGCACTATTCTTCGAACAGTTTGCCAAAATTGATCTTCGCCTACGAGTTCTATCTTTTCTAAAACGAGAGTATCAAGCTTAGATTTGTCTGAGTATACAGAATATAAATATTCCTTAACCTCCTCATCTGTAGCTAAAAGCATTTTTCGTCGACGTGCATACACAGCACTTCGTTGAGTACTCAAAACATTGTCATACTCAAGCGTAGATTTTCGTCCATCAAATTGGAATCCTTCTACTTTCTTTTGTGCTGATTCTATTGAGCGAGAAATAAAAGAATTTGAAATCGCCTCGCCTTCCGGAAGATTAAGTCGTCCCATCATTGATTTAAGTTTATCTCCACCAAAGACACGACCCAGATCATCGTCCAAAGAAACAAAAAATTGAGTTTGCCCCAAATCACCCTGTCGTCCAGCTCGCCCCCGAAGCTGATTATCAATACGTCGAGAATCGTGACGTTCGGTACCAAGCACAAACAAACCACCAAGATTTTTTACATCTTCTTCGGCACCGTCTGGAGCCGGGTCGCCACCCAACTTAATATCAATACCACGCCCCGCCATGTTTGTTGCAATAACAACAGCGTCTTTCTTCCCCGCTTGTGCAATAACCTGACCTTCTTGTTCGTGTTTCTTTGCGTTCAAGACTTCATGCTTCACTCCCATGGAACGCAAATATTCTGAAAGTAGTTCATTTTGTTCAATTGAAATTGTACCCACGAGAATTGGCTGTCCTGTCTTGTTTATTTCTTTGATTTTTTCTGCAATTGCTTTAAATTTAGCTTGCTTGTTTAGGAATATCAAATCTTGGTTGTCGATACGTGCAACAGCCTTGTTTGTAGGGATTGTGATAACATCAAGTCCATACACAGTGTAGAACTCTTCTTGAGAAGTCTTGGCAGTACCTGTCATTCCTGACAATTTTTTATAGAATTTAAAATAATTTTGATAGGTAATCGAAGCAACAGTTTTACTTTCAGATTTAATTGGAACGTTTTCTTTTGCTTCCAAAGCCTGATGAAGCCCCATATTAAATCGTCGCCCAGGCATCATTCGCCCTGTAGATTGATCAACAATTACAATCTCTCCATCTTTAACTACATATTCTTTATCTTTAACAAAAAGAGCTTTTGCTCGAATTGCTGTTTCAAGATGGTGAACATATTTTATTCCTTGTTCAGTATAGATATTATCAATCCCGAGAGATTTTTCTGCTTTTTCAACTCCCTTGTCAGACAAAGTAACGGCACGAAGTTTTTCATCAACTTCATAATCGTCACCTTCAACTAAAGTTCCTGCGATAGCAGAGAAAGTAACATACAAATCACCAGACTCTTCACCTGGCTGAGAAATAATCAAAGGCGTTCTAGCTTCATCAATGAGAATAGAGTCAATTTCATCGACAACAGCAAAGTGGTGTTCTCGTTGAACAAGTTGATCTTTGTTTACAGCTAGATTGTCTCTCAAATAATCAAAACCAAATTCATTGTTTGTTCCATAAGTAATATCAGCCAGGTAAGCTTCCTTACGTGTACAAGGTCGCAGGAAATCATAGTCTACTTTATATGAACCAGTCTCATCACGAATCTCATCGTCTTGTGGAGTTGTAGCTGACTCATCATAGATGTATGAGGTGTTTTGTTGATTAACAACAGAAATTGAAAGCCCAAGGAAAGCATATACTTGACCCATCCAAACTGCGTCTCGACGAGCAAGATAATCATTTACTGTCACAACATGAGCACCCTTGCCTTCTAGTGCATTTAAATATACAGGAAGTGTTGCCACAAGAGTCTTACCTTCACCGGTACGCATCTCTGCAATATTTCCAGAGTGAATAGCCATTCCACCAATAAGCTGAACGTCGTAGTGTCGCATATTCAAGGTTCGCTTTGAAACCTCCCGAACAACAGCAAAAGCTTCGGGTAAAATATCATCAACTGTTTCTCCGTTTTGTATTCTTAACTTAAACTCTTGAGTCTTTGCTTGCAGGTCCAAATCAGGAAGATTCGAAATACTTTCTTCCAGAGAATTTACAGTGATTATTGTTTTTTGAGCCTGTTTAATGAATCGAGAACTCTCATCACCAAAAAGCTTTTTAATTGAGGTCATTATAGACATGTAGAGTATAATATCACATCCACAACCAAGAAAAAAGGCTTGCAGGCCAAAACAAAAAAGCCCTGAAAGGGCTTTTTTGTTAGGTAGGTAGATACATTGTGACGCGATATTATCGTCGTCGAGTTGTTTTTCGCTTCGCAGTCTTTCGCTTTGCAGTCTTCTTAGCAGTAGACTTCTTAGCAGTTTTTCGCTTAGCAGTCTTTCGCTTTGCAGTCTTCTTAGCAGTAGACTTCTTAGCAGTCTTTCGCTTTGCAGTCTTCTTAGCAGTAGACTTCTTAGCAGTCTTTCGCTTTGCCGTCTTCTTTGCAGTAGACTTCTTAGCAGTCTTTCGCTTTGCAGTCTTCTTTGCAGTAGACTTCTTAGCTGCTTTTCGTTTTTTTGTTGGCATATTTTTATACTTTATTATAAAAAAAATGTTCGACCTCTGTTTAATACATGCATGTATACACGAAGTTAAACATGTACAAAGTAATTATATCTCTTTGTACAAAATAAAATTATTTTCTTGTACAGTTTTGTGGATAACTATTCTACTTTTCACGCGAATAGTAGAATGACTTGCAAAGCTAAAAATATTTCTGTAGTGTGAAGACATGAAGGATACAAAACAGATAGAACATCTCGAAAAGATTTTTAAACTACTTGCCAACAGACACAGGCTGGCGATTATTAAACTACTCAAGAAAGAACCAGACTTACCCGTATGGTACATTGCTGACAAAATTGGTAGTAATGTAAAAACAATTTCAAAACATTTACGAATCCTTTTGATGGGAGGACTTATTGAACGAAGCCAGCACCTCAACGAAGCGGTGTATTATATTTCTGGAAGAAATTCTCGAATGATTCGATATATTATTAAGCAATTATAAGCTAACAAAAAAACCAACTTTAAAAAGTTGGTTTTTTTGTTAGCTTCTCTCCAATCAACACTAGCGGGTGCAAGACTCCAACAAAACAATATGTGAGTGCCGCCGCTAGCTGTGACTACAGACAAGCCTATACTTATATTGTAAGAGATTCCTCAATATTCGCAACATGGAAAACTTTTAGAGAAACAAAAAAGAAAAAACCCCGCAAGCGAGGTCGTTTCTTTTTTGTTTTGTTGGATGTAGAATCGCTTGAGCAACTCACAGAAAACATCATAGCAGTATTGACTTTATTTGTCAAGTTTTATATTATACACAGGCATCGGATAGTTACCCTACGGGGAGGAAAGTCCGGACACACCCTGCTTAGGCAGGAACACGGTAGCGGGTAACGCCCGTCAAGAGAAGTCTAGAGGTGCGAGCAGTGACGATGGATCCGAAAGGTGAAGACATCCCCTGCGGATGAATTCTGTGGCAACACAGAAGTGAAACGGCTAAATCCTTACCAGTGTGCAAGGTCGTACTCCATTCTTTGGAATGGTTTGTGCCGCAAAGATCTTGTTGGCAACAACAAGACAAGATAAATAACTATCGATAACAGAATCCGGCTTATAGATGCAATATACATGAAAAAGAACACCGAAAGGTGTTCTTTTTCTTTTTACTGTTTATTTTATTTTTCGACACTTTCAAATTTTTACGTTAAGAAAACAAAAGAAAGGCTCGTGAATAAAATTGCGTTTAAACGTAGTGGTCAGCAATTTTTAGAGTGTTATTTTTGTTTTTAGTAGAAAATTTGAGTGTCTAGGCTTTTGGTACTTTTTGCTATGAAAAAGTACAGAATAAATTTTAGGTAACACGCAAAGAAAACACTACAGCCCAACATCTACCCTTCCCCCAATATCAATACCCTTATCCGCGACAAAACCAGCATTAACCTCCCACACATACAAAGCATTTTGTGTTGGAGTAAATAAATTTGGATATGATTCTGGTGCTGCATTTTGTACAACGTACACAACTCTACCATTTGCATCAAGCCAAACAATATCAATATTGAAATTCATGTCTTGCATCCAGAATGGATATATTCCCTCTTCCTCAAAAACAAAGAGCATTCCCTCATCTTTAGGTAACATTGATTTGTTTGAAAGTCCTCGAGACCTCAAACGTGGAGTCTCAACAATATAAGTCTTGTATTCTTTTCCTAGAAATTCAAGGTTGATTGTATCGTAGACCGAGTATTCCCCGAGAGGATTTTTTGTATCTTGAGTGTCCTTTTGAAAAACAAAAAACAAAACCACACAAGCAAGGATCAACACCAGTAACGAAAGTAAAGTTTTTTTATGAGACTTATTCATACCCACAGTATACCATGCAAAAAATCAGCTTTCGCTGATTTTTATACTTGTTGAACTGTTTCAATATATGATTTTAATTGCTCGGGATATTGCTCTGTGTTTGTTCGCAATTCCAACAACAACGTTTTACCTTCTTCCAAATCAAGATAGGCTTGGTGAACAAATTTGTCTCCATAACCAGTTGTTCGTGGGGTTACCACAACTTCGTTGTCTGTGATAAATGTATCTCCAAGTCCGTAAGTAATTCCAGAAACAAAAGACTGGTAGCTACTATTCACAACAAACATCTCTACATCATCTTGGAGAGTAGCACCTTCGTATCGCTCCTGCCAATAGAATGGAAGTCGAACAACAGCTCCAGACTCTTGAGAGAAATCTTCATAAACCTCAAACTCAAATCCGTTTTGGTTATCTGTATATGTTTTTGGTTCTTGTTCAGTAACAAATCCATATGAAGGTATTGAACCTAGAATCTCATCTTCAAATATGAAATATTTTGAAACAGAAGAAACACCAAGAACACCTCCTGTTTCTTGAATTTCCTCTTGCGTAGTATCCAAAACAAATTCTTCGTTATTTCCTTTTGTAAAAATAATTGAAAGAATAACAAGCACGGCTACAATTCCAACAATGGTTATCATTTGATATACACTTACTCCTCTGTATGCAGTCATAATCTTTTTAAATATTATTCAATAAGTATCACTATACTACCATACTGGAATCACCCGATTTACTAATCAAAATAGAGGTCGCAAATGTCAAATAAAACAAAAAAGCACGACAGCCCAGCTGTCGTGCTTTTTTGTTTGAAAGAAAATATCTATATATTTATGCTCTTTGTTTTGTTCCGTTCCAACCAAATAAAGAGAGGTGGATCCACCGTGAACCTCACTTCAAAATAGGATTTTCGTTCTGTCTTTCCTGCAGAACATAGGTATTGGTTTTCCTCCAATAAAGGCACATCGTATCTGGTAAACTGTAAGCTTACAGATCGAGATCGACTCGATACATTTATAGATATTTGTAAACAAATTCTATAAACAGTTTCAAATTGAATTATTCCACGACCAGCTTCCGCTAGCCGTGCCTTGTTACGACTTAGTCCCTGTTACCGAATTTACCTTAGGCCCTCCGTGAGGAGAGACTTCGGGTACCCCCGGCTCCCTTGACTTGACGGGCGGTGAGTACAAGACTCGAGAACGTATTCACCGCGGCTTAGCTGATCCGCGATTACTAGCAATTCCAACTTCATATGGTCGAGTTTCAGACCACAATCCGAACTAAGGACAGTTTTAAAGGATTGGCTCAGGGTTACCCCGTCGCGACCCGTTGTACTGCCCATTGTATCATGCGTGTAGCCCAAGGTGTCTAGGGTCATGCTGACCTGGCGTCATCCTCTCCTTCCTCCCAGCCCACAATCCACAAACGCTTTTGCGCTTCTGAACTTTGGGCCGGGCAGTCTTATGTGACACGTATAACACATAATGAGGGTTGCGTTCGTTAGCCCACTTAAGGGTACAACTCAAGCCACGAACTGACGACGGCCATGCAACACCTGTCTAGCCGTCCCGAAGGAAAAAACTGGTTTCCCAGAATTGTCGTCTAGATGTCTAACCTTGGTAAGGTTCTTCGTTTATCATCGAATTAAACCGCATGATCCACTGCTTGTGCGAGTCCCCGTCTATTCCTTTGAGTTTTAGCCTTGCGGCCGTACTTCCCAGGCGGCAGATTTAACGCGTTAGCTACGCCTCTCAGAGGGTCGATACTCCGAAAAGCTAATCTGCATCGTTTAGGCCCTGGACTACTGGGGTATCTAATCCCATTCGCTACCCAGGGTTTCGTGCCTCAGTGTCAGAAATGTGCCAGTGTACTGCCTTCGCTTTTGGTGTTCCCCACGATATCAACGGATTTCACCCCTACACCGTGAGTTCCGTACACCTCTCACATTCTCTAGTCGCACCGTTTCGTACGCTATCCCCCGGTTAAGCCGGGATCTTTAACATACGACTAATGCAACCACCTACGCACCCTTTACGCCCAATAATTCCGGATAACGCTCGAGGCTCTCGTATTACCGCTCCTGCTGGCACGAGATTAGGAGCCCCTTATTCCTGAGGTAATGTCAATAATTTCTTCCCTCATAAAAGATCTTTACACCCCTAAGGGCTTCATCAATCACGCGGCGTCGCTCCATCAAACTTTCGTTCATTGTGGAAGATTCTCGACTGCAGCCTCCCGTAGGAGTTTGGACCGTGTCGCAGTTCCAATGGTGGGGGTCAGGCTCTCACCTCCCCTAGGCGTCATAGCCTTGGTAAGCCATTACCTTACCAACAAGCTGATACCACACAGGCCGATCAAGAAGCGATAAATCTTTACCCCGGAGGGACTATCAAGTATTAGCTACGATTTCTCGCAGTTATTCCTGACTTCTTGGTACGTTCCTATGCATTACTACCCCGTTCGCCACTAACCAGAGGAAAACTTCATTCCGAAGAAATCGATTTTCCAAGGTTCGTTCGACTTGCATGCCTTATCCACGCCGCCAGCGTTCATCCTGAGCTAGGATCAAACTCTAAATAAAAATAGTAACTAAAAGTTACTTTTTGAAACGAAACAAAACAAAAAGAATAATCTCAATGTTTTGCTTCAAGGGTCACACTACTATTGTAGTGATCATTTTTTGCATAACATTTTTCACACGGGTCGTGTGAAAAATATAGATATTTTCTTGTCAAAGAAATCATCTATAGAAGAAGGTTTTTCAACTTTCACTTTATAGAAAAACGCCTCTTTAAAGACGCAAATACAAGTATAGTCATGCAAGAATAAATGTCAAGCTTTTCTTACTAGATTTATGGTGAAAATTAAGTAAAAAAATAAAACTCTGATTGAGCCTTATTTTAAATGTTTTTATAGTCTTCAATTTCTTTATTTAATTGACCTTCCACTAACTGATTCCTAAGTTTCATCCAAATTAAACCGAGTTTATTCAAGCCATTTCCTTGTGGGCCTCGCCCCCAGTAATTATCATATGGTGAATCTTCAATAATTTGCACCTCACCTGTTAAGCGTAATTTTTCTTGTATGTAGGGATTCTGTACTAATTTTGCACGAACAATATTGTACATAATTGAATCCTTAATTTCATTCCAATTTTCTTTTTGTTTATCTTTGTGAGCTTTGGCAAACTTTTTTGCTTCATGAGGACAACTCATACTATAAACTTTTTTCTTGAGCACTTCATCTTCAAACTTCTCAGCCATGTAATGAAATTCAGAAGCCCATGCAATCACACCTTTATATTCAACGCGAAAACATGCAAAATTTGATGCCCAATAATGAAGATCGTCAAAGAAATAAATAACATTAAAATTATTCCTATCGTTAACTTGTGTATCCGACATAACTATAAATTACTTTTTAAAAAATTAAATCTTGTATATTCAATATCTTGTTCTGGAAATTTTTCAACCAGAGCAATATGATCAATTTTTACGTTTCGATCATACTTTTGTTCTGCTAAATATACCTGACCAGTTTTGTAGCCCTCTTCCGAAAGATCTCTAAAGGCCACTGTCACATGAGGAGTATACGGTCGAGGCATTTTGTACCAAAGTTCAAATTTTGAAGTTATTGATTTTTCAACTTCTTCCACAACACATTTAAGGTTCTCGTTTACAACAACATCAATCCATAGAACATAAGACGTGGTTACCTCATTTTTTCCGCCAACACGATCAGGCAATCCACCAAACCCAGAAAGTTGAACAGTACAAGAAGTTTGGTTTTTAGTAAAATCAACCAACTTTTTTTCTAAGAGATGTAATTCATCCTTATCAAGCTCAACACCATCTCCCAAAGTCACATGAGGGTCCCAAGAATCAAGACAGGCTCGAGAACCAGTCAGGTGAGTTAATGCTTGTTGAAGTTCTCTAATAGAATTTTTGTCTTCGCCATTAAGATACCCAACAATTGAAAACTTTCTTTTGTTAGACATAGAAATTAATTATTCTTCAACCACTCAATCATTTTCTTGTATGTGTTTGGTCCAGCTTCTCCATCAGAGGTCAAACCAACTGCTTTTTGAAATGTTCGAATCTTTGCTTCAGTTCCAGGACCATAATCATTGTCGATTGAACTACTTGTATTGTTGTAAAGATTTAGAAATTCTTGAACGGTTCCAACACGAGTTCCCCGACTCCCCTCCTTCATAAGCACAACATCATCAACAAGCTTTTGCAGTCGAGCTGTCAAATCTGAATGAGTAGTACTGGCAGCACTAGAAGTATCTTCTTGTGTTTGGGTATCTTCTTGAGTTTCTGTAGAATTATTTTCCCCTTCATCTGTAGTTGTTTGGTTTTGTGAAATAGTTTGGATTGGAGTTTGAGCTACAACCTTGATCTCGTCAGTATTGACCACACGAACAGGATCTTGAAGCGACGTAGCCGCCCAATACCCACCAAAACCAAGTGTTCCGATAAATCCTACTATAAGAAGATATGCTTTAAATGTTTCCATGATGTATTTTGCTTGAGAAATATTATAGTTACTCGTTTATTCTACTATAGAGAACCTCAATTACAAAATTATGGACTGTGAATCACACCATATTGCATTTAGAATAAATTTCTGCCATAATCTTCTCCATGAATAGTATTCTACCGTGGATTCAAATAATTCTAGCAATCATCATAACTCTCGGGATTCTTGCGCAAAAATCAAACGCAGGATTGGGAGGTGCCTTTGGTACTGGTAATGATGGTGCAACTACATATCACACAAAAAGAGGTTTTGAAAAATTTCTTTTCTATCTAACAATTATTTCAGCTGTTGTTTTTGTAGTTGTCACCCTCATTCAAGTGATTGCGTTTTAAACATTTGCTAGGAAAGCAAGTGTTTGATTTGTGTCTATAATACTTATACACAAATCAAAGCGATCAAATGAATAATTTAAAAAAGATTTTTTCAAAAATCTCAACCCCTACAAAACAAGAAGTTCGTAGTGCTATACAAAGTTTTTCAAAAGGACGATTTTCTGTCTTTCTTATTTTCCTGTGTGTTTTTTTTGTAAGTGGGATATCACTATTAGGAACTATTGTATTGCGACCCTTCCAAGTAGAAATTCCAGTTCACGGCGGAGTTCATCGAGAAGGAGTTGTTGGTAACCCAAGATTTGTAAACCCAGTACTCTCAAGCTCAAACGCAGACAAAGATGTTGAAAGTCTTGTATTTGCAGGCCTTGCAAGAAAAACACGAGAAGGTTCTATTGTGCTTGATTTAGCAGAAGATTTTTCTGTTTCGGACGACAATCTTACCTATATATTCACCATCAACAAAGAAGCAAAATTCCATGACAACACGCAAGTAACGGCAGAAGATGTTGTCTACACAATTAATCAAATTCAAAACCCAGAAATCAAAAGCCCAAAACGAGTTCTTTGGGAGGGCGTAGAAGTAACAGCGCTTGATGATGTTACGGTTCGATTCAAACTGACACAACCATTTATTGGTTTTCTTGAAAATACAACAACAGGAATTTTGCCTGCTCATATATGGGAAAACATTCCCGACAGTGAATTCGCCTTTGCTTCAGAAAACATACAAGCAATCGGGTCAGGACGTTACAAAATTACAAGTTCAACCAAATCCGCAAATGGAGGCGTTTCTTCGTACTCACTCAAAACAGCACGACAATATATTGGAGACGAGCCTTACATAAGAAAAATAAAGATACGTTTTTTTGAAGATGAGGAATCTGCACTCAAAGCTCTCAAAAACAAAGATGTCTACGCGGTTTCTGGACTTAGCGCAAGCTCTATTGACAAAATTCCTAAAAACAGTAGTGTGTACACAGCAACATTACATCGAATGTTTGGAATTTTCTTTAATCAAGAAAGTAATCCAGCACTTGCAGACAAACGAGTTAGGCAAGCAATCAACGCAGCCATAGACCGACAGCAAGTTATTCAATATGCTTTAGGAGGTTTTGGAGAAGCAATAACAAGCCCTCTTCCAACAACAATCCAGACAAACAACAAAGAACGAACTCAATTTGAACTCAATACAGACCGAGCAAATGCACTATTAGACCAGGCTGGATGGAGCAAAACGCCAAACGGAACCCGTATCAAACAAGGAAGTGAGCTTTCTTTTACACTCACAACAGGATCAATAAAAGAGCTTGAACGGGCAGCTGAGTCTATCAAACAACAACTTTCAGATGTTGGAATTACAGTTACTATTAACATCTTAGGAACTGCAGATCTCAACCAAAATATTATTAGACCCCGAAATTTTGAGATTCTTCTTTTTGGTCAAATCATAAACCAAGAATCTGACCTATTTGCTTTCTGGCACTCAAGCCAAACCGCAGATCCAGGACTCAATATTTCAAATTACAAAAACAAAACAGTAGACAGCGACTTGGAAGAAATTGTACAGACATTTGACCCAAATAAACGGGCAATACTCTACAATGACTTTGAAAAACAATTTTTCAACGATATTCCAGCATTATTTTTATATAGTCCACAACTCATTTATGTAGTCCGTGGTACACTACATAATGTAGAGCTTTCTCCTATTACTAATTCATCACAGCGACTTTTAGATATGCAAGAATGGTACAGTCAAACAGACTTCGTACTACCAGCATTCAATAAATAAACTATTACATTTTATATATTATGGAAAAACAAACAAACAATAATACATCGAACCCTAAGCGAACGGGTTCACGACGGTCATCTATAGTTAGACGGCCTCACCAAAGTTCGCAAACTAAACCAAATAACACACAAAACAGAACACCAAACACAAATCAAAACAGAACAACTCATACAAACAACTCAAATAACACCAATACTCAAAATCGACCAACTCACACAAATAACAATCAAAATAGGTCAAACCAAGCGGTCCGACCTCCACACAAGACTGGAACTGGACCAAGCACCCAAAAAAGAACTCCAAACAAACCATCTGCACGACGAGGTCCAGCAAAACGAAGACCGATGCGACCAATGAAGAAAAAGGTTATCCACAAGAAAAGCCTTCGAAACCAAAACAACAAATACCCAACTCTTGAAAAGAATGTAATCCGAATCATTCCACTAGGTGGAGTTGAACAAATCGGAGTAAACATGACAGCTATAGAAATGAATGGGCAAATTATTGTTATTGATGCTGGTATTGGATTTTCAAACGAAGATACTCCAGGGATTGATTACATGATTCCAAACACAACCTACCTCGAAGAAAACAAAGACAAAATTCGAGCACTTGTGATTACTCATGGTCACCTTGACCATATTGGTGCAATTCCCTACCTGTACAACCAAATTGGAAAACCGCCAATCTACACACGAGAATTTGGAGCACTCTTGATCAAATCAAAATGTTCTGAGTTTCCTGGTGTTGATCCAAAAATCGTTGTTGTTACTGCGGACGATGGAGATATTTCTATTTCTGAAGATTTTAAAATTAAATTCTTTGGTCTTACTCACTCAATCCCCGACTCAACAGGTATCATCATCAAAACTCCATATGGAGGTATTGTTACCACAGGAGATGTTCGTGTAGACAACATCGACGGTGTTCCACTTGAAAAAGAGTTTGAACAATATAAACTCTTCAAAAATGAAAACGTACTTTTGATGACAATGGACTCAACAGGTATTCCATACCCGGGATGGTCAGCGTCAGAATCAGAAGTTATTGAGACGATTGACGGAATTATCAAAAATGTTCCAGGGCGTGCAATTATTGCATCCTTTGCATCTCAAGTAGAACGTCTTGTTGGATTTATTGAATCTGCTAAAAAATACGGAAAATATGTTGTAATCGAAGGTCGTTCAATGAACACAAACCTTGGAATTGCAAAAGAGCTTAAACTTACAGATTTTTCACATGTTATTAGCGCAGACGAAATGAACGACCACCCACCACACAAAATTGTTATGGTGGTAACAGGTTCTCAAGGAGAAGAATTTGCAGCGCTCATGCGAATCTCAAACAAAACTCACAGAACTGTAATACTTGAACCTACAGATACTATTGTTCTTTCATCTTCTGTTGTTCCAGGAAATGATTATGCGGTTGATAAACTCAAAGACAATCTGTATCGATCAGAAGCAAAAATCGTAACATACATGGACAATGTTGTTCATGCTTCAGGACACGGAAAACGGGCAGAGCTAACTTGGATTCACGAGCAAATTGACTACAAATTCTTTATGCCGATTCACGGTAACTACTACCGATTGAAGATGCATGCGGAACTTGCAGAAACACTTGGAGCCAAACCTGAAAACATTGTCGTTCCAGACAATGGATCAATTATCGAAATTCGTGACGAAGGAAAAACAATCATAAAGCTCGACAAGAAAGTTCCTGGAGACCCTCGAATCGTAGATGGATTCTCGGTATCAGAAGAACAACATCTTGTAATTCGAGATCGAAAGATTTTGGCAGAAGACGGAATTTTCGTAATAGTTGTAATGCTTGATCGAAAAACAAAGAAACTTAAAAAATCTCCAGATCTTATTTCTCGAGGTTTTGTAGTACTCAAAGACAACAAGGACATGCTTACAAACGCTCGAACACTCATCAAAAAAACAGTTGAGGAAGCAGCGGAGAACATGAATCCTATCGACTTTGATTACATCAAAGACGTTACTGCAAACAAACTTACAAAATTCCTCATGCAAGCATCAGGAAAACGACCAGAAGTTATCCCAGTAATTCTAAGTTCATAAAACAAAAAGCGCCGAAAGGCGCTTTTTGTTTTATGTTGACACAACCTTAACTATTTGTTAAAAAATAAGAAACAAATATATAGAAGAAATGGATGAATCTGCACAACAACATTTTGAAACAGCTCGCGCATGGATCAAAAAAAATTTGGAATGTTTACCACCAGACCTGGTACATACGGGGGACATGCGTAAAGTTGAAAACATTAAAGGAATGACTAAAGTGTTTCCTTATGTAGACATTAAAAAAAATCAGGATGATGGAGATATAGATCTAAAAAACGACCGGCTAACACTCTCGTTGTATGAACAGAGAGTGACTCGAGTTCTAGGTTGGTTCATAAATGACGAAACATTTCGAGGTATCCCTTACAAACCTAAAAGCCAAATGTAAACACACCTCTCAATAATCCAAAGCAACGCGCAAGCGTTGCTTTTTATTTGTTACAATAGGGATATGATTTCTCATATTCTCAGAAAATTTAAATCAATATACGAAACAAATTTTATTCTAGTGATTGCGGTCTCAAGCACTGCCTACATGCATTCAAGTTATTTGAAATCCCTAGGGACACCAATCCCCGAAGGAATCCTGTTTGCTTTTGGTTCTATACTTGCACTTATCACAACAATGCAAACACCCAAGCTATTTCAAAGATATGGCGTTGTTCCAACGGTTGGCTTTGCAAGTATTTTAAATGCGTCTTCTTTCTTGCTTATGTATCTTTCTATCTCTGAAATTGTTTCTGTTCTAGCCTTTGTAACAGTTGTAGGATCAACAGCAGTGCTTCTTGTTGGTCTTGATATGATTATCCAACACTACAGCGACAAAAAAGATACTGGTGAAGTACGAGGAATTAATTTAGCGCTACGCAATCTGGCATATCTTGTGGGTCCACTTATCGCGGGGCTCATTGCCGAGGAGTTCAATCTTCCGTCTGTATATTTGTTTGCCTCCATAACAATGTTTCTTCTTGTTTTGTTTTTTCATGCGCGATTTTACAAACTCAAACTTTTTCCCAAATATCTCAACAGATATGGATTTAAAAATCTTGTGACTCTTTGGAAAAAGAAGAAACTTCGAGCGTCATACTTGTCAGGTTTTATTGTTGAATTCTTTTTTGCTATTTGGGCAGTGTTTCTTACAATTTACATGCACGAAGTTGTTGGGTTTAACTGGGAACAAATCGGAGTCTTGTTTGCGATTATGCATATTCCCTATGTTATCTTGGAACCCATCATTGGTGACTCCCTAGACAATAGTCACAACGAGAAGTTCGCCATGACAATCGGACTTATCCTCATGGCTGGCTCACTCGTGTGGATTAGCGTTCTACCCGACAAATCCTTCCTACCCTGGATTCTTGCCCTTTGTCTTTCGCGTATTGGAGCAAGTTTTGGACAGGTTGCCCATGAAAGCTACTTCTTCGCGCAGATATCAAAAGAAGATGCGGACTCTATTAGTGCATACCGGAGCATGACACCTCTTTCCTTGCTTATTGGCCCATTCGTTGGTAGTATCATCCTATTGTTCACAGGTTATCGGGAACTTTTCCTTGTAACAGCGTGCATACTCATCATCACCATAATCGCAGCAACCAAGCTAACTCACAATGACTAAAGAAAATTCCATCAGACTCAACAAATATCTCGCAGATCAAAACTACTCTTCGCGACGAGGATCAGACCAACTTATTGAAGAAGGGAGGGTTTTTATTAATGGAAAAAAAGCAGAGCTAGGACAAAGAGTTTTTGAGGGAGACAAGGTTGAAGTTGAGGGAATGGAATCAACAGCACATGAGTACTATGCATATTACAAACCACGAGGAGTGGTAACCATAGGAGCTCAAAACGACGAAAAAGAAATCAAAGATATTGTAGATTTGTCTCCAGGTATTTTCCCTCTTGGACGACTCGACAAAGATTCTGAAGGGCTTATCATCATGACCAATGACGGACGAATCACAAACGCACTTCTTTCTCCAGAGAGCGAACACGAAAAAGAATACACCGTAACCACAGACAAACCAATTTCCCACCAACTCCTTGTCCGACTTTCTCAAGGAGTGAACATTGGACATGTTGGACGAATAAAAAACTACAAAACCAAACAAACAGAAGTACGAAGAAATGCAAAAAATAGTTTTGATATTATATTGCGAGAAGGAAAAAACCGCCAAATTCGAAAAATGTGTGGAGCGGTTGGATTCAAAGTAACCAACCTCAAACGTTTTCGAATTATGGATATCAAACTCGGAAGACTCAAACCAAATACTTACCGAAAACTCAAAGATAAAGAACTTGAAGAATTTTTAGGACAATTAGGAATGTAAAAAAACTGCGTTATCCACGCAGTTTTTTATATCCTAAAATTTTTAGAATTTCTTTATGGGAACCACCATCAAGATAATTTAAATAGTGACCAAACAAATCTTTAGGTAGAACTGATTCATTTGAGTGATAATACACCAACTCACCGTTAGGGTTTCTTTCTTTTGATTTTTCAATAAAAAGTTTGAGTGGATCATCTGAACCACGAAAAAGAATACCAGGAAGAACAAAAGATCCTACTACCAATTTATACTCACCAGTCAAAGGAATTTTTTCAAAAGATTCTGCAAGTGAAATACAAATAGTAAAATCTACACCGTTCTGACCATCAAAAGGGTCTATTATAGACTCGGAGTATGATCTTTGCTGCATACATATAATAATCTTCATTGAATTTAATTTTAATTTAATTGAACAATATCACATAAAAGAAAAAACCGCCACAAGAGCGGTTTTATTTTTTGTATACTTTTTTAGACTCTTGAAGAATAAACTCACTCATTGGAAGTAGAACTTCTCGAACTTTTTCTTGTGTTGTATTTGAATTTAAAACCAAATCAAGCACCGCACGCATTTGAGGTTCTTTATCAGGATAGTATTCTGAAAATAATTGATAACATGGATACAGATCTCGACTATACTTTCCTGATCTTTCAATCAATATTTCAAGTCCTGTTCGTAAGATTCCTTTCCCTAACCATTCCGTCAAACTTTTGACTCTACTTTGACTTGGATTTTTCTCCTCCAGAAAACTTAAAAGTTTATTGTGTCGTTTCTCAAAATTTGGTGCATGCCAAGCAATATCTTTGGAAAGCTTTGTTTGAGGAACATCCACCTCATTACCAAATACATATAAAGATTGACTCAAGAGCAAGCCTTCACTTTCTATTGCAGATTTTGAATATTCACTAAAATCAAAACCATTAATAAAAGGAAAAGATTTTTGAATTTTATCTCTGTGAAAGAAAAAATCTTTATCAGAAATCTCCCCATAATCGCTTCTTAAAACCACAAAACCATCCAAATCTGAAACACCCTCAATAGCTTGACCCTTTGCCACAGAACCTCGAAGATACACCGAAACTAAATCATTTCCATATATATTTTTACAAGTTTCTATATATGATTCTATGACTGGTTTCCATTTCTCCTGAATCTTTTCAAAGGAGGCTGGATTAACTAAAAACCCTTCATTATCAATCTCAAAAAAAGAACCTAATGGTTGTATTTCTATATGTTTTTCTTGCTTTGGCTGTTCCATATATTTATATTATAACATCACCCTAAAGACAAAACCCCCTTCTCTAAAAACAACATTCCTTCATCAATCTGTTTTTGTATCTGTTTTTCTGTTCTATCTATATCAAAACCAAGATTTTTTGTGAGTGTTTCGATTTCAGTATCGCCGTGTTCAGTCAGGAATCGCACAATAGCAGCCCTAATTTGCCTGTCAGAGCCCTCAAACTTACTTTGTTTTGTATAGTGTCGTGATTTTGTATTCTTGCCCTTTCCTTGTCTTTTTAGCTCAACCCCATAGTCCATAAGTGCCCAGTACCATTCTCGAAAATTTTCTTTTGGTAAAGTTTTTTCAACCATTTCCAATAATTCCTTATCTGTAACATTTTCTTTATTTTTGAAAAAGTGATTGAAGTATACTGTTCGAATATTTGTCTCAACAAAGGTGTGTTTTTGACCCCAAGCAAAAGTAGCTATTGCTCGAGCGGTGTAGTGACCTATTCCTGGAATTTTTTCTAGTTCAGAAACTTCTTGCGGAAGCCTTCCGTTCAACTCACCCCGAACATACTCAGCTCCACGCTTGAGATTGAGTGCTCGCCTGTTGTAACCAAGCCCAACCCAGATCTTCAAAATATCAGCCTGAGAAGATTCAGCAAGAGATTTTACATTTGGAAACTGCTTAAGGAAAAGTGGAAGCTTTTCTTCTACGCGCGATGTCTGGGTTTGCTGGAGCATTATTTCAGAAACCCATATTCTGTATGGCACCAAATTTCGTCGCCACGAAAAAACACGACCAGATTGTTTGTAATAATTCAAGACAAGGGCTTGAAATTCAGTAATTTTCTTCTTGTTCACAAGGTTATTATACTGCCTTGGACTTGTTCGTAAAGTAAGAAATAAGGAAGGGCGCAACAAGGGTGGAAGTAATACTCAAAATCACAAGAGCTGTCTCAAGCGGTGTAGAAATAAACCCAAGAGAAACACCGGCAAACACAACAGCTAGAGTTGTAGAAAGTTGCGGCATTACAGCAGCTCCCATGATTTGAGAATGAAGTTTACTAAACCCGCTCACCCTACCGGCCCAATACCCACTCAAATATTTTACAAGTGAAGCCCCGACAGCAATACAAAGTACCAGCATGAGAGTTCCTTGAACTTTTCCAAAAACAGACAAATCCAAAGAGGCGCCCACAACAACAAAAAATATTGGAATAAACAAACTGTAAGCAAGTGTATTTATTTGAGTTCTAAGTTTCCCGCTAATTCGAGCTTCGGACATAACAAGACCTGTAAAAAATCCTCCAACAATAGGGTGCATTCCCAAAAATTCAAAAAGTAAAATAGAGGCAAGAAGTATCACAAAAACCAGTCGAAGGTCGGCGTCACGTTCCTCGCCACCCGTAATTTCAATACGTTTAAAAAAGTTTACAACAGCAGGAACAGCCCATTTGAGAAAAATAATTACAAAAACCAAAACAATAATATAGAGCCCTACTGGTAAAAAAGTGAGGGGATGAGTAGTTTGTATCACAAAAGAAAGAAGAAGCAAGCTTGCAATATCGCTTATGATAGCGCCTTGAACAATGGTTCTTCCTAAAGGCTTTTTGAAAAGATGAGTCTCATTCATCGCAGGAACAATAATAGCAATTGAAGATGAGACGAAGATTATTCCAATGAGAAAAGAAGTGGTCCAACCAAAACCAAACAAGAATCCAATTCCTAAACCGACAAGAAAAGGCAGGATTCCGTTCATAAGTGTTAGCACTATTGTTGCTTTTGAAAGATGCCGAAATTGATCAAACCGTGTTTCAAGTCCGGCCATAAACATGAGAAAGACGAGCCCTATATCTGCAAAGAATTGTATTAGTGAATTCTGAGTAAATAAATCTGCATTGGATGTCAGACCCAAAACAATTCCACCAAGAACAAGAGCAACCACCCACGGGACATGAAGTCGAGCAAATATTTCCGAAAAGAAAATTCCAGCAAACAAAACAATAATAAATGGAAGCATTTGTGTCATGTGTCTATTGTATAGTAAATAATTTTCTTCTTTTGTTGAAAAAAGAACAAGTCTCTATGGTAAGCTGAAAAAAACTACCATTATGAAAAATATATACTTAATTGTTCTTTTATTTTTTGTGAAATATAGTTATTCACAAAAAGTCATTCCTTGTTTTTATTCTGACAATAAAGATTCTTGTGTCTGCATAGAAAAGAAAAGGTTACAAAGCTTTGTTTATTTACAAACAAAAACCGGAAAGCTTTTCAATATCACGCCATCGCACTTAAAACATTTTACCTTTGTTGCGTATTCTGACTCTAGTATTGTTTTGAAAAACAAAAACAATACAATATATACCTACGATACCAGACGAAAAACATGGGAAATTAAAAAACCTCATTTACGAGGTCACGACAACGAAAAAGAATTAGGACCCTAGTAGGGTCCTTTTTTCTATACAAGTAACAGAGTTGCAAGCCCAAGGAAGGTAAAGAATCCAAAAATATCTGTGGCTGTTGTAATAAAAATAGTTGCTGAAGTTGCAGGGTCTTTTCCAAGTGATTTCATAATAAGCGGAATCAAAGCACCAAAGAACCCAGCTATCACTAAGTTAACCACCATAGAAACACCTACAACAACACCAAACAATGGACT
>Ga0222691_1000156_pt1 | contig 28632 bp, 37 predicted proteins | sample AntAcemetage1237_FD_179839 | JGI IMG/M metagenome (GOLD analysis project Ga0222691, IMG submission 179839) | Saline water microbial communities from Ace Lake, Antarctica - #1237 | ecosystem: Environmental > Aquatic > Non-marine Saline and Alkaline > Saline | place: Antarctica: Ace Lake... | reverse complement strand
CCCAAGCTTCTGGAAAATCTCGTAGTGTTTGGCGATAAGTAATCCATAGGTCTTTGGTAGGGTAATCATAGTCCACGACTACTCTAAAATCACTCTCTTTTAACAATTGGTTGCGTTTTTCTCGCATTTCATCTACTAAAAGCAATTCATATAAATCATTCAACTTCTCTTGGGTTGGCTTCTCAGATGTTTGGTCGTTCCATATTATACTTTCATAGGTCTCTCTACACGACCAACTTTTATCACCATAATATTTTGATAAAACTTTTGATTGCTCCATTATACACTATTATAAGAAATTTAAAAAAAAAATTATACTTTTTTTTTTAAATCAAGTTTTAACCGATTAAATAACCATTAAAGTATCGGAAGTCTTGTGCTGTATGCATCTCACCACTATTTAAATATATATTAATTTTATCTGTATCTTCCAAATCAAGTATCATAGAACCATTTACCTGTCTATTTCTATTGATAGTTGAAGGACCACTAGAAATTCCTGAAAACGCCTTAATGACTATAATATTATTCTTTCGTAGGTGTAAGTCTATACTTTCATTATTAGTCTCGCTTAATCCTCCAAAATTAACTAAATATTTACCGCTTTTTTGGATTGTAATAGTATCGTCATTATCGTTGTAAAAACAATTTACTTCTGGCGTTTGTTTTACTGAAAAGGGTATGTTTTCTCCAACGGGCAAAGATAAACTAACACGGACGCCGTTATCGAGTCCACCAAGCGACCAAGACGCGCCTGTTTGATTTATGACTCCGCCCACACTCAAATTTCCACCCACCGTCTCATTTCCAGTCACAGATAAACTACTCAAGGTTGTCGCTTCCGTCACAGACAAAGTTCCATCCACAATCAATCCAGCATTTTCTATTTTTAACTTGGTTAGGTTCGACTCAGTGGTTCCCGTTAAAGCATGGGTGTTGCTCACGATATTGGTGATGGAATCTTCATTTACAAATGCTTTATTATAAGTGCCAATACCACCAAAATCAAAACGATACACATCTGCGTTTGTAGTGATGATATTTGTAGAAACTAAAACTTGGTTTAAATTTGGGTCGTTGGTTCGGTTGTATAATTCAACCGCTGTTCCTATAAAATAATCGTGACCTGTTCTTTCGTATAATACTATACTCTGAATTTGATTTATATTTATCGAAGAAGTCAAAGGAATATACAATGATATATTTGGATTGGTAACGGCGTCGCCGTTTTGTATACCCCAATACGCACCTTCCGGTTCAAAAATATTATTTGCTACCAGATGAGGATACTTAATATCATGATAAGGGTCTAACGTTTTATCAGACCAATCCATAAAAAATGGAATATTGGATATATCTTCTAACGGAGTGCCGTCTACATTAAACGTAGAAGGTGTCACCAAACTAGGCAATACGTTCACATTATTCACCCACAATTGTATTTCTCTAATACCACGAAAGTGTCCAATTCCAGTTAGAGTAGGATAACGTATCACAAGCGTGTCAAAAAGGGGTTCGTCTTCCTCATAGGATTTTATAGTAACACCAGAAATATCTAGACTCCCTCCAATCACATTCAAATCACCTGCTACTACTACATCACCAGTCAATTCAGTGTTTCCAGTTACAGTCAAGTCACCCGACACGTCCAAGTTTCCCCCAATCGTAGTATTTCCGCTAACATCTAAATTGCCACTCATCTCAACAGGTTTGTAGAAATGCGAATTACCAGCATAATCTATTTTAAAAGCGTCGCCTTCGTCTCCTGCGTTAAATACAGCCACGTCTTGGTCTTCGCCTACACCAAACTGAGACACTTTTAGAGCCGGACCCGTCCCTTGATTGGAAATGTCCAGTTGTGTGCTTATGATGACCTCATTGTTTACGGTCGTAATGTTTTGTATGATTTCGTTGAAATTAAAATTTCCAGTTACATTCAAGTCACCCGACACGTCCAAGTTTCCGGTGATGCGCTCCGAACCTGTCACAAGCAAGTTATGAGATCCAGAAGCGCCACCAATCCCAACGTTTCCGGTCAAAGTAGTTGTTCCGGTGATACGACCTGTACCACTCACATCTAAAAGAGTGGTTGGAGTTTTTGTTCCAATACCAACATTACCGTTAGACAAAATCGTCATTCGTACATTTTCATCTGTTCTTGTTCTCGTATCAGCTGGATAAGTATCAAACGCAATAGTAGCAGCTCTTAACCTAATTCGGTCAGGACCTACGGCACCAATTGCATCATTACCTTTAAAAAGTAAAAGTTCGCTTTGTTCAGTAGCTGAATATATGCGGTTTTCAATGACCGCGAGATCGTATCCATTGTCACCAAATCCTCCACCAAAGAAAATACTTTTTGTAGAAGAATCATTCGTATTCTGTCCTACATATAAATTACCTGATGCGGTTATAGTTGGCGCAGTAATGGTTGTTCCTGTTCTTCCTGTAATATTTCCCGAATCAATTGTTCCTGCTACTACATTTCCAGTCACAGATAAACTACTCAAGGTTGTCGCTTCCGTCACAGACAAAGTTCCACTCACCGTCTCATTTCCAGTCACGGATAAACTACTCAAGGTTGATTCGCCGGTCACATTCAAATCACCCCCTATCGTTGTATTTTGGCTTACATCTAGACTTCCACTTAAGTCCATGTTTTGCGCCGACACATCCTGCATAGTGCTTATATTGTTCACGATTAGAGGTATATTCGAAGTAAATTTATGCATTATACTATCTATTATTTTATATTTTAACTCAATCCGCGAAATCCTAAATATTTAACCGCGTCTAGAATGTGTCGGCGCAAAACATAGTCTAGATGTAAAATACTACGTGGAGTAATTTGACAGATTTCTCCGTCACCGGAATTGGATGCGTTTACGGGAAGTATACGTGGCGCGACCACTTATACGTGTCGGGACAGATTATACGTACATTAGATCGTTAAAACAGATATAACATGTCTAATGATTCCACCTTTTATCCCAACAATAAGCGATAAAGCATCGCTAATGTAGCCGAGCCCCCATATAAATTCCGATGAACGTCCAAAAAATCACCAGAAAGTTAACCTCCTTAATACAAATCCCGGCAAAGATTGAGGGACCGCTTTTAAACCATAACGAGGTATAACCTGCACACGAATACCCGTAAAAATACCAATCAACGTACAAGCCTATCATTAGACATAGAATATTAAGTTTGCCCTTCACTTGGACCCTTGGACGTTGTCCAAAAACTTAGAACCCTTAACCTTTACAAAACGACCTTTTATAAACCCCGAGGGTTAAGGCAACTCCCTTAAAGGTTCCAAGTTTTGTAGTTTAGCCTCCAATTCTTTTATAGCTTGGATCGCATACATATACAATCCCATATAGTTGACAGAATACATTTGTGTTTTTTCATCCAGATGAACCAAATGTTCCAATCCTTCTATTTCCAAAATATCTTGCGCAAGAACACCCGCTTCTTTTAAATCGTTTTTGTTATACAATTTAGGCTGAATTTGGCGTATCAAATCCAGTCCGTGCGTCAAGTCCTGTACGTTGGTTTTCAACCGAGCGTCGGACGTCTGTATCACGCTTTGTGCCGTGATGACCCCAGCGACCTCCAAGTCTCCGCCGATATACACCTTCCCAAACACGTTCAACGACGCGTCCACGGCGGTCGTCGCCCCTATAATAATATTGCCTTTGTCGTAATATAAGTTTTGGTTGGTATCGGGTACCCAGTCGTATACATTCAACACCTCCGCCTCCGAATCCCCGTGAATGGTGAACGCGCTATCTATATAAAAGTCTGCCGACGAATATACGTGTAAGACTTGTGCCGACAAATCAACAATTGACCCAGTGTCTAGGTCTAACGAGTCCATGGAACACGATACGATGGTGGTATCGCCCAGCAAAACGGTTGTAGTGTTGGATTGTAAGTTATTTAGGACAGTCGACTGGAAAGACGTATTTTTTGTGTTCACATTTATATTATCAAATTCGGCGTCCGCCGCGCGTATATTTCCATCGACGTCGAATAATGTCGCTTTGACCACAATCATACTAAGGTCTTCCAGGGTATTGATTGTACCAATACCTACAAAGGAAAAATCCACACCACCTCCAAATTCGAGTGTAGTCGAACGCAATGTCCCCACCGATAAAACACCCGTTATATCCAAATTTCCCGCTATAAGACTCGTATTATTATCGCCATAAAATATGGAGTCGCCCAATGTAATCGTATCATTTACACCCATCACCAACGCCCCGTTCATTTGAATATTTCCATCCATCGACAAATCGTTCCCCAAAACCATAGAACCGTCTACCACCAAGCGTCCGCTTAAATCTACGTCATCTATAAGTCCATACAAGTGGTCGGACAACACCATATTTTTTCCGGCACCAAAGACTTCGATGCCAACACGCTTGTTATTCAAATATAAGTTGCCGTCTTGTAATTTGAATTTATGGTAAGACGATATATTTTCAGTAGACAATACATTTAACTGGCTCATTATATATTAAAACGAATAAATAATGAACGATCGTGGAGAAGTACATAGTCCACCTGGTTTAGTACAAGAAATCTATGACCTATTGATGCCCTTGTTGAAAGACGACGTCCATATAGACGTCTACGAACCCGGCGTCGGTCCCGGTATATTTTATGATTTATATCCGTATAAAGACAAAACTACGTATCACGGTTGCGACCTATTTCATAATCGCCCGCCTTTTGTCCACGGCGATTTTTTCGACCAAACGTTAAGCTCCTACGACCTTGTGATGGGTAATCTGCCGTTCAACCAAGGCATCGTCCACACCCCCTGCAACAAAACAAGCACGAAAAAAAGCAAAACCATATGGACGTCTATGTTAAAGAAATGTATCGAACATATACGCCCCAACAAATACGGGGCATTTATTATTCCGTGTATATGGCTGAAGCCCGACAGAGCAAAGATACACGAGCTGCTTATGTCTAAAAAAATCTTATATTTAAAAACCTACGATTGTGCCGAAAGCAATAAAATGTTTCAGTACCAATGTCAAACGCCCGTATGTTATGTTATATTTCAAAATACACCCGAACCGCAATTAAACCTTTGGAACCATACGGCGTTTATACGCTTTCCCCTTGTCTCGTGTATCCCCACAAAAAACGTGTCGTTGATGTTGAAAAGTATTCAATACATACAACAGCATAACCTTAAGACGTTGTCTCCCATAAAAATCGCCAATACCAAACCTATGACCCGCCAAACCGACGGATATTTTTGTATTGAATCCATCACACACCATATATACGGATTTCACGCCACTACACCAGGGTCTTATCACGGAATACCTAAAATAATATTAGCGAATAAACGACTACCTATTCCCTTCGCCGATTACGAAGGCGCTTACGGATTGTATGGGCGAGACAAATATATCGTCGTGGGCGAGTCCTTGGAAACCGTGTATACTTTTTTGAACGACCATCTTATTCAACAAATTATAAAATCGTTTTGTATTCGTATGAATTTTTACGAGTTGCACGTGTTCCAATATTTACCGGATCCAAGACATTGCGATGTAGAAGACTATAAATTGAAAATCCAAAGTCTATAGGAACAAATCCATGGATTACGGACTATTGACCACCCGGTTTACCAACGAGACGGCTTTAGAAAACAAGCGATGGCGCGAATCCAACGAATACAAAGGGTGTATGTATTTGTTAAAATCCAAAATAAGCGACCGGTTGGATTATAACAAATTATATTTTGTGTTAGAAATGAACAATAGTATCAATAAAATTATGGGGATAGGCATCATCTCCATAAAGCACAGCGGGTGCCGCGAAAAAATATATTCCAATACATATTACAACCGGTATATGTACAAAGGATCCACGCGGGTCGACGTGTTTCGAGACGGAGACTATTGTATAGACCGCGTAGATGAATTCATAGAGTATTTCGAAGACCCCTTGTTTCGCGGGAAAGGGCATATGAAACGCGGGCAATCGATGACGCATTTTCCCTATAAAAAAATGACCCCTAAACATATTGAATTATTAAAATATTGGGTTAAACAAAATATATAAACTTATAGTATGTTGATACCACTTAGTCCATTAGTTAAAAAATACAATATACAATTCAAAGGCGTATTGCATGTAGGTGCCCACGAATGCGAAGAATTAGGCGATTATGAACAATATATACAACGCTCTAAAATTTTGTGGATAGAAGCTATGGAAAACAAAGTCGAAGCCAACAAAGCCAAATATGAACATTTGCTTATCGAAAACGCGGTCATTTCCGACAAAGAAGAAACGTTAAAGTTTAACGTGTCCAACAACGGGCAATCGTCGTCGTTGTTAGAATTAGGTTTACATAAACAATTTCACCCACATATTCATTATGTCGATTTTTTTATGGCAAAAACTCAATTGTTAAAAGATATATTGCCTAAATACGAAGACATCCATTTTAATTTTTTAAATTTAGACATCCAAGGAGCAGAACTCAAAGCATTGAAAAGTATGGGCGATTATTTGAATAATGTCGATTATATTTACACCGAAGTAAACAGCGATTATGTATACGAAGACTGTGCCTTAATCACAGAATTAGACGACTATTTATCACAATTTAATTTAAAAAGAGTAGAGACAAAATGGTGCGGACATTTCCGGTGGGGCGACGCGTTTTATATAAAACAAATTAAATAAACACATCTATATATGTTTAGTTTGTGTATAGCCACGATGGACCGATACGACGAATTTCTAAGTAAATATTTGCCCGAATATTTGGACAATGATTTGGTCGACGAAATAATCATAAGCGATGAAAACGGGCAAGATGTAGAAAAAATAAAACAATACTTGAACCAACACGCACATTATGATAAATTCGTATTGTCTACCAATGAAACAAATTTGGGTCCGTTTCTGAATAAATATAAAGCGTGTCAAAAGGCAAACAACTCGTGGATCGTATTGATGGACTCGGATAATTTCGCAAACAAAACCTATTTTGAAACGGCAAAAGAATATATACATAATCTTGGAACCAATGTCATTTTGGCGCCAAGCAAAGCAAAACCGGGGTTTGATTTTACTCATATGAATGGTTTTGTGTATAAAAAAGGAAACTTCAAACACAATAAACATATGGAAATGAAACAAAAGCAATCACACCATTCTAATAGTGACACATTAATGAATACCGGAAATTATGTCATCCATAGGTCTTTAATCGAACGTTTAGATTTAAGCCAAGAATTAAATATTTCGAGCTCGTCCAGTTGTGATGTAATTTATTTTAATACCCTATTGTTTGAACAATTGGACTTAAATTTACACGTGGTACCCAAACTGGAATACGAACACGTCGTTCATAAAAATAGCATATATATACTGACCCATCGTCAATACAGGCATTTTGCCGCGTTCGTAGAGGCGCGATACAATAGATTAGAGTGATTCTATCAAAAAATCGCACATAGGACCCAATTCAAACAAATGTTTTATGGTGGAATAATAGACCAACCTATTATTATATTGTGTCTCGCTAATATTCAATAAAGTATGTTCTAATGTGCCTATTTCGTCGGCGTGAATAACTACACACAATTGCTTGTAATCTATCACGTCTTGAAAAGGCAGCCAATTAACGTCGTTCCATATGTATATAGGTATGGTGCCTAATTGTAAACATTCGAAAAAACGAAACGACCCGCGTCCGTACCCTCTTGGAGCTAAGGCGAATTTAGACCTAAGGGTGGTTTGAATGAATATATCTTGTAAGGATTCATTGACAACCGGTTTCCAACCGCCCGAATTTATCAATGTGAAGTTCGCCTTTCGAGACAAAACATCAAACATTTTTTTTCTTACATTGGGCACAACATGATTGGACGTGATATTGCCTACAAAAGAACATAATATATTTTTTTGTGAAAAAGATTGTTTCGGCATATGTTCGAGTCTATGCTGACGATCTTCGTATATGAGCGGTATGGGTATATTACCGGAGCAACACCCGTATATTAGCGTGTTAACCGGCAATTTCAGAAGCGGTCCGTCGTCGTATTGGACGATTACAAAATAACCATGTTCGGAAGGATGGTCTTTGACCCAAGCGTCCAAATCGTTTTGTAATTGTGTTTTTTTCGAAATGAACCACGGCTCTATTTGAAAGTTGGTCCATAAGGCGGGTATATAGGTTCGGCGTGTTTTTTTGTTGGACATTTGTCTCAAAAAGTATTCTTCCAAATAGAGACCACGTTTAAATGGAGGATACGTATCTTTGTTTTTACAATAAAATAATTCATTGTTTATCATATACTTATTGTAAGAGAAAATATCTTTACAAATGAACCACGGTTCTGATCCGCGTTTAAAAAGCGTTTTATTTTTCCTTGTACATTTTCATCCTTTTTTGTTTACGACTACGTGGAACGCATAAATATCCGCAAAAATCCGAATAGTCCGCGTTTCTGTATTTACGATTGGCAGTTTCTGGGTCGGTAATATCGGCGTGGTCTGCGTTAAAGGATCTAGTTTGGGTATGTCCGGGCTTGTGCGTCCATACGCCGTCGTCGTTTAATCGGTAATAATGATAATCATTCCCGGGCGCCACCACCAACGCGCCTTTATAATGTGTTTTGGGGCAGTTCTTTTTGGTTCGGAACATATGCTTATTGTCGGATAAAGTACGATCCATCATAGATTTACAATTTAAATCGGCACCTTTTATCATGGGCATTTGTACGGCGTAGCCTGGTTGGGGTCGCCTACAACGGTGTCCAGGCTTATGTTCTTTCTTGCATAAATTATACGCGCGACGACTTTTCAAATTCAAAAAATAATTATAGCAATTATGACTTTCACGTACGAATAAATTCTTATCGTACGAAGTGTCCCATGAATACAGCCGTTCCATTATATAGAGGCGATAATTAAATTCTTCATTTTTTGAAAGTCTCTTTTCAAATTCAAGCTGTAGATAATCGAGTTATAGGTTTCGTAGTGTTCGGCGTCTAATTCGGGGTGTTGTTCTAAATAATGTGTATACGCCTTTATAAACGAACCTTCCACAAATTGAAACATATCTTTCAACGAAAGGTCGCTTTTTATCCAAATATGTTTATGACATATGTAAATGTTAGACCCGCCTAGGACCTGTAGAATCCCGCGATTTAAACTATGACGGACGACTTGTACCCACATGTCCTCGCGACAGGCTAAAATAGACTCTATGTCTAGAGTATTCAGAACCATTTCATAACAAGGCTTGTGAAACATTTCCAAAAACGCTACGCGCCGTTTTAATTGCTGAATCTCTTCTTTTAATTCATCCATTGATGTTTTTTTAACGAAGAAAAACATCAATTTTATAATCTTACCAAACTATAATGAACTTTAATTCGGACCATTATAGTTTAAACGAAATAAAAAAAATGTTCAACATTATTGACGGCGTAAATTTTTTTACGGACTTTACGCTACAAGACGTCGAACTAGCGAAGAAAAGATTATACGCGTATTACTACAAAGAATATCCCACCCGAGACACCAAGGAATTCTTGGACGCCTTAGCCAATAAAATCATTCAAGACAAATTCGCCGCGTCGCTCGAAAAACCGCAAAGTGTGTTGGTTAAAAATACCATAAAAGATAATTTAAACCCCAATTATAAAAACACGATCACCCGTGTCACCGAAATAGATTCACAATATAGACCGACTTTATTTCAATGTAATTATCCAGACAATTGCTCCGCCCCGAATTTGTCTCCCGCCAGCGAAACCATATTTAGTAGCAAATTGACCGATACGCTCAACAATACCATTTCTTTAAAAGTGGCGTCTATAAATATTCCGTTTAGTTTTTATAACCTAGAAGCCTTACAAGGAAACACGGTGCTCGAAATGGATATATGCAGTAATGCCGTATTGGATATAGACCCCGGTTATTACAACGTAGAAGAATTGGTCGAGCAATTGGTTCAAAATCGTGTATACTATACGACCAATCAAGGTGGAAATCACACCGAATTACATACACACTTCGATATATCTTACAATTCAAAAACGGGCAAAACCACCATAACCAATAATGAAATCTATCCGATTGTATTTACATTTTACCATAATAAAAATACTACCTTCGAACATACCCGCGTCAATAATTCTCTAGGATGGATATTAGGATTTCGCCGTATAACGTGTTCGGGTGAAGAGATATACAGCACGTATACGCTTGAGGTCGGCGGGTCGATTACGGGGGAATACATGAGTTTTATACCCACCATAAAATACTTCGTCCTTACTGCCGACGACCACAACCACAATCAAAGCAACAAATCCCTTGTTCAATTACACCAAGGCAAAGAATACATCCGCCCCACCACCTATCCCGAATCGTCTATTTGTTTAGAGACCCTTACTAAGGCAGACTTGACGCCTTGGTCGTATGACAACCGACCCCTCACGCGAAAACAAATCTATAGTCGCGCCTCCACCAACGATACCAACAGCGAACAGCCTTTAAAAATAGAACAAACCAACATGCCGAACATATTAGCCATCATTCCGTTTGAAGCCAAGTCGTTGGTTTGGGGACAAAGTATATTTTTTAGTGATAAAAATCAATATGCGCGCGAATACCACGGACCCGTAGACATTGAAAAGTTGTCTATCAAAGTATACGACGACAAGGGTAAAGTATTGAACTTGAACGGGCAAGATTGGTCTATGACGTTGTTGTCTAAACACTTGTATAAATATTAAAAATTGAAATAATTTAAATCCTATAAACCGAAATATGATTGTGACGATTTACGATACGACCTTAGATGTATTCGAAACCGGAGTCATATTAAGAAAGTTATTGTCGGGGCGTTGGAAAGAAATAAAAAACACACCAAACCACAACAAAGGCTATAACGTTATCTTGATTAAAAAAAAGCAATATATGCGGTCTTCTATTATTGCGCATGTCTTTCTAGACTTTAATATATATGAAAAAAATCACTATATAAATCATATAGATTTAGATCGCCTCAATTGTCGGACTTCCAATTTAGTAGGTCACGCAAAGAATTCCAAGAAACTACTTTTGTCTCGCGAATTAAATGGACCCGTAGGTTGACCATTTTCAAATATTATAATGGTCGGGAAACCGTTGACGTTGTAGTCTTTCATAAGTTTCTTCTCTTCTGGCGTCCCTCCCCCGACGGACACTTCAATCATTTTTTTATCGCCTAACTCGAGCGCGGTTTCGTCCCACACCGGCTTTAATTTTTTACAATGTCCGCACCAATCGGCATAAAATAAGACCAGTTGTTTGCCATCGCTCTTTAAATTATTCGGAAAGTCGCTCGCCTCGAAGGCTTCGTCCAATCGGAACGTGGTGTATATAAAATACAATACCACCAACACCGCCACTAAGAGAAAGGTAAATTGTAAATCCATTTTTTTCAGTTTGTTGGTCATTTTGTTCAAGAGCTTCATTATATATATATAATATTTTAAGAGTCTTGGAAGTCGCGAATGTCTTTTTCCAATTTTTTCAGGCGTTTGTCTATGTTTTCCGCGTATTTTTCTACTAGCGCCAGGCGGACCTCAGGCGCGGTCTCAGGCGCGGTCTCCATACCTTCTCTTAGTCTAAAAAAGAATACGATTACGAGCAATAGGTATAACCACATATATATAGGGCGTAAAAAATTGAAGATAAAAAGGTCTAAAGCCAACCCTATGACCTCTCCCTTAAGGTATCCTGGCGGCAAAACGCGGGCGTGTAAAACCATAGATGACATTATGACGACTTATTACGACCTACCCGATACGTTGTGTTCGCCGTTCTTGGGCGGTGGTTCGTTTGAATTGTACGTAAAAAAGAAATACAATATGAAATTAATTGTGAATGACAAATTCACCCCGTTGTTTCATTTTTGGTCTCAAGTCAAAACCAACTCCCAACAATTGTGCGACGACTTGACGCAAATTCCGGTCGTATCCAAAGCCTTGTTTACCCACTACAGAGACACCATTATGGATTTAACCGACCCGCGCCAACAAGCCGTTCAATATTTTATTATAAATCGTTGTTCGTTCAGCGGCGCCACGTTGTCGGGCGGATTTTCTCCCGAAGCCAGCGCGAAGCGTTATACGGCTTCGTCGATTGAAAAAATTAGACAATTGGACCTGTCGGAGGTCGACTTATACAATTATGATTTTGAATATTTTATAGGTCATTGTGTCCCTCGTTCTGCGTTCCTATTTTTAGACCCGCCTTATTATTTAGAAAAAAAATCAAAATTGTATGGGAAAGACGGAAATATGCACGAAGACTTTCGCCATGACGCCTTGTTTGAGTTGTTGCGAACCAAAGAGAATTGGCTGTTACATTATAATGATTGCGACTATATCCGAACATTATACAAAGACTATTTCATCTTAGACGCACAGTGGAGTTATGGAATGAATAAAAGTAAAAGGTCGTCTGAGATTATCATATTATCGATTCGCGTAGATTAAGTTTACAGGCAAGACGCCATCCAAACTATACGGGCTTTTCATAAGGTCCTGAATATGTTTTGGTTGACACGACACGGTCACCGATAATTTACAAAATCCCTTGGCGTTTTTGGTCTTATGTATTTTCGTTCGTATTCTCAATTGTTGGTCGATCTTAAACTCGGGGACCTTAAATTTACAAAGGTCGTCGCCTAAATGATACAAGCCTTTATCTGAAATTTGTATATACGAACATTTTTTATGGGCGTACAAGGTTTGGATCGTATCGTCGGGGCAATCCAAATACATATCGTTAAAATCGGTGGTCTCTATTTTTACAGAGAGCCATTCTTCGTGGGTTACATCTTTTAACATAAATGGCGGGATTTTATGGTGGAATAACGTTGCGTCGCACAACAATTGTTCAAACAACTCTTTGGATTTTTTGGGTATTTTCTGTCGCGGACTCCCTACCCATTTGTCTCCATCGTAGTTCAAAGAACACTGCATCCAATCGGGTGTGTTTTTTCTTTTGATTTCTATAGCGACCGACACATTACCCATAAGGCATTCGATATCATTTTTGGCACCACAACCTCCTAAATCGCATTCTCTTTGTACGTTAAAAGGGCGTCCGTTCAAGTAGCAGCGTTTGACAATATTATAAATTTGTAATTCATAGTGTTTTCCGCTAAACGAACACCCTGAACCGCGCTTCATTCCTTAAACCCATAACAGAATTTATTTTCAATTTATAACCACGCAGCGCTCGCACTCGACGCCGCAGCGCTCGCACCAGGCAACCCGCCGTTCGCACCAGTCGCCACACTCGACGCAGCGCTCGACGCCGCGGCGCTCGCACCAGGCGCCACACTCGACGCAGCACCCAACATAGTCGCCGCGCTCACACCAGTCGCCACACTCGACGCAGCACCCAACATAGTCGCGCCGTTCGCACCAGTCGCCACACTCGACGTCCCTAGCACATCAGGCACCGCACCTAGCACATCAGGCGCACCCAGCACAGTCGCTACACTCGACGCACCCACCGCACCCAACATATTCGCGCCACCTAGCGCATCAGGCAACCCATCCACACTCAACCCATCTAACTTAGCCACACTCGACGCAGTCTCAACTCCTGTCCCAGTCAAACCAGCGTCTTCTTTTGAATTGTAAATAAAAACCATCAACATTAAAAGGCAAAGGATTAAAAATAAAATATAATATTTTAAGGCACCATCACTGAGTATAGAAGCCTTGGGTTTATCTTTTTTACCTTTTTTCTCGCACTCACGCGGTCGATTGAAACCAAAGACATCTTCGTATCCAGGCGGTTCGGGAATACATTTTACAGGCAACTTCGGGACATTCGGGACGAGTTTGTCCGGCACCACTCTTTCTGGAATGAACGTAAAGGGTTTTAATTCGAATCCTAAATCTTTTCCGAATACTTTGCCCAAGGACGCCTTAATAGATAAATTATGTAAACCTTTGAATGGTGTATTGATTCCTGCGATAGGCGCATTGATCGCTTTATTTATAATCTTGTTGATCGCCTTTATCGCTTCATTGATAAATCGTTGTACGGGTACTAAAATAATAGTGTTCATAAAATGGACGAATTCAGAAAGAATGTAATTGTAAAACCCCCAAAATAATAGCGCCAAAATAATGGTTAACCATATCATTATATGTATTGAGTTATTTAATACATATAATAAAACGCTCTGTACTGGGATCGAACCAGTGACCTCGCGATTAACAGTCGCACGCTCTAACCAACTGAGCTAACAAAGCAATCTCCGACGGGACTCGAACCCGCAATCTTGTGATTAGAAGTCACACGCTGTATCCAATTTAGCCACGGAGACATGCAAAGAGCGGGATTTGAACCCGCGCATTCGAAAATAGTGGTGCTTGAAACCACCCCCTTAGACCACTCGGGCATCTTTGCGGGCGAACATTAATTTAAATAGTTCGGGTGTTATTTTTTGTTTAAAATAAATCTTCATAAATAGGACTTCTTTTTTGTGGTCGCTTTTAGGTTTTAAAGTATCCATATTATATATATGACTTTAAAAAAAATCATTTTACGCCAAAAGGATAACAAACAATATATTCATTACGAAGACCCTGACGGTATAGTATACAAAGAATTATCTGACGATGATTTTAACGCATTGTTGGAAAAACTAAAGTTTGACGACGATTTCGCCTTGCCTGACCGCCTAGTACAAGATTATATCACAGACGGTTCCGTTATGCCGACTTTCAAACGGAGTCTTTTGTTTAGCGATGAAGATATGCATAGTTTAATCGAGACCTTCCGACAGCACGTAAAAAGGAAAAGACGCCCGAAACAAAACACGAACCAAAAACGCAAAAGGACAAAGAAAACAAAAAAAGACCTAAACAAAAAAAAATACTAACTATATAATGTTTTCCTTGTTGCTGGTGTCCGTGTGCTACTTATTCGGTGGCGCCTTGGGTTTGTTTTTATCTGGGTATACGACAAAATACCTTAGTCCTAAAGAAATCGAAGACGAAATGAAGGAAGAATTGCTTATGATTGCGCAAATGGACCGGTTATGTTTTGAATCTTTGTACGATGACGAAGTGTCCAATATGCCTAGTGTCGCGTTGGACGATGACACCAAACGCCAACTAAAAGATAGCGTCCTAGACTACGAGGTGCCTGGTAATATAATCAAGATGTATTACGACTACGAAAAAGAAGGATTTTGTTATTATACAAAACGCGGTGAAGTAGGGTATAAATATTTGAATGTGGTTTGTCGTAAATATGTATTAGACCATAACGCAAAGGAATTATACCGCGAAGGCATCGAACTTATCGAACGTGCGCCGCCTCCTGAGATGGACGCTTGCTTTACCCGAAAAAAAATAAAACCGTTTAAACAGGAAAATAAGCGTGTCAATAAATTTATCCATCTAGGCACGTTCGAAGATAAAAAGACCTCTTTGGTGCCGACGCATAGTATATCTTTTATGGATTACGTTTCAAATAAGCCAAGTACCCAATACTTTTCTTAATATGAAAAGAAGACCCCAGTTGAATCTTCGCGATTTCATAGGCTTTCTTTTCCTTTTCCGTCATTTGATTCAAATACTCTTCCACTTTATCCATTGCGATGAAAACCCCAAAATAATTATATCAATTTTTATAATGCGGCACTACATTGAATTAAACAATATGGACGAAGACTACGAAGGTTTAAAAGAAAAAATCGAGTCGTTTTACGGTCAGCCCTTTGAATTGATCCTGGAGACAAAACATATCACCAAGGTGTCTTATGCCATGGTCATAGACTTTTCCTTTTTTTTAAGATATTTAAAGACCAAAGAACCTCATCTGACGTATACCACCATACTGGTGTATTCGGAATATATATATAACCTATTGTCTATTTTATTTACCTATTTGGCTCGCCCGATGGCGCCTGTAAAAGTGTTATATTTTGAATCCGAACTGAAATATATTAAAACTTATTATCCCTAAATATAGTAATGACACCGGAAGAAATCGTAGAAATTATGAACTATACACGAGACCCTATTTTAGATTCATTTGTAGATAAACTTAATGTGAAAGACACAGAGTATAAAAAAGAATTATATAGTATGATTTATAACTATCTTAATACGCCTTCGTCTTCGTCTGTAGAGTATATACTTAGCCTATCTATAAATGCGTTGGAAGCGGTGGAAGCGGCGAAAGCGGTGGAAGCGGTGTTTGAGTCGGGTGGGGCGGAAGGAGGAGGAGGAGGAGGGAGACAGAATGACGACCGGCATGGGGCTGAGGAAAGCCCACATGCGCGCTTGACACGCAAATTACAAAATATTCCCACCGATTTCAAGAGCAAAATCGCACCAGACTTCCTTCGCCAAATCGAAAAAAAATTTAAAGAAGATAAATATTATCTAGCCTTTTATATATTAAATTATCTATAATTATATATGCTAAGGATACTGCTTATTCTAGTGATAATTTATAAATATTATAAAGAAGGTTTTCTCTGTATCGGTGATGCCGAGGCAAAAAATGCGAAACAAACGATGGATGTACAAATAAACGCATATTATTCAGAAAAACAACAATATGTAAAGGATTCGGCTAACAGACTGAACGATTTAAATAATAAGAACGGCGAAATTGCATTAAAGAATAAACGTATCAAAGATCTTTACGATGAAAAAATAATATACGATAAAAATCATATAGGACAACAAAATATCTGGTTAAATGAATCCTATAAAAAAACAATAGAATCTTTAAAACAAAACGAACAAACGCTGGGACTAGCGTACGAATCCATATTATTGTTCAGCTGAACAAATATATAGTTAATATATGTTTATACTTTTATGTATTTTAATAGCCGTGCTACTTTTAAGAAAGCCACATAAAGAATTGTTTAATTTCGGTAAAAAATTTAAAAGCGTAAAGAAAGCGATAAGCAAGCCTGCTACATACGTAAACGCGTTCAAATCGGTCTCGAATGCGGCAAAAAACGTAGCCAGTGGGCAGTTCTTGGCAGACCTAAAGGCGTGTTCGGAAAGAAGAGGCAATATGAGCAAATGGATAAAAGACCGCGAAGTATATCGCGGAAAAAGGCGAGCCCGAGACTACGAAGGGACGTTTAAAGAACCTGAATCCATACTAAAAAATGGCGTAAATACAAATACAAAATGGAATAATCAGTTAAGGAATGATTTGGTGTCTATGGGTACACTAGAAAAAAATAACGCCTCTATTTATAGTGCACTCAGCACCGAAAATAAAAATTTAACCGAACTTCAAGATAGTCTCCAAACCATTCAGACAGACAACCAACTTCTAAAATAAAATATAGGTCTATAAAAATGACCCTAGAATTTTCTTTCTATTTGACCTATGCCTTTTTGATGACAACCGGCACTATCACCTTTATTGAAGCGTTAAGAACTAAAAACGATTCTATCCGCCATATTTTGAATTTAGAAACGTGTATTTCCGTCGTTGCCGCCTTTTTCTATTCGAATTTTATTGGTCAATTGGACCAACCAGATTACAAAAAAATAAATTTAAATCGCTACGTAGACTGGGCGATTACCACACCCATTATGTTGCTCGTTTTGATCCTTGCGTTCAAGATGAATGCCACGAACAAAGCGACGGTCAAGTTTAGGGATTATGCGATTATTTTGGGATTAAATTATGGCATGTTAGGGTCGGGCTACTTCGGAGACATCGGCATCTTTTCGCGGCTATTCGCCACAGTTGCCGGGTTTTTATTTTTCGGAGGATTGTTTTATAAATTAAACGATATGAAACCGACGAACCCGTCAAACGAGTTATTGTATGGCACGTTCTTTATTTTGTGGGCGCTCTACGGTGTGTTTTATCAAATGGACCAACTCCCCCGAAACGTGGGGTATAATATATTAGACTTGTGTTCGAAGTGTTTTGTGGGTATATACTTTTGGGCTTATTATGTGAACATATTCCGTTAAAAACAATATAAAGGAAACGCGTATAGTATAGTATGTTCTGGTAGCTCAGTTGGTTAGAGCGATGGTCTTATGAGCCATAGGTCGTGGGTTCAAGTCCCACCCGGAACATCTAGCAATAGCTCAGTTGGTAGAGCGACGGACTGTAGATGTATGTATTCCGTTGGTCGGGTGTTCGATTCACCCTTGCTAGAAAGTTCTGGTAGCTCAGTTGGTTAGAGCGATGGTCTTATGAGCCATAGGTCGTGGGTTCAAGTCCCACTCGGAACAATTTATACGGTGTAGGCACCATAGGGCGTTCGATTCGCTCGTGTAAAATTTAACTCGTTATAGTATAATGCCAGAGAGTAAACTATTGGCACAAGGGGCGTATGGGTGTGTATATTATCCTGGGTATTCTTGCGACGGTTTATCGCAAAGTAAAAAATATGTCTCCAAATTATCCATCGACAACAAAGACTCAAAAAGAGAATATGATATTGGTAAAATCATACAAACGATCCCTCACTATAAAAAAAAATTTATTGTGATAGAAAGGAAATGTAAAATTACGAAGATGCAAAAAAAACAAAAAGAGTGTTCCTTGGTGAAACCAAACGAAAAATATATTTTACTTTATTCGGAGTATTTGGAGTCGATCACCTTAGCCGAACTATTGACCAATCACTCGATCGACTATTTTAAATTAATTCAAATCGTAAAAACACTCACGAGTAGAATTTCAGATTTAATATATGCCCAAGTCGTTCATATGGATTTACATTTTGGCAATATTTTATGGTCAACGGAAGATAAGCATTTGTATGTCATTGATATGGGGTTAGCGTTAGATATGAATAAATTTTTTATCAACCATAAAATTAATATGGACTATTTAAAGGCAGAATGGTTTCATTATAATCCAAATTGGGGGTCTTGGACTATAGAATATAATTTATTGGCGTATATGATTCACGAAAATACGAATATAAACGAAGAGCTTGTTTTAGCGTGTATAAATAGATATTATGAAGCGCATATAGCCAATGAGTTTTATACAAAAGACTACGTCCCAGAAACGTATGCTTTTTTTAAACCTTTTCTCAAAAATACAAAGAGTAAAAATATGAAGTTATTGTTAAGTTACGCCAATACATGGGATTATTACAAAATCGCGTTTCATTTCATAAGTTATATGAACAGGAAACATATAGATTTTCAAGAATTGACTATGTTGTGTTTGTTGATGATGCATCCGATTCCAACCTTTCGTCCGACGCCAGAAGAAATCAAGAAAATTTTACAATATTTTTATAAAAAGGAATATTCTTCCTATAAAATAATCCGACGACAAGACGCCGGGCTTGTCGAAGAGTTAACTCGTTCGGCTAAATATGAATTAAAGAAATGATAGGGTTAGATATATATGGTGAAAAATCAGGGAGGCAACAAAGGCAAAAAAATCGCCGCCAAACATATGTTTCATAAAATACGGCTGGCGACGGAAGGCGAAGTGTACGCGGTGGTCACCAAAATGCTCGGCAATTGCCGATGTCATGTGGTCGGTTTAGACGGACACACTCTTATGTGTATTATACGCAAAAAATTTACAGGAAAACACCGACAATTCCTTCAGCCGGGTACGTGGGTGCTGGTTGGATTACGCGACTGGGAAACACCAACCGACAAGTTGCCCAAATGCGATTTATTGGAATGTTACAGCGAACAAGACAAACAAATCATTGGCAAGCAATCCGATTTAAACGTAGACCGATTAATACAAGAAGAAAAGAAAATGGAATGCGACGAAGATGAAGAGCCTTGCGAGATTATTTTTTCAGATATTTAAAGTTTAATGGTTTTATTTTTTTTCTCTTGTGTGCGTTTTGTTTTTATGGATTTTTCATTTTGCAACACCACAAACAGCGAACTATAATCTTGAAACAATTCAATCGTATCTTCGTAAACAATCGGGTCTACTTTCTGGAACGAGACAAAATGGTTTGTGAGGCGTTCTTCGATAAAGTCGGACAAATTGGTTTCTGTAAAATTATATTTATAAATACCTGTAATATGAAAAAGTCGCCCGTCTTCTTTTTTATGTTGTAAGAGCTCGGCTAACAAGGCGTTTTTAGTTAAAGTAGACGCACTTAGTTTCACGTCTATTTTTTTGAAATTTTCTAATTTTTGATTGATGACATATAAAAAAATAATATGAATATCCAATACGGGTCCGCGCTGAAATAAGCGAGTTTTTTTTTGTAGATGTTCTATGTTTTCTTTCATAAGGTCTTGGTGCTCTTTTATGTTGTCTCGAAAGTTCATTACATCTTCTTATATTATATAAAGGTCGTTTTTACGAGTTAAGCCGTGAGCCACCGCGAGTCTGTGTCCAAAATCTCTTCTTCTTCTTCTTCTTCTTCTTCTTCTTCTTCGTATTCTTCTTCTTCTTCGCTTGACGAGTCCACCGAATAATCGCTTAAATATCCGTCGCGTTCTAGGCGCATGGCGGTGTGGGCGTCCCATGTGCCGACCAATTGGGCGATATTGGTCTGGACGTTTTGGTAGGCGACTTCTTGTTCTTCGTTTTCGCGTTCTTCGCGACTCACCGAATCGATCACCCCGTTCTTGGTGAGCCGAACCCACCCCTTTTTCAAAATATTGGCGCGGCGGGCGCGGCGTCGCTCTACTGTCTTAAACAGATGCTTAAAATTCATAGTCGTGTCCTTTTGTTTAGCCCCTTTTACCAATTCGGGAAATTCGTTCATCGGGATCGTTTTTTTCCGCGCAGGGCACACGTATTTGGACATGTTGGACATTTTTGACATGTTGGACATCTTAGACATTTGATTATTCTATCGTAGGATTTTAAATTTCAATTTTTATAAATACATATTATATGTCTATCACTACTTTGAAGCGTAAAACTGCCGCCAAATATGGCAGACACTCTAGCGCCCAAGGCTTTTCGTTGAACAACTCCAGACGTATCTCTTCAAAAGAAGCCAACTATACCCCTTTCAAGGGACCGGACCCACGCGGGCACGGCGGGTCGCTGGCAAATCAGACGATTGTAGAGCCTTGTTGTAACACCTATGATCCGTTTGGCGTCGCTACTCCCACGGTTCTTAGTAATCACGCGCTTCTTTCCAAAAAACTGAGACCGTTGAATAGCGGATTCCCGAAAAATGTAGTACAACCCACCGCGTCAAACGATTATGAATTATTTATTCAATCGAAGGTTGCCGAACTAAAGCACACGAATGTCGTTTCAGGCGTGTGCGGCGAGTACCAAAAAAATGTAGGACCGCTCGATTATGCCACATATATGGCGACCCGATTGAAGAAAAATAAATGCTTGGCGCCCCCCAAACTCACGTATCCGCCCCGCATCCAACGAAGCATCGGTTGTATCACCAATATATCTTATGAAGAATATATAAACCAACAATCATGCTAATTTATCCGTAAATATTTTGCCATACGATTGGTGCGTGGTGATATAGTCGTGGGGTCGCATAATATAGTATTTCAATTCAAGATAAAATATTATCCTTTTTATGTTATAATATTTTATCATATTCAAGCAATCTAAACAAGGGGCAGAATTATAAGACACGTCGTCGTTTTTTACGCGCGAGATATACAACGTTGTTTTTTTAAATATTTTATTTATTTTATGGGGTTTACACTTTTTGGTCAACTGATATTTTAATTTCATCAATACACTTATCTCGGCGTGGCAGCTACATATATTCGTGTCGTTGTATTGCGTTGTATTGCATCCGCGCGCCACTATTTTGCCTCCGCGCGTCGCGACGCAGCCGTGTTGGTACAACAATTCCGACTTACAGGCTTCGTTTAGAGACAAAGAAAACATACGTTGATTCTTAAACGACAGCATAGTATAATTATGGATTGTTTTTAAATTCAATTTATATATATGAGCGCCAAAGTGACCCGTTTGAATATCCCGCGTAAAAGAGTGGCACGGATTCTCACCCGTATGAAAAAAAAGGAAATCCTATGGTCCGACGGAACCTCTGAGATTTACAAGATTCAACAAGGGGTGTATTATAAACATAAAAAAAGTCTATATACCTTATTTCGCACAAGTTCTAGCCGTTTTTGTAAAGTGCACCAATTCGAGTTGAGTCCAGACCAAACCCGCATTATGTTTTCGGTGGACCGCGTTGGCGACAACCGATTTTTTTTATATGTCAAACCGCTTTTAGGAAAAACTATCATCATCGACGAACCTACAAGCGGCAATTTTGTATGGGTTGACGATACGCACGTCATATTCCCCGCCTTAAACGACAGCAATAATATAGAAAAAACCTACGTATACGATCTTGTAGAAGAAACAAAAACACTTTTGTATAAAAACAAAGATACGTTCGTCCGTCTATACAACCTAGACGGCGATATTTTATTATACGACTCAGCCTACGACAGCGACGAAGTCTATCGCCTATACCCGATGACAAAACTATTTACAAGAAGAAAAGACGTCTATTATCCTTACATCCACAAGCAAGATGATTTGTGGTACATTCATAAAGTAAATCGCGGGACCAATAGCATTCAAACCACCACCGATTTTAAAACCTTTGTTGAATTATATAAAAACGACGACCCCTATTGTACGCTTAAACATATTCTTATAAAAAACAAGAAACCCTATTTTGTTTTGTACAAAGCCGGGGAAAAAACCCGCGTAGGCGGACGGCGCATTGACCCCATATATGACGTGACTCTAGACGAATCACTGGATATATACACGGAATCGTATTTGACCCCAAGACAAAAGGCGCCGAAAGATATACCGTATGTTGAAAAAAATGTGTATATAAAACCTATGTTGTCTTTTACCATAATGTATAAAAAGGGGCGACTACCGAAACCGTGTAAATGTGTTTTGTATGGATACGGAGCATATGGCGACGTCGGTATAAAATATTCGCCGCATTGGTTCGAATTATTAGACGAGGGATTTATCATCGTAGTCGCCCATATACGGGGAGACGGATATTTCGGATTCAAAGGACACGAGCAAGGACGAATGTTGCATAAAAAAAATAGTTTCAAGGATTTTGTTGAAATCATACATTATTTATTTGACCACTATACTTGTAAAGAAATGCTGACGTTATGGGGGCGAAGTGCGGGCGGATTATTGATCGCCGCCGTCTTGAACCAATACGACCTATGCCAAGTTGCCATTTTAGGCGTTCCTTTTGTGATGCCCTTGCTAAATGTCTCTTGTCGTAATTACCCCTATGGATACGAATCGCGTCGAGAGTTTGGCGACATAGCCTATACAAGTCATTATAACTATTTAAAATCTTATGACCCTTATTACAACCTAGATTTAAAACATCCTTATCCGCATATATTTATATATACCAACCTATTCGATGGGGCGGTGCCGATGAAAGAACCGCTGACCTATTACGAAGCCTTGAAAGAAGCCGATGTGTTTAAACGCAAAGAAAAAACATTGACTATATTTATAGACCAGAAATATGGACATATCCAAGGTAGCTCGCAAACCAGTAAGCAAATATCCAATGCCCAAATTATAGAACAAATTATAAAATTGAATAAAATGACGCCGCCATAAACCGGTATGTTGCGGATTTACATTGGACCGATGTATGCCGGAAAAACAACGTTGTTGATGAATATGTTTGTTGAGAATCCATCCGACAAAAAAGAAATCTATGACTTTGAAATGGGTGTAAAATGTTATAAAGGCGTTTTACACAATCACGATGTTCGAACGTTGCCCGCACTCAAATGCGAACATTTATACGACACAAAAGACGTATACGCCCAACGGGGAAACGTAGGATTGGCACACGATTCTCTCAGCGTATATGATCCGCACCCCGACCCTGTAAAGCACCCCGATATGTTCCCATGGGCAAACCGATTTGCCGATCATATATATATCAACGAAGCTCAGTTTTTCCCCGATTTACAGGCATTTGTATTGGACGCCTTGAAACAACATAAACACGTCTATATATACGGATTGGACGGCGACTTCCAACAAAAAAAAATGGGACAAGTGCTGGATTTGATACCCCATTGTCACGAAGTCGTCAAATTAAATTCCATATGTGCCAAGTGCGGAGAGCCAGCGATTTATTCCAAGCGTCTCACCGATTCAAACGTCCAATATTTGCCCGACGAAACGGCCTATTTACCGCTTTGCCGATTATGTTTTGATATTATATGAGTATAGAGTCCTCGTTTTGGGAAGCAAACAGCGAAAGCGACGAAGAAAATCACATTAGTTTGGACGAATTGCGCCAGTCGATCGCTCGGTCGTATGAACCCAGTATTATACATCAATATTCTTCGGCGTTAGATATTTTGGCAAGTTTTATTAAATCTCAATCGTTTATCTATAACGAAGCCAGTTATTATTGCCGGTTTAGATTAAATCTGTTGATGTTTCCGTGTATTTTTTTATCGTCTTTGTGTAGTGTATTGGCGACCACGCAGGCGGCGTATATACCCGCTATGAACGCGTTTATTTCATTTTTATTGTCTATTGTGAATTTCTTACAACTCGACGCCCACGCCGAAGCCCACCAAATATCGTCGAACCATTATTCTAAATTGCGGGTTACGCTGGAGTTTTCGTCAGGCGAGTTGTTGCTTTTTTCGAATCCTTTGTTGCAAAACGATGGGATACATAAAGAAATGGAATCGTGGAAACGAGTTAACCCCGGCAAAAAAACAGACGATAAAATGGATTTGCTTTGTAACGAACATGACAAACTTAAACATACTTTGATTTTGTCTCTTCAAGAAAAAATTACAGGCATTAAGAAAAAGGTCATTGAAATACGTGAGACCAATCGTTTTAGCGTCCCAAAATATATATCCGCACGTTATCCTATTATTTTTAATATTAATATTTTCTCGTTTATAAAAACGGTGTCAGATTACCGCGAGAACACCCTCCACACTCTGAAAAATATTAAAAACGAACTTCGCCATATAACGAAGCAAGCCGTATTAAACGAACTACAAGCCGATCGCGTAAAAGAATTGTATGCTGAAAAAATGGATAGTATGAAAGAATTGTTCGCGCTGGGCAACACCTATAATTTAATCGATATTATGTTTCAACAAGAAATTAAAAACCATATATTGTTTAAACAATATTTTTATTTGTTTTATCTACAAGATATCTTACATTTGGTTTCGGAGGTCTCTATTTTGCCCAGAGAATATAAGCACCCCTACGATTGTGGGTATTTTGACGCAAAACAAAATAAATCATTGTTAAGAAAAATACTTAACGTATAGAGGTTTTTAATGTTGTCGCTCGGTTGAACCACTCGACCAATTCGGTTTTTTCTTCGGTCGTTATAAAATATTCTATACGAGAAAAACGGTTTAAAATAACTACTAAAAGCAGTATAATTATAATCGTCATTATATAATGACAGATTATAATTCAGAAAAAACTAAATATATCATATTGGGTATTTGGTTTGGGTTAGTTTGTATTTTGATGATATATGGTACATATAGGAGTACCAATCGCATAAGGGATTTTATTCGGCTTTTTTTGGCTTTTATTTTTTACCCTTTTAAGGTGTTTGTTATGTTATCCTTGTTTATTTTATTTTGGTCTCTTGTCAAAACGATATTTTATCAAATTTTTAAATCAACTGGCGAACTGGACCAGGTCGCGAAGTCTGTCTTGAGCTGGACGTGGATGGTGGTTATTTTAGTTTATTTTATGACCGGAAATAAAATGGTAATAGGATTGCTTCTCTTAATGATTTGTTTTAGTATGTCTGGGTATGGACTAAGAAAGCAGTTCGTGGAGGACGACTTGTTCGGGTATGGACTAGTAAATCCGTTTGCCGACGACCCTTCCCCTAGAAGTCCATTGGTATATGTGTTACTAGTCATTTGTATCTTCTCATCCATTGCGGTGTTTGCTTTTTTAAAAAATGAAATAGCTCGCAAAGTTTCGGGATTTTTACTGGTGATATTCGTTATAGCTTTTGCCATTTTATTTATGACCGATATAAAGAAAGAGACAAAGAAAGGTACAAAAAGTCTGATAGAAAACCGTGTAAAAAAAACGTATATGGTTCCGTTTGAACTCCGACAACGCAAATGGTACGAGTGGGTCTGGGTTGCGTTCCTTATACTTTTGACCATGCTCAGTGTGATTCCGATCGCGTATTTGTGCGCCTATATTTATATGTTTAATCCTGTCCAATGAGAGTCTACGATTTTTCCATTCATAAATTCAATCTTACGAAATTGAAGGTCAATCATATCGTGACTTATCATAATAAGCGTTTTTCCAATGCATAACTTTAATATATTTTTCAACATAAGGTCTTTATTTTTGGCGTCCAAAGAAGCCAATGGCTCGTCCATAACCACTATTTTACTTTTTCCGAAAAAAGACCGCAACAACCATACGATTTGTTTTTGACCACCAGACAAATGGCTGCCGTCTAGTCCGGACGTTTGATCCATTTTCTCGGCAAACGTCTCGGCAACGTCGTCTAATTTCAAGTCGCGCAACAAGGCGATAATCGTTTCGCGACCTACGCCTTCTATTCCGTAGGTTATGTTTTCGTATAACGTGCGATTGAATAATTTCGGTTTTTGGGGGATATAAAAAATATGTTTTCGCAATTCTTGGTTGGAAATATGGCGAATGGAGACACCCCGAATCGTGATGTCGCCCATCGTCAAAGGTAAGAAGCCCAACAACAATTTTATCGCGGTGGATTTACCGCTACCAATGTGACCGACCAGAGCAATCTTCTCGCCTTGGTTTATTTTAAACGACGCGCCACTTAAAACAAAGTCGTCTTTATATTTGTGGTATACGTTTTTATATTCGATGACCCCGTTTTCAAAGCCGCCGTGGGTTTTGACATATTTGTTTTCAATGCTTTTAAAATATCCGTCTATGTCTCCTATCTCGCTTAGAAGCCTAGATAATTCTTTGATCACAAACGGCGCGATTTCATAAAACCGCAACACCGAAAAGGTCAGCGTAAACGTTGACACCAGGGTCTCTACATTTATTTTTTTATTCAAATAAGCCTTGTAGATTAAATAATTTAGGGTCAAAAATATAACGACACACAATACGTTCCAAATTATATTCGACACAAGCACCACGTCGAGGTCTTTGATTTCATCTTCCATTAGAGGTTTATATTCTTTTAAAAATAGTTTCTTTTCTTCTTCTTCTCGGTTGGCGCTGTAAATACTCACCAAATTTAGCACGGTGTCGTTTATATATTCAAATAAACTAGAACGTCTTTTATACCACGATAGTTCTATTTTATGTTTGATTAAAAATACATTATAAATGTACAGCATATTTAGTGCTATGGCGAATAAAAAAAAGAAGAATACGTCTAAGGATATATAATAATAATGGTACAATGCCGTCAAAGCGACAAAGACTTGGGAAAATAATAACATACGAATCGTGAATAAATAATTCATAAATATAGGAGAAATACAGGGGAGACGTGCTAATATTTCGCCGCTTCGGATGTTGTCAAAATCTAGTTCGTAATTGTCTAAAACATAATTGAACATGCGGGCGGTGGCGAACTCGCCAAACGAGGGTCCTATTTCTTTGCTACAATATAGTAACGCAATATCTAAAACCATAGTAGCGATATAAAAACCTACTAAATAGGCGATCAACTGGAAAAATTTAGACGATTGGTCTTTGAAAGAGTTTATTACCAGTCCATAATATTTGGGGATAATAACGTGCTGTATAGGATACAAGACTATCGTAAATAATAACCATAAAAAGGTAATCCATATATGTGTACTAGCGTACTCTTGTATTAAATGATTCACTTCTAACCGCATTATATATCTATAATAAAATAACCCTTTATAATATGACAGAGGTTCATTTAAATCAACATTGTTTTTTTTATGAACACATACCGTATAAACACGGTCTAGCGGACTACATTCCACAATCCTTACGCGAAGACGCGCTACGACCGTTTCGTGACACGATTCAACCCTTTCACAAAGACGCCTTTCGCGAAGACGCATGTCGACCTTTTCGCGACACGTTTCACAAAGACGCCTTTCGCGAAGATGCATGTCGACCTTTTCGCGACACGTTTCACAAAGACGCCTTTCGCGAAGACACCTCTTTATGGAAACACGGGCTACAACCAAACATATTTTACATGCGCGGAGGTAATCCACTTGAAGAAGACAAAATAGACCAATATAAAAAACACAAAACAAGTAATCCAAAAGATTATGAAAGATTATGGTCGATTTTAACCGAAAAGGTTTCGGCAAACACGGCAAAGGAGGCAAAGGTGGCAGAGGTGGCGGCGACAAAGGTGGCGGCAAAGACAGAGGTGGCGGCGACAAAGGTGGCGGCGGCAAAGGTGGCAGAGGTGGCAGAGGCGGCGACAAACTCAATGGCGACAAATATATTGAATCTGTCCACCACGACTTTAAAGCAAGTTACAGATGCGGCAGAGGAGGTGGCAAAGGTGGCGGCAGCAGAGGTGGCGGCAAAGGTGGTGGCGGCAAAGGTGGTGGCAGAGGCGGCGACAGAGAC
>Ga0222691_1000146_pt1 | contig 30039 bp, 25 predicted proteins | sample AntAcemetage1237_FD_179839 | JGI IMG/M metagenome (GOLD analysis project Ga0222691, IMG submission 179839) | Saline water microbial communities from Ace Lake, Antarctica - #1237 | ecosystem: Environmental > Aquatic > Non-marine Saline and Alkaline > Saline | place: Antarctica: Ace Lake... | reverse complement strand
CGGTGTCAGGTGATTTCATCATCCCACGCCTCGTCGACTACCAGAAGTCGCTTTTTAAGTTTTTTTCGAACAGCGTTCCAAATAAAGTGAGTAACAATATACATCGCCACTGGCTTGAGATCATCTTCCATGTCTCGAACAGAGAAAACAACAAGCTTTCGATTGATATCAACATTGGTTGGTTGGTTGATGAAATTTTTCCAAGTACCTTGAGTGTACTTTCGAAGTCGAGCAAGAATTGATTCGCTTCCGTCCATCCCCGAGAGAACGAGCTCAAAATCAGAAAGAAGTGGCGGCTCAATACTTGTGAAATCAGACTCGGGAGTAATATCCTTCATTGCATATGTTTCGGTGATTGCTCGATCAACTGTTGAATCTTCTTCTGGAGTAAGTCCCCCAAGCATAATTCGAAACATTCCCACAAGCTCAATTGTATTTTGACGCAAAACATCAGCGCCAGTCTCGTCGTCTCCTGGAATAGGAAGATCAAAAGGATTGATATGGTGCTCCGAAGAAAGTGCAATATTGAAATATCGTCCACCAACAGCCTCTGCAAGGTATTCGTATTCGCGCTCAGGATCAATAACAATAACGTCTGCGTCAAACATCATGGTTCGAAGGATTTCAAGCTTGGTGGCGTATGATTTACCAGAACCTGATTTTGCAAAGGTTACAGAGTTGTAGTTTTCAAGACTAAATCTATCAAACAAAATAAGACTTGAATTTTGTCTATTAATTCCGTACAAGATACCATTATCAGAAGACAGATCAAAAGAAACAAAAGGAAAAATACTTGAGAGGGGTTGGGAGTTTAGTTTTTGGTTAACATTTAAAATGTCATTTCCCGTTGGAATAACACTTTTAAACCCTTGCTCTTGTTGGAACAAGGCTGGCTTAATATACACAAGTTTTGACTCAAGCATTGAAGTTATTTCTGACTCGGTTTTTGCCAAATCATCAAGAGAGTCAGCGTAGATAGTAAGATAGAGACCCAGGTCAAACATTTTTTCTTGAGCTTGCTGTAAATTATCTCGCAAACTTTCGAGGTCATTGTAGGCAGCGTCGAGTTTTGGGTCCCGAACCAAACCTTTTGATTCTCGCTCATTGATTTGACTTTGGACTTCAGCAACTTTCTTTTGAAATTTTCTCAGGATTTTTACCGTGTCTATTGGGTGAATATGAATCGAAATATCAAAAATCTTGTCGAGATTGATAATAGGAGTAAACCAATTGTCTGTTAGAGTTCGTGGGTAAGAAATAACAAAATAAGTTCGAGATATTTTGTCTCCCAAATTGAGGTTTTTTGATGAAATTTCCAAAGCACCCGGAGCAATAACATCCTGCAACTCAAGTTTAGCTGCTTTGTAGATTTCATCAGGCAAAACAGGCAGGACGTTTTGTTCCTTGTTTTTACCTTTATTTGAATTTAAAAAATCTAATAATGCCATATTTATAAAATCACCTCTAACTTATCACTACTCTCACCTTCTCCAGGATTAAAAGTTTTGAAGAAAAGTTCTACAACCTGTTCTGTTTTCAAAAGTAGAGTTCTCACCCCCGTTCGCTTCAACCCTTGCTGAACAATAGAAACCCTTTGTTCAAGTTGGTTTCTTTTTTGTTCAAATTCTTCTTCATTAGTTTTTGATCCGCCGCTACCAGGTAGTAACTTGCCAAGAAATCCTGACGAACTTGAACTTTCACCACTTCCATCATAAGGAACAACGACAAAGAAATGCTTTGTCATAATATCATTTATTTCCATAAAACCTTTAATGAATTCAATATATTCTCTGGTTTGAACCTTGAGCAAGGGTTCTTGTTGTTCTTTCATTTTTTCCTGAAGTTTTGCAATATATGATTTTATGTTTCGTTTTCGAGACTGAATAACAATTTGAGTTGAAAAATCAAGCGTGTTCAAATAGTTTTGAAATTGCATAAGGGTTGCCTCCTGCTCCTCTGAAGATTTTAAACCAAGGTTGATTGAAGAAGCCATGAGAATAGATCGAAGACCGCCGTTTTGAAGAACGACGATTCCATCTTGAATTTCTTTAATTGGTACAAAATCTTGTGAATTATTAGACATATAGTTTATTCATCCCCCTCTCTCATGTCGAGGACATCCAAACTCCAAGACAAATCAGACAATCGAGATTCAGTAAGTCGAGGAATGGATGATGTTTTAGTTTCCTTTTTTTCTTCTATTTTAACTTCTTTTGCTTTTGTGGTTCGAGGTCTCCACAGATATAACTTTGATTGAACAATATAGGCAAAAAATGCCTGCATAACAAAAACAAATGGTTTTCCATTAACTTTATAAAAAGTCAAAGCCAGAGCCAGCCCCGCGACCGCAAGAGCAAGTGGTATGGCTATGATAGCAGGAAGCATTTTGTACAAAGAAAAAGCAATCCCTCCACCACCAGCAAGATACATAAATTGCTTAAAACTAAATGGACCAATCACCTTGTCTTCCACGTCAATAAATTGTGGCACAATGAATCGCATATTCTAAGTATATCAAGGAATAAGAAAATACGAACAATAAAAGCGTGGACAACAAAATAAAAAGCCACCTAGTGTGACTTTTTATTTAACAGGTTCACGATAAGGGTCTTGTTTTGTGTACCCTGATGATGAAGCGTTGTTTATGATAGTTTGATGTTCTGAAGTTTTTGATCCAGCTAATTTAGATATGTCTATCTCTTCACCGGGGATTTTACCTTGTTCCACCTCTACAACATTCTCGTTTTCTTGCTCTTGTGCCACCTTTTGATTTTCTTTTTTTTGTTCTGTTTGCTGACTAGGTTTGAGAGACATAGAACCCAAAATTGAACTCAGGCTTGAAACATCATTATTTTTTACTTCCTTAGTAGTTTGGCTAACTTGATTATTCAATCTTAGAGGTTCAATCAAACGAGGTTTGGCAATTTCAGGTTGTGGTTCTTCAGGAGCAGAATGTTCTATTGGTTGCGAGTCCCGCTTCTTCTCAACAACTTCATCATCGTCGTCGTTACCAAAAGAAACTCCATGTGTCTTCAAAAGGTCTTCTTCATTTTTTTCCAAACCCGAAAGAGAAGTTGGCTCTGAATCCTCTGTTTCGTCCAATTCTACACGATCTTGCTCTGCCTCAAAATCCTCTTGAGCTTCACGCAAGGCTTTGCGTATAGGAATAAAAATATCTCTATTGATTTCGCCAACAATTAAATCCATTGTTTCTTTGTTGACTCGAGCCTCTCTCATAACCTCGTGAACAAACTCCTGTCGATCAGAAAGCCCAAGCACGGCAAGGGAAAGTTCAGTTTGGAGAATCTCAAGCTGATCAACATGAAGCCCATACTTTCGTCCAATATTCAAAATTCTTCGCTCCCAATCAGAACTATGAATAGCGCTCTGTACGTAAGATGGCAGAGTCTTCATGTGCTGATCTATTGTATTTTGAATAGAATTATTGATCATTATGATGTTGATTTATTTTGCTCTTTGTTTGACATAGATCTCACCTGAGACGCAGCAGCTTGGTTTGCATCACCTCGATAATTATATTGTTGTGGAGCCGCCCAATTTTCAAGTGATTTTGCAAAATTTTCATAAATTTTAGCATTTTTTGCATGCAGACCACGTTGAGTTGCCTCAACCATTGACGCAAATCGAGCAACTTCATTTGTTTCCGCTTGGTACAAATCTTCAACTTGCTTAACTTGCTCTTTTTGATATTTGACACGAGACTTTCCAGAAGTAACATCAGATTGTGCGCTTGATAAGTCTGCCGGAGAAACAGTAATCCCGGCCTTTTTCTTGTTTAAAAGATCGTTGTATTTTTTTTCAGCTTTTTCTTGATCTTTTTCTCGCTTATCAAGCTCTCGTTTCTTTTCAAGATAATTCTGATTTCTATGAACCTCAGCTTTTTTGTTTGCAAGTTCATTTTCAGAATTTTGTTTGTTTTCTTGTGCCTCTGCTAGACTTATGTTCGTTTGTGTGTCCTGTACAGTTCTTTTTGTTCGAGTTATATTTCCTCTCGCATCAGTAGTTGTTTCTTCAACCTCGTACTCATTGTCAACTGTATCAATCTTTGTGTGTTCATTGGCCGCATAATTTTTAGCCTCTTCAACTTGTTTTTTAACTCTATCTTCTTTTAATTTAGCATAATTTTTATCTGACCCCTTCCCAGCAAGATTGGTTTTTAAATCACCAGTGGTTACAGCTCCATCTGTCGCATAGGACAAACCACTCCGAATTCCACCTAGAGCTGTTTTTGCAGGCTGAGGTATTTTAACATTCCGGACATCGAAGGATGATTTGGAAAGCTTTTCTCCATATTTTTTCATAAATCTACCTTTAGCAGTTGTTGTGTCAGCTCCAGCTGCCATTTTTGCAGCGCCTCTACCTACCGTTTGACGGAGCGCTGCCCCACCCACCACACCAGCACCCGCAACAGCAAGTCCAGCGGCTCCAACAGCTCCGACAACAGCATATTTCAGAGCCTTTCCCACGGCAGAACCAAATTCACCAGACATTTCTTTTGCTTGTTTCTTTGCAGTTATCAGCAAAAAGAAGACACTAGCGAACGGGACAATCACAGCCATGATTCTTTGTACTGTTGACCCTCCATCAACACTAAAAGGCGTTTTAAAAACAACATCAAGAAACATTATTGTTAAAAACAAGAAAAACATAAAAATAACAACGAGAAAAGAAAGTTGTAATGTTTGCTGTAGCCAGTCATCAAAGCCAAATTTTTTAACCTTGGAGGCAAGTGCCGGGATACTTTTGCTTGCGAAAGCAACTGGAGACATAATCATCATAATCCAAAGACCAAGTGTTCTTCCAACAAAGTAAATAGCAACACTGAAAAAGACCCAAGCAATAGCTATGTTAACAGCGGCGGCAATAAGGATGATAAGTATCACAAAACCTGCGGGAACCTCGTAATCAAAAACAGGACTAGTCAAGTTATTATTTCCAGCGTCTGCATCATTTGCATAAATACCAATTCCGTTACCTGTCGTCGTGGAATCTACAGAAGATACAGTGTGTTCCTTACCAAACATTTCTTGCGTTAGAAGTTGTTGGGGATTCACATAAGCCAAAATACCAGCAGATAGTGTTTTGTAATTAACGGCGTCCCCCATATCATCATTTTGAATGACAATTTTTTCATAAAAAACACGGCCGAGTATATTCCCAGCGTCAATAATTGCGCGGGTCATAAAGAGACTAAAGTTAATAACCAAAGCAATCAAAACAATCTTGGCAATTAACTTAGGGGCGTTTTGGTTTTGAATTCCTAAAACAAAAGTTATTGCAACATATAACAAAATAAATATAAAAGATATATTGGCAATATCACGCACAATCCTCCACCCCTGCTCAACAAAACCCCCATCTCTGTATGAGTCTGCATCAAGTGTATAGGCAGTAAAATAATCGAAGACCTGTCCACCAATGCTTGCCAACCAAGCCGAGGGATACAACACCACGTAGTAGAAAAAACGCACAGCACAACCCTCAATTGTTCCATCGGACGAACCCGAACCAACATCAATACCACAAGTAGGTAGTGCGGTTTGAGCACTTTGAAATGCTGGGCCTGTCGTTGTAATTGGGCTCTCCGCTTGCGCAGGGTTGTTTTCTGTTGGAGCAAGCACAGTACCTTCCCCCACTTCTTGAGCTTGCGCAAAGGCAGGGGAAACAGACACACTAAGAACTAGTGCGACAAGGGTTGTACACAAGAATTTCTGCACAAACTTTTTCATATAACATTATTAAGTATAACACCTATACAAAAGTCTCTTTTGTGTAAAAACAAAAACCGCGAGATGCGGTTTTTGTTTTAGTATAGTGATCCTCCACTATTCATAAAATCTTCGAGAGCCTCAAGGTTGTCAGAATATTCCGTGCTGGTATTTTGGTTTGAATCTTCTGGGATAATACTGAAACTTCTTGGGTTTGGATTAAAAGAAGCTATCATATCTTCCACAAAAGAACTTGTTGTCGGAAGAGACTGCAATCCTAAATCTTGAGAGATAGGAAGCGGATATGGGACCCTCTCTGTGTACCCATCGAAACTTTGTGAGTTCACTTGACCAACACAAGAAATTATCAAACCTGTGACACTCTCTGGATCCGAGGCACTACCTATAATTTCTTGAGTTTCCTGTATTTGTCCCTGAATTGATTGAATGCTCGCCTGAGTAGCAACATTACCAGCGTCAAGAACTGAAGCGAAGTCATCAAGGAAGGAAGTGTATGCTGGATCATTTTGTGGCGGAGTTATGTATGAACCTAGCTCGCTAGCAAGAGTAAGTACGGCGTTGTTGTATGAGCTATTTTGACCACCCTGACCAATATAGGTTACCTGACTTGGTGTGAAGCTTTGGAATGTTGCTAGGTTGTCAGCAAGATCTGGGTTGTTGCCAGTTCCTACGAGATTTTGTAACTCTTGAAGAATTGCCACATACTCCATTTGAGCATATTCTTCCCTAAGACCTACAAGCTCTGCAATAATACCCTGTGTTTCTGTAGCTATCTGCTGTAAATCACTATTACTTTCAACAATAGATTCAACATCAAGGAAGTATTCAAAAGCTTGCTGTCTTAGGTTGTTGTTGAAATCTTGATTTTGAGGACTGAATCTTTCACTAATAATATCTGCATACCCTAGGAATATTTCACTACCGATGATTGTAAAAAATTCAGTGTAATTAGATATCATCGGCACCACATCGTCAGGATCGGCAGACACACCCAAAATTGCATTTATTCTTGCGATGTATGGTGGGTTTGCCGAAATAGGATCAACATAAACGGGGGTGTTGTTTAAATATTCCCCAACAGCACTTGAAGATATTCCTCGCCACAATGGATTTGGCCCTGGAACACAGTAATCCAAATCATAAATTCTTTGAGCAGCAAATTGTCGTAATAGTATCAAATTTTGAACAAGATTGAGATAAGTTTCTTGAGCCGGAATAATACCCACAATTTCTTCGCCGTTTTCGGAATAACCATTAACAACCCCAGTGAAGTCGACCGTGTTAACTGCCTGATTTCCGGGGTTGAGATTATTTATTTGAGCCCACGCAACGTTGTCTTCAGTAGCACCATTAAAGCTTTGCAAACCTTGTGTGATAAGTTGATTCAAAAGTGCGTCAAAAATAAGACCGATGTTTTCGTTAAGTTCATCTGCCAACAAAGCTTGATCCTGAGAAATTCCAATTGCTTTTGTAACCTGTTGAGCAATCTGATTTCCGGGGGTTAGTGTCCGCCATTGAGCACAAACACTTCGTCCACGATAAATTTCTGCTTGAGCAACCTGATCTTCTGGAATATTCTCACAATCGCCATTATCACAATCAGAAATATAATCCAAAACATTATTTGGAATTTGATTAACAGAAGTTATGCGGGGTAACGCACTTTTTAGATGTCTCGGATCATCTGCTGGTATATATGAACCCGGACCACCACCACTTTCTGTTACAGCACACTCACGCTGAGAAAGAAATCCAAGACCTTGGTCAAGCTGTCTCTGAGCATCGATGGCAACGGGTATTCTTGTTCCTTGAATATTTCTTTGAATATTTCTAGCAGACTCGATATATGCTCCAAAGATATTATTGTTAGGCTCCACGTATGCTGTATAGCCAGCCCATCCTCCCACAGAAAAATCTGCCGTCCACTGATTGTATGTTCCGTGAGCCAAAACATTATTGAGAGAATTAATCATGTTTTGCTCAAAAGACCGCTGGAACGAGGAGAATACCGTTCGTATTAAAAGTTGCCCAAAAGGATATAGTTCTGGATCACTAAAATCTGCTGAGAATCCTAGAAGTTCCTGTGTCGCAAGATCAGTAAAGAATTGTGCCGGGTTTTCAACATAGAATGGCTTACCTTCAAAACCAGAGTTAATCCACTCCAAAGTAGAGAATGTAATTCGATCCATTGCTTGCAAAGCAATGAATCGTGCGATCTTGTCTTCACAACGCTCCTTTCTTGTTGCTTTTTCTTCTTCTTTTTTAATAGCCTCAGCCTCCTCCTTGATGTCCTTCGCTTCTTTTTCAAGTTTTGAATTATTTACAGGAACAGACTGACTCAAGAGACCACCACCGGGAAAATCCGAATCACCACTTATCACATCTATTGCGGTGTCAGCCACATCATCACCACTATTGAAAGGATTGATGGAGTTAAGAAAATTACCCCCAACCTCTTTTGCAATACACTCAAGCAATATTGGACCAAGCCCCGTCAAAGAAACAGAACCTTGGAAACTTCCACCAAACCGAGCTTCGGTACTTCCTCCCGACTGGGCGAACGCAGAAGAATATGCCAATAGAAATCCTATCAGTGTTACAAGTATTCTTCTTCCTAGTACGCGTAATTGTATTCGCATATTTATTTAACTATACCACTTTTTTGAAGATAGCTTGTTAACTTTTCTGATGATTGTAATAAATTTTCTTCAGCGATTCCGTATTCTTTGATTCCACGAACAGCAATGATAGGGTCTTCAAAATATTGAGAAAGAGAAAATAAAGATACCGCCATTTGCGTAAGTGCGTTCATGTAGTCAAGGTGAATAAGAGCAACCTCTGTTGGGACTTCTATTTTTTTAATTTTTTCGGGGACGGATGCATACAAAGAAATAATTTCTTCAAGTTCTGAAAGCTTGCTTTTTCGATTGGTTGAAATTGCACGCTCAAAAATGACCAACTCTTGATCTTTTTGGAAATCAACGTTACCCAAAATCGCGTTCATTTCATTAAAATATTGTTGAGCTGTCTTTGTGTCACTAACCACAATATCTTGATATGAATACAAGTTAACAACCTCAGGATCCAAAACTTCAGCAAAGCCAGCAGCTATTTCTTGGATGTCTTGAGGATTTACCGTAGAACCAGTTTGCTGTTGAATATTTAAAGCAACAGTCAAGAGTTGCCGAGCAAGTCTGTCAGTTTCTGTTTCTGGTTCAGACAAACCATCGATGGAATCAAGTTCATTTTTAATATCTTTTCGTCGTTGTTCAACTTCTTGCTTGTCTAAAATTCCATCACCATCTGTATCTGGATTGTTTGGATCAAGGGCCCACAAAGGCTCTTCCCAATCTTGCAGACCATCATTGTCACTATCAAGATCTTCAATAAATCTCCTTGTTGCAATTGTTTTTACTTCCTGTGTTATTTCTGTTTTTGAAGCAAAAATTCGAAACAGAAAAAACGCAACAGCTCCAGCAAGGATTACTGACCCGAAAAGAATTATAAATTGTTTACTTGGAAGATATTTTTTCATTAGTTAGACAGAATAGTTACTTAACTTAAACTGGATCATCAAAATTCTAATCAGTACCACCCATAGAGGTTCCATGAAGGTAGGTTCTATAGCCAGGAACTGGAGCCGATGGCGTAGATGTTGTTTGGCACTCAGACACCAATATCGGTATGTACAAACCAAGAATCCAAGCTGAGGGCATTATCTGACCAAAAGATTTTGAATTCTGATCTCCCACCATTAGAGTTGGTGTCATTGTAGCGAGATTCCAAAGGGTAAACGGACTTGGTTGTTTACCAGCCGGACATTCAACTCCAGGTGTTGGAGCTGTGATAATACGTCCACCAAAAGGTTTGTAAAATTGAGCACTCGAAATCAAAGGAAATCCTAAAAAGAAACAAAGAACAAGGACTGCAAATATTTTTTGTTTCAAAAAAATGTATTTCATATAAAAATTATACCATGCACTCTAGCAATGTAATTCACGAGCAAGTTTCGCAAACGTGTGCAAATCTAAATCTTCGGCTCGAGCAGAAGAGTCAATAGAACATTTTGCAAGAACAGCTTCTGTGTCTGGAAAAAGTTCTTTTAAATTGTTGGCTATTGTTTTTCTTTTGAATTGAAATGCTGATTTTACAACAGTGAAAAAATCTTTTTCAGAAAAACCATCAAAAAAAACTTTTGAAATATCAGAAATATGAATAATAGCCGAATCAATATCTGGCTTGGGAGAAAAATATTCCCGACCAACCTTCATAATATATTTAGGTACTCCGTAAGCCTTTATAGACAAAGACAAAATACTCTCTTTTCCATCTCGAGAAACAATTCTTTCTGCAACTTCTTTCTGAACCAGAAGAGTCATTGTTTTAGGTTGAAAATCATTTTCAAGAAAATGACGAATAATTGCTCCTGTAATATAGTAGGGAATATTTGCAATGACACGATATTCGCTTCCATATTCTTTTAATTGCAAGGTGTCAAAATCAAGAACATCATCATGAATGAGCTTAAAATTGCTATTTTTAGCAAATTTTTCTTCTAGAACAGGAAAAAGTTCAATATCTTTTTCAATAGCTATCACGCGCTGAGATTTTTCTAACAAAATCTTTGTTATTGCACCCTTCCCAGGACCAATCTCCACAACAAGACCTTCGGCGAAAGACGCCATTGTGTCTATGGCTTTTTTGGATTTTAAAAAGTTTTGTCCTAAGTGTTTTTTTGCCATGCGCACAACAAGTATAGCAAAAAGAAGCGCTTTCGCACTTCTTTTTAATCAATCACCAAATATTCAAAAGCTTCACCACCTTCCCCGTCAGAATCAAGACCGCCACCAAATGAGGATTGTTGTTCTGTCATATCAGTCTCAACATCGACAATGTCGTCCGGAATGTCTTTCAAAAATTCTGAAGATTCTTGAAAATGCTGCTCCCCATGAATATATCGAATAGCTGCATGAGACAAGAAAAGTTGTTCTTCTGCTCGAGTAATCGCAACATAAAAAAGCCTTCGTTCTTCTTCGTCGTCTTTGTTTGAGTCGCTTTTGCCATCAAAACTGTGTGGAAATAAATCTTGCTCCATTCCAACAACAAAAACGTAGGGGAATTCAAGACCTTTTGAAGAATGAACCGTCATAAGCTTAACTCCTGGTTTTTCTGTTTTGTCTTTCCCTTCCAAAGAATCTTGATCGCTTGCAAGGGCTGCGTCTTCTATCATTCTCTGAATTCCATCTTCCAAACCGTCATACTTGAGAGCAAAAGTAATAAGCTCTTCCATGTTCTCGATTCGACTTACATCTTCTTCGGTTCCTGATTTTTCAAAATCAGCTTTCAGTCCGCTTTCTTCAATAATGAATCGAACTGTTTCGCTTGGCAAACTTGCTTCGCCACACTCTCGAATTTTTGAAAGTAAATCAAAATAACTTCTTAATTTCGATTGAACTGCCGCAGACAGCTCTTCTTTGTTTCCCGCAAAGAGTTTTGCGATGGTTACTTTTCCTATTCCTCGTTTTGGAGTATTGATAGTTCGTTTAATATCAGAAAGAGAATCAGGATTGAAGGCAGCTCGTAAATATGACAACACATCCTTTACTTCTTTGCGATCAAAGAACTTTGTTCCAAGTACCATATATGGAATATTGCCAAACAGCATCTGCTCTTCCAAAAGGCGAGACTGAAAATTGGCTCTGTATAAAATAGCAAAATCTTCATATTTTGCTCCATTATTTACGAGAAATTCAATACTTTTTCGAACAAACTCTGCTTCTCTGCGATCATTTATTGCTTCAAAAATAAGAATATTTTCACCTTCTTTGTTGTGAGTAAATAGTTTTTTGTCCTTTCGTTTTTCGTTTTTTCTAATTACTGCGTTTGCAGCTGCAAGAATTTTTTGTGTTGAACGATAATTTTGCTCAAGCAAAACAACCAAAGCATCTTCGTAATCTTTTTCAAAATTCAAAATATTAGTCACATCAGCACCTCTCCATGTATAGATGGTTTGATCCCCATCCCCAACAACACAAAGATTTCTGTGTCGAGACAATGCTTGTGTTATTCGATATTGAGATTCGTTGGTGTCTTGGTACTCATCAATGTGAACATATTTCCATCGCTTGTTGTATTTTTTTTGAACCTCATCATTCCCTTCCAAAATACGAACCGTTTCTGAAAGAAGATCATCAAAATCAAAAGAGTTTTCTTGAGCAAGCTTCTCTTCATACCGAATCCAAACAGAGGAAACAATGGCACCAAAATGACTTTGAGCCTCTCGAGAATACATGTCGGCAGTTCTACAATTATTTTTTTGTGCTGAGATAATATGTTTTATTTTTTTTGGTTCATGAATTTTTGGATCAAGACCAAGTTCTTTTACTGATTCCTTAATCAAAGCAATAGCATCCTTTTGGTCTGCAATAGTAAAGTATTTTGTACGTTTATGAAACTCATGCTCTTGCCGAAGAATATACACACCCAAAGCATGAAAGGTTGAAACAAAAGGAGCCTCACCCTGCCACGCAGATTCTTTTTCCATCAAAGCAACCACTCTATTCTTCATTTCTTTTGCAGCCTTGTTGGTGAAGGTTACAGCCAAAATATTCCCTGGATGAACACCTTTTTTCACAAGGTTAAAAATTCGATGAGTCAATGTCTTGGTCTTCCCGGCACCTGCGCCCGCCAAAATAAGAAGTGGACCTTCTGTGTATTCTGCAGCACGTCGCTGGGCTGGATTGAGTGTTTCAAGATAATGCATGAAGACTATTGTACCACAAACAAAAATAGCCCTTTCGGGCTATTTTTTAGTTAAACATTTTTGGATAGCTTGCATCTAGTTTTTTAATAATGGGAGCAATGTTCTTGTCAAAGAAACTGTATTCCGGAGACCCTTTTGGAAAAGCATCCCGATACGCAATAGTTCGTTTGAGTTTTTGGATGTCAAACCAAGATTGCTTACCTTCAGCACTTGATGAAGTAAATGTTTGATCTAAACCTGAATCTTTAACCCAATTTTCATTGAATCCATATTGATTAATATCTATAGATCCCAAGTTTTTTATCGTACCATTTTCTGTGCTTGCACCAACAATTTCACCTGAAGAGTTCTTTTCAAAAGTAAAATCAACATCTTGTAGATTTTCTGAAGACACATCTTCAAGTTTTACAGTCCCGGCTTGAGAACCTTCATAAACCGCCGGACCAGACTCAGCCACAGAAGAACTGTTATCTACAAACAAACTAACATCTGGGTTCTTTTTCACAGAATCGTTGAGCGGAGCAAATAGTGATTCGTCTTGATCTACATAATCCTTACTTATAGTGTTGATATATTTCAAAAGACGATCTCGTTCACTCTTAAGCAAGTTATACTCTTCTCCCCCCTTAGGAAATTCACCGCTAGCCATCATCTGGTCTCGAACAATAATATTATTAGAAACTTCATTCAATTGTGAAGTTATTTTCTCCAGACTTGATCCTGGATTTGAATTTCTAAAACCTTCAAAAGAGTAGAGTTTGTTTGCAAAACTATTCACAGAAGTATTTTCTGGGAAGTATGCACTATGGTAGGTGTTAAATCTAGATATATCTTCTTTTCCAATTCTAAACTCCCGCACACCATCTGAGTTTTCACTGATTGCATAATCAACATCAAAACCATTAAATATTTTTGCTGTGCCTCTAGTAGGAACTTCATTAGCAAAAATATTATCACCACCCACCTGAGCAGCCTCTCTACGAGCCCTTGCTTCAATTTCTTCCGCAACAGACATTGGTCGGTCGTTAGAAACAACTCGCCCTCCTTCGAATTTTTTATCAAAAAGTCCCGGTCTATCCTGGATAGGATTTCCATTTGAATCTACAGGTCTTCCCATGTTTTGATCATAAACTTTTTCTACTGTACTTTTCCACGCGCTTGATTGTGTTGCGTTTTCGGCATTTACCTGTGCCGCTTGTCGTGCCCCATAATCAAAATGCTCCCCAGTGAAATCTCCAGTAGTCAGATCATTTACTCCTGAACGAGCACCGTCATAGATTACGTGACCTGACTTATTGATACCCAATCTGTCGCCTTTCATTGTTACGCCACTTTCGTTAGTTTGTCCTGGAACAAACATTTTTTCATCCATTGCATACTGTGTTGGATTTTGCGAAGCGTCCATAAATTCTTGCACACCATCAGGGGCCTGAGAAAGGTCTGGGTACGTAAGAGAAATTTTCTCTCGAAGGTCAACAATAGTTTGTATCAAACCTTTTGAAGAAGCTTCAACATTTACATTAAAATCTGTTGGACTATATTCAATAGGAATCTTTCCTATCACAACATCTGTGTCGGGCGCCATGGGAACTTTTCCTACAGGAGTATTGTTGTCAAGCAAACCAGAAGCATCACGCCCACCCATAAAGTAGTCCGCTATCATCCAACCCGCAGCAGCTCCCGCAGCCCCTATAGTAGCTCCTATAGCAACTGCTTTTACTCGTTCAGTTCGTCGAGATTTTTTACTTGCTTTATCTTGGGCGTCAAAATATTTCAAAACACGATTAGAAACCTCATTGGTTTCCTCATTCTGACTCAACTCATATCGAAACATATGAGCTGCCGTCATCGCCTCCATGAGGTGATGTTTGTTTTTGAGTTGGTCTTTTGCTTTACCAAAATTTATACGACCGTCTTTCAATCTTTCGTCCAGAAGCTGAAGTCTGTTTTCTAGCGCTTCGAGTGTTCGTTCTTTGCTTTTTTCATCCTTAGCACGATCAAGTTGGTCAATTAGTTTGTATATTCTATTAGTGTTCTTATCAGCCTCAAATACTTTATCTGTTGTTTTCTTCAAATCTTGACCTCTTCGCGCAGCCATAGAATCTTCTTTAAATTCCTTATTTTTTCGACGCCATGCCAAAATACCGCCAACAATAGAGCTTGCCCCAACAGCTCCTCCGAGCCCCCAGAGACTTTTTGAAAGAAAGCGAGCTGTACCACCAAGAGCAGTAGAGCTAGCACCTAGAATGAATTTATTTTTCAAATCACTCCAAACATTTGAATTTTCAATATTTTTAAGTTTACCTGAAATGTCTGGATAACTTGAAAAAAACTGATTAAGCTCAACTTGGGTCTCAAGACCCATAATTTTTTCAACCATAACAGCATGATCTTCAGGGCTTGAGTCTTTAGCTGTTTCTCGCAATTGCTTTTCAACAGCTTTAAATTCACCATGGGCTTTTTGAAATGCTTTTTTTTGAGCGGGTGTTGCTGTTGCCAAACTCCATTCGTATGGAATATCTGACAAATTAGTAGCGGCTTTGTTGTATTCTTGAGCGATTCTTGAGCTTCCGTCTTTAGATTCTGGAATATATTCAATTCGATATCCAGCCTTCGACTCATCGAGGGCAATATCCCAACCACCATCTTTGACATGTTGCGTCATGTGGGAAATATCCTCTTTCATTGCAGCAAGTCCCAATGCTTGGTGTTGTTCTAAAGTAGACTTTTTTGTTTTACGACGAATTGAATTACTTTTAAAAATACGTCTGAAAAAACGAGTGGCTCTCCCACCCTTACTCATTATTTTTTGAAATTCCTCATCGGACTTTTCTTGAATGTGCTCAAAACTTTGCTCTTCAGACTTTCGGAGAATGTATGCTCGCTGACCCTCTGACATAAAAGAAAAGTCAGGAACCTCTTGAATCAAATTTTCATAAGAAAAACCAAGATTCCTCAAAACACCTTGAGTTGTATCGTCGAGAGGGGTTTCTTGTTTTTGCTGATTGTCTTCACTGTCCTTGTTTTTTTCAGGATCAACCCCCGCTTTCTCACCCCCTTGAGCATCTGCTTGTTTTTTATCAGCAGCAATATCAAGGTTTTCACCGTAGCCACGAGCGAGCCATTCTTGCGGATCGTTAATGACGTTATCTTCACCTTGTTCTTGCCCCGCAAAAGCATCACCCTTATCTTGTGACTTAATCTCTTCAAAAGAAGCTTCCACAAGGTCGGAGTTATTTAATTTTTCAAAAAAGGAATTTGCCCTATCTTTATTTTGTCTTTCAATATCTACTTTTGTATCTCTGAGATTATTAGATACAGAGATTTGATTTTCTCTATTGTTGTTTACTTTTGCAATAAGATCCTTTTCTTGATTTTCAAGACCCTGCACAATATCAGGATCTGCATCAGGACCCAATTCTTGAAGAGTTTCTTGTACAGACAAAAGCTGTTTCTCTAGATTTTGAGAAACTTCGTTTTCGTCCCACATTTGATTCATTTGACCCAAACTAAAATTGTCTTGAGCATACGAGGTTGTCGAATCCCATGTTGTGTCGACACCTTGCGAAGAAAAATACTTTCCTCCGACAGGGTCTTGAGGTGATTTTTCACCATTTTGTGAATAAATAAAATCAAGTGTCTTTTTATATTGTTCTGACTTAGATTTATTTTCTTGCAGAACTTTTAAGTTAACGCGCTCATTCATAACACAATTATTATATCATCATTATCTTGCCATGTTGTCCAAATTGAGTGGGAATAAAAACTTTTCCACAAACCTATTGACTCCAAACTTCACCTAAGCTACCATTTATGGGCAATTGATTTTGGAATATCAGATAATGATAATCATTCCTGTCAATCTTATGATGCGAGCGTGATTTATGATTGTACATATATATGTACAATCATTTGTCGCCTCGACTGCATTAAAGGCTTATCGAAAATATAACTCAGGATTCTGACCCAAGTAGTTCGAGAAATCGAACCAGTCGGATGAACATATTTTTTTCTTTTATTAAAAAAGCACGAAACCAAGCTCTTGTTGGAGCTCTCTCTTCGTTTGTGCTTCTTCCAACATTTGCCTATGCTGGTGCCTTTTCTTTTATTGGTGGACTTACCTTTGGAGAAAAAAACGTAAAAGACCTTCTTCACTACAATTCTCAAACTGTGGGGCTTCTTGAGGTAAAACTTGATGAACAAAAAGTAGTAAACTTAGAAAACTATGGAGGACCTCGGGTTGCCATTGCTATGGACGGAGCGCTTATTCCTGAATTTTCACCAGCGTCAGTTGACTACGAAATAGCTGAAATTACCTCAACAAGCGGACAAATTGTTATTTACAAAGTCCAATCAGGTGATACTCTTTCTCAAATTGCCGAACGGTACGGAATATCAACAAATACAATCAAGTGGGCTAACGGAATCAAAAAAGGAGACTCTATCTCTGTAGGACAAGAACTTGTATTGCTACCTATTACAGGAATTCAAGTCGAAGTACAAAAAGGTGATACTGTTTCAGAAATTGCAGCCCGATATGCATCAGACGCAGAAGAAATAGCAAACTTCAATGGGTTTACCGTTGATGAACCACTCGCTGTTGGAGATAAAATCATTATTCCAGATGGAGAACTTGGTGCTGAAGAAGTGAAAGTAGCAACGCGGTCAGTATTTTCAGAAAGTGAGGCCGATCATGACCATGACGACGAAGTGCAAACTTCACAAAAATCAACTCCATCAAGCAGCACACTAGCAAAACGAAAAGAGCTTGAAGCATATTTTATACGACCAGTTGAGGGTGTTGTAACTCAGCGTTTCCACGGTCCTCACGAAGCTTTCGATATTGGAAACAAAATCGGAACGTCTGTTGTAGCTATGGCTGACGGTATTGTTATCATCTCAAAAAATTCTGGATGGAACGGAGGATATGGGCAATATATCGTGGTTAGACACCCTAACAAAACACAAACGCTCTACGCTCACTTAAGCGCAAACACTGTTACACAAGGACAACGAGTGACACAAGGACAGAAAATTGGAGAACTTGGAAACACCGGACGATCAACTGGACCACATCTTCACTTTGAAGTTCGAGGAGACCCAGACCCAGTGCCGACACCGATTCTCTATTAAACAAAAAATAAAACGCAGACCAAAATTGGTCCGCGTTTTTTGCATTTTTTTTTTGCCATCTTTCAAGTTTATATCTTCTCTGCGAGAAAATAGTAAGTTCTGTTTTTTGACCAAAATCCATCAACAAACGGGTTGGCCTTAAACTCTCTCAAGCCGTCTTCTTTATCACACGAGGTGAACAAAGATTCGGAATGAATTCCAGACTCAAGATCCAAAGCCACTATCCGGAGATAGTTTGCTTTGAATCCTTGATTCTGAAGGGCTCCAGTGACATCTGACAAATAGTCAGATGAAGCTGGGACAAATCCTTGCACAGCAAGGAATGCAGCTTCGGACCCAAGCTCAACGTCTTGTTGAACTGGGACAAAGAAGAATTCTTTGTCATCAAGACTCACACTTTCTGGCAAGTCCTGAGACTGGCTAAAAGAAAAAGTTGAAAGAAAAGAAAAGAAAATTGTTAAAATAAAAAGTACTTTTTTCATGTTTGTATATAAATTGGTTAGATAAAAAGACTCAAAAGAATCTACTTATCTAACCAATTTATAACCGTACTTCATATAGTAATATCATATTTATATGTATTTGTCAATAGATTCAGTTTCCACAATTTTCTTTGCTTTGCGATGCTATACTTAATTTATGATTAATGAACAAGAATTTCAAGCATTAAAAGAACGAGTTGAAGGCGACACAGCAAGTCACGAAGACATCATGCTGTACATAAACATAATGAAAGAAGCGGTCGAAGTGGCAACAGAAGCCCTCAAGAAGGTTGAGGAAATTTCACAAGTTACTAGTAAAGTAGATCAAGCATATGGAAAATAACAAACAATTGAACCAAGACTCAGACAAGAATGAGGAATTACTTGGTCAAGAAAACATATCTGACAATACTCAAGAACACCAAGAGGAGGAACTGTCTCCCGAAAACAAAGCAATGAAAGAGTCTTTGGAGGAAATGGAAAATCTTCAAGATTTTGAAAAAAAGATTAAAGAATTTGAACAAACACTGAAAGAGACGAAAACTTTCAAAAAAATCGACAAAGACACAGATGAAGTCTTGGAAGAACATAATAATCACTACTCTGATTATGAAATGCTTAAAGACAAAATGTCAAAAGCAGGAAAAGAACTCTTGCGACACAAAGGAGAACTATATGCAGGAGCTGGAGTTCTCGCTTTCAGTGTTTTGTTTGCCGCAATGCCGGACATTATGGAGCAATTCCAAGACAAAGACATCCCAGATGGCTTTAAAAACTTTTTTAGAATCGGAGGAGGAATGCTTGGAACAGCTGGGATTTATATGGGATTTAAGGGTGCTGTAGAAGCAATCAAAAACAAAACGATGCGAAACAAAGCACTCAAAAGAGTTCTTGGTCTAGGAGCAAGCGGTGTCCCTCTCGACAAAGCAAGTCAGGTTGCAAAACAAGAAATGTCAAAACAAAGCCACCTTAGAAGAAGTGCAGAAGATGATGTTACTGCCATACTTGCGAGTGAAGATGGGTATGTAAATTCTGCTTATGGAGGAGGACTTCGAGTTGGTGTCCAACGAGAACAAAGCGCAATGACAAAAGGATCAGAAACAGAATATACAAAGGAATACATGGGCGAATTACCTTACATTAGTAAGTCAACACGTGAATATGAACTTGACGCAGGTCTTTTGAATCAAGTTCGAGCAAAACTAAGCGAGTTGGGTGTCGAGGGACCAAATCAAGACATAGTGAAATAATCACAATAAAAGCGAACTAGGATTAGTTCGCTTTTATTGTGTCTTTGGTCTGTATTGTAATGCTTCTAGAATATGATTTTGTTCTACTCGTTCGGAACTATCCAGATCAGCAATTGTTCGAGCGAGTTTTATTACTCGATGATAACTTCGAGGAGAAAGTTTGAGTTTGCGAGCTGTTGTATTCAAAAGCTCTTCAACCTCTCGAGACATTTGTATCCAGTTTGAAATATCTTTTGCTGACATTTCACTATTGAGTTTTTCTTTTTTGAATCTGTCTTTTTGTTTTTTGCGAGCATTCAAAACACGCTGTGCAATTTGAAAACTTTTTTCTCTGCCTTCCCCACTCTTTCCAAGATCTTCATATTCAACGTGGTCAACATTCACCCACATATCAATTCTATCCATTATTGGTCCAGAAATTTTTCGTTCATAGCGAGCAATATCAGCTGCTGTTGCCTTTGGGTCGGGAGGATTCATAGCAGCAACCAAAATAAAATTAGTTGGAAAAACAGCAGAACCCTTTGCTCGAGAAATTTGAACAACCCTATCCTCAAGTGGTTGCCGAAGGCTTTCCAGTACTCTTCTATCAAATTCGGGAAACTCATCCAAGAAAAGAACTCCCTTGTGCGCAAGGGTCACTTCCCCAGGCTTTGGAACAGTTCCACCGCCAATAACCGAAACATAACTCGAAGTATTGTGTGGCGAACGAAACGGTGGATGAACCACAATGGTCTCCCGAAGAATTCCTGCAATACTGTGTATTCCCGTCACTTCAAGCGCTTCGTCTTCTGACAAAGGAGGAAGAATACCTGTAAAAGCTTTTGCAAGCATTGTCTTTCCTGTTCCGGGAGGTCCGTACATTGCAATATTGTGCCCGCCTGCCGCAGCAATTTCGAGACCTCGCTTCACCTCATGCTGTCCCGCAACATCAGCAAAGTCACTCACTGCTTTAGGTTGAGTATATTCCCAGACTGTTTTTTCTTGAGGAGGAATAGTTGTCTTTGCTTGCAGGTGATCAATAGCTTGCGTTAGTGTTTCCACAGGATAAATCACGACACCATCCACCAGAGCGGCCTCCTCGGCGTTATCTTTTGGAACAAATATCTCTGTAAAACCTTTTTCTTTTGCTGTTTGAATAAGAGGCAACATTCCTTTGACCCCTCGAACTTCTCCATTCAAAGCAAGTTCACCAAGAAATATTTTTCCTTCTGGGTCAAAAACCATATCTTCATTTGAAAGCAAATATCCTAGGGCAATTGCCAAATCATAGTTTGAACCTTCTTTTTTAAGGTTTGCAGGAGAAAGAGACACAACAATTTTCTGCTGTGCAGACTTTGGATTATCAAAACCAGAATTTTTAATAGCTGACGAGACACGGTCGCGAGCTTCTTCGACAGCCTTGTCGGGAAGCCCCACTACAGAAAATGCCGCAAGAAAGGATTTGGAAATATCAATCTCAATAGTAATAATATGACCATTGAGTGCATTTGTTTGCGCGCTATAGAGCCGAGAGAACATATTCTTAGAATAGAACAAAAAAGCCATTTAAAGAAGTGGAGAAATAAAAAAGCCCGCAAAATTTGCGGGCTTAGTACAACTTTCAGTTTCAGGAGATAAGGGCTAGTTGTCACCGTAGTGCCTCACCTGCTTCGAAATCGGGTTCTGAATCTCTGGTTCATATCTGTGTTTTTTTGTGTGTGCAATTCTTATGTATACTATATCATATAGTGTACATATTGTCAAGTGTTTATTTTCCCTCAAAAACCCAAAGAAAAGTAACGACCTCTAACCTATTGACATATTCATTATAGATGATATTATATTTAGATGGCTTTTAAATGTCACAAAACAAATATTTCTTCAAATGTACTTGGTGCTTACAACCAAGTGTATTTTTAGGTGATGTTTGTTTTGGACGTACTCAATACTTCAAAGATAAAAATCACCTAGAAAGACTAGGTGATTTTTTGTTCTTTAACTTATTTAATTTACTCAAAATGGACTCAAAACAATTAAATCCTAAGTACACAATGTGTATTGAAACCCCAAGAATGTGGCTTTGTTTGCCGCACATCGATGATGTTGCACTGTACGCTTCTTTCATGAACACAGACGACGCTCACACATTTTTAGCTGCTCATAATTTTATGAGTATTGAAGACGAGGTAGAGTGGATCAACAGGGTAAACAAGTCTAAAACAGACGTTGTTTTGTCTTTAATCCCCAAAGAACTAGGTAAGGTTATTGGCGTAATGGGAATTCACGGAATTAACCACATGCACCAAACATGCAGAACCGGTGCAAATATTGGAAATGTGAAGTATCAGAACAAAGGATTTGGTACTGAAGCTAAGATGTATGTGTTGAAATATGCATTCCATACACTAAACATGCGAAAGGTTTGCTCCGCTGTTCATTCCAACAACCCTCGCAGCTTACAGGCTTTGAAAAAAGCGGGGTACAAAGTTGTTGGAACCCAAAAAGAAGACCTATTCCGTATGGGAGAGTATGTTGATCTACACATTCTTGAAGTATTTCGAAATGATTGGGAAATAGTATTCAAGAGATGGAAAGGTAAACATGGATACTGAGTAATTAAAAACAGCGCACAATTTTGTGCGCTGTTTTCTTTTTTGGGTTTTACCCTTTTAGTTTGAAGTCTTTGATTAGTTTTGCATGAGTTTTTGCATCTTTCTTTTCAAGATACTTCATGTGCTTTCGTCGCTTTGCAACAAGTCTGATAAGACCTCGTCGTGAGTGAGTATCTTTCTTGTGCTTTTTAAGATGAGCTGAAAGCTCCTTAACTCGCTCCGAAAGGATTCCAACTTGCACAGCAGATGAACCTGTATCGGTATCTGACATTGCAGTCTTTTTAATCACCTTCGCCTTTTTGTCCTTATTTAACATATATATATTCGAAACACATCAATCAAAAAGGAATTGATATGTTTATCTAACCTAACTAATAACCCTTACAAGTTAACATATTTTACAAGGCTTTGTCAAGGATAAAAAAACGAGGGTAAATACCCTCGTTTTTTAAAAACTCATTTTAAATCAAGTTTTAATTTCTTTTTCGTTATCAATAAACCTGCTTAACCCTCCATCACTAATTTGTGAGTCAGCAAAGATTCCAAGCAATAACGAAATCAAAGGGATTGAAAAAAAACAAAAGAGGTTCCCATAAATCTACGGCCAATTGAAAAGTTTCATTCATTGTTTATTTTTGTTAACTCTATAGTAGATAATTCTTAATAGCAACATCTATCTTACTTCAAAACAATGTCTCTTTCCCCTTCTTAGTATCTGAATTCCCCGCTATAATTATTGTGCGACGTTATGGCAACTAAAAGTGAAATAGAAAAACTCAAACAACAATTTCTTGAGTATATAGAGATAGAAAAAGGACGTGCAGTAAAAACGGTTGAAAACTACGACCGATATCTTCAGCGTTTTTTTGAATTTGCAAAACTAAAAAACCCAAAAGACATTACCGAAGACAAAGTTCGTGAATTTCGCCTTCATCTCAACAGGCAATCAGCCGGAAACAATCGCGCAACCGGACAAACAATGTCCAAAAAAACCCAAAACTACTATCTCATAGCCCTCCGAACATTTCTCAAGTATCTTGCTCGAAGAGGCCATACCGCAATGAGTGCAGACCAAATAGAACTTGCCAAGGTTCCCGAACGAACGGTTGATATTATTTCACGAGAAGAACTTACACGACTCTTGAAAGCTCCTGATATTTTGCTTCAGAAAACAGACAAGGAATCTGATCAAGAAGCACTTCTTCGAGACAAAGCAATATTGGAACTTCTTTTTTCTACAGGACTTCGTGTTTCTGAACTCTGTTCCCTCACAAGCGACCTTGATCTTTCTCGAGATGAATTTTCAATTCGAGGAAAGGGTGGAAAGGTACGTGTTGTTTTTCTTTCTACACAAGCAAAGGCGACTTTGCAAAAATATCTCAAAGTCCGAAAAGACATGTCTGAAGCACTTTTTGTAAACGCGTCAAGAAACAAAAACAAAGTTGGAATGACAGAAGGGCTCAACCGACGTTCCGTGGAGCGAATTGTAAAAAAGTACGCAACCATCGCAGGAATAACAAAAAAGGTTACACCTCACGTCATTCGACATTGTTTTGCAACAGACTTGTTGCAAAATGGCGCTGACATTCGTGCAGTCCAACAGCTTCTTGGTCATGCAGACATCTCCACAACACAAATATATACCCACGTAACAAACAAACACCTCAAAGAAGTACACCAGAAATTCCACGGAAAGAAAAATTAAAAAACCCCGCAATTCGCGGGGTTTTTAGTTCATGAACAAGAAAGATTACTTTTGCATGTTCTCTATCAATTTTTCTGTAAAATTTTTGAGAACAGCACCAGTAGAGTCCTTTTCGGATACAATCAAATAAATCAGAACTGTTCCGTTCGGAACACTGTTTACTCGAAGAGAAGGTTCAGGGTGGATTAAGCCATCCTTCCTGTATCCAACAAGCGAAATAGAAATTTCATACTTGTCGTAAAGTTCTTTAGTCTTGGGATGTAGCATTCTAACCAAATCAGCTTTATTGGCTAGATTATCACTAACAGTCACCTCAATCATCAAAGAACTAAAACCAGATAGTATTCTAGGTTTTTGTAAAACATTGTCTTCTACCATACACATAAGTATTTAAAATTCTATTTATTTCTACTCCCCACACCACACTTTGTCAATCAATGCTAAAATAAAACCATGAAAGAAAACTATTCTTCACAAAAAGAAATTTTTCAAAGAAGTTACGCTACAGGTACGGATTCCTGGAGTGATCATCGATATACAAAGGAAATTCTAGACTTTGTTCGCCTCCTTCCCCACAAAGCAACGGTTCTTGATCTTGGTTCGGGTCGTGGACACTGGGCTTTTGCAATGGCGGATCTTGGAATGAAAGTGATAGGGCTTGATTATGTAGAAGAGCTTGCAGACAGAAACAATGGTGAGGTAAAAAACCAAGGATACGCAGGACATGTTGCTTTCATGTCTGGAGACTTGTTTGATATTCCACTCCAAGAAGAAACCATAGATGTTGTGACGGACTTTGGAACACTCCAACATATTGATACCGAAGACTGGCAAGACTATCAAATTGAAGTAAGTAGAGTATTAAAATCTGGAGGATTTCTTTTGCTTGTACAACTTTCACGACAAACTGAACAGTTTTTTGATTTTCACCCAAACACATCAACAACAGGAAACTTCAATCTACACGGACTTCGTTACCACTTTTTTGACAGAAAAGAAATCGAGGATGTTTTCAAACCTGGATACGAAATAATTCGAAGTGAAGTTCACACTTTTCCCGAAATGCACAACCATCGCTATATTTTCACACTTTTGAAGAAAAAATAAAAAAACCGCGAGCAAATGCTCGCGGTTTTAATTTTTTTAACCTAACCCAGGTCTGAACTACCCTTCGGCGTACAGACTAACCAAATCTTTACCAGATTGAGCAAACCACTCAATCTTTGAAAGATGAATTGGCCCATGGTATTTGTCGCCCTCTGCAACAAATACTTGGACCGACTCGGTGGAAAAACGCAAGAGGTGCTGCCCTCCGTCGCCTTCCCATCCATTAAAAATCTCTCCTGAGATTTTTAATGGATCAATATCCCAAACACGGCTAATGAAGCCATATTTGGAAACGCCGAACCACTGGGGGCCGGCTTTGTATATTGAAAGTTTTGAGCTGGGCCCGCCTTCAATATACACTCCCTCTCCCAACTCTCCAAAGAGTTGAGAACAGAATTTTTTAGCTTCTCTCAACTCTAAGAATTGAGAGAAGTTTATTCCCCTCCATTTACAATGGAGGCGACAATACTCGTCCATGGCGAGTATTGTCTTTTGAGTCTTTTTTACAAAAAGACTCGTTTCTTTTTTCACAACATAATCTGTTGCGAAAGTTTTTTGTGTTTTTGAAAAAATCTCATCCCATGATGAGATTTTTTCAAACAACTCTTGGGTGGTTATGTCACAAAGTGACATAACCATAATCTCTCCATCACCACTGGCGAGCACCAGTGGTGATTCGTAGTCTATTACCCAGATTCTCTGACTCAAAACTGAGTCTTTTTCTTCTGGGTACTCTTCTCTTAATTGGGGTGGTACCCAATAAGAGATTTTAATTGGAACAAAAGCCCTTATGGCTTTTGTTCCATCTTGGTAAATCTCTTTACCAAGGGTTTTTATGCCACCACGATTGGTGACATATGTACCCATTTCGATAAGGCTGCTCGCCTTATCGACATACCCACCTCCAGACAAACCCGTCTGAGAAGTGTAGTATTTTTTTCCACCGTACTCCTGGTGGATTTTTTCATAGTCTTCCTGGTATCCCAGGAAGATATTTTTTTCTAAATCAAACACTATTGTGTTTGATTCTTGTCCGAAAAAAAAATTAATATTTTTGTTTTTGTTTTTCATTTTTTTTGTTTTTTGGTTACCAAGACCCCGCACACGCGAGACTATCTTCTGTAGTGCAGTGCTCACAAATTTACGAAGGCGTTGTGGCTAACACTCGTTGCTTCAGAGTCAGTTAGAGAATTCCAATTTGACGTTATTTAGATAGATGATGTTACTTTATATTAGCTAAACTAATTCCTGCCGATGAATGAGGAAAAGATAATAGTAAGGTACATGGCATGTCGACGATGTTTAGGCTCCGTACGAGAGCTTTTGACTGAGATAGGCTTTACGGACTTCAAAGTTGAGTTAAGTAAAATCTCATTCAACCGAGAATTGTCTGAAAGTGAAAAGAGACTCATTGAAGGAGAATTGGTCAAAATCGGCCTAGAACTGGTCTCCGACCGAGATTCCATGTTAGTAGAATCAACGAAGGCGATTCTTATAGATAGTATTTACAATACAAGACCAGCGAAGTCAATTTCAATTAATGAAATTTCTAGGAAATTGATGGTTGGGCCTTCTGCTCTCATAAAAATCTTCATTGCTTCTGTGGAAAGCCAAATAAAACATGCTATGTGGAGAGGATACGGACAGTATAAAAATATTTCAGACCTAAATGAAGCTCGTGCAGAATTATGGAATTTAATTTCTAGATCGGTTCCTGAGGCTGAAGCCATAAGCAAAGAACTCAATATTCCAGCTAGAGAATTCTATAATGAAGTTTACAGCTCGTTAGATATAACAGCTGTTGAACATAATGCTCAAATGGTGTATGCCTTACAGTCTCTGAAAGAGAAAGGCTATACTCTTTGTGTCATGACAAATTCAGGTCGGATCCACTTGGATAGGATTTTGAGAAAACTCCAACTTGATGAATTCTTCGATTATAAATTTTCATTCGAGGATAATGATTTTCTCCGTAAACCAGATAAATCATGTTTTAATAATTTTCTGACCGTGGTAGGTGAATCGGCTGAACATGTTTTGGCAATTGATGATTCGATGCCCAACCTATACGTGTGTTATAATATGGGAATGAATACTTGTATTACAAGTAATGGATTGGCGACCCCTCCCATGTTCAGGGAGTTGCATATGCGAGTTGAACACCTAAAACCCGATTTCGTAGATTTTGAGACATTCGACTTATCAAACTTTTTAATTAATTTACTATGAACGACAAAGAATTTATAACATCTGCACTTAAAACAATTGGCGAGGATCTTACTAGCTACGAGATACTTACCGATAGGAGAACAGCCACAGTGTTTAAAATTGAGTGCGACGGGGGGCGTGTTCTTGCGCTGAAAAGGTCTCGACGAGGAAATGATTTCGGTCCATACGACCCGATACAAGGCTTGCGCAATGAGATCGGAGCTTTAAAACTTTTACATGGTCGTGGCTCTGCCGAATTAGTGGGATATGGGGAATTTCAGAACACTGTTTGGATGCTCACTGCATGGATTAATGGAACATCGTGTTCAACGTTCTTTGACAATAAACAGGATGGTAAAATGACTAACCTTCTCTCTTTAACCTTTAACAAAATCAAAAGTCAGCTATTAGAAATGCAACAAGTTGGTTTACTTCATGGGGATCTGCAACCAGCACACATCTTCATTGATAGAAATAAGAATATCGTTTTCGCAGATTTTGGAATTTCACAGTATAAAAATAATCACACAAATTACAAAGGATGTCTTGTTCATTTTAACTCTCCATATGTGGCTCGTGAAATGTTAAACAAGAATGAAAACATTCCTTATAATTCAAGTGATGAAATGTACAGTTTCCTAGCTTCTTGTTTGTTTTTGGTTACAAAAGAACTTCCTGTTAGCTACAGTGGAAATATTGAAGAAATGGAATTAAATGACATGCTTCAAGATATTGTCGATAGAAAACTTCCTGAAGTTTCCATTAACAAAGGTCTCGGACATCTTTCATGTAAAATTCTGGAGCTAATGAGGATGTGGCCTGAGACAACTTGGGATGAAATAACATTTTCAGATTAACCAATTTTAAAATAAAGGGAATGTAGAATTATATGCCGGATTTGAATCGAGTTTCATATCATTCATTTTTTTGTAGCTTACTACCCCAACCCTATTAGGGATTTGGATGCATAAATTCGCAGAAAATCAGGTAAATGGTGATGGTCCTTAGCAGCCCTTGCAAATGGCTAGAATGTGAATTTAATTTAAAGATTTGAATGTAAATGATGATTACCATTTTGAAAGTGTTTCGAAAAAACGCAAATTGTCATTTTAATACTCAAAGAATGTAAACATTCCTACTTACAGAGATTATTTGAAATAGATATTGAGCTTGTGAAAAGTCAGATCGAAGAATACTTGCGATTGGAGTTACAAAAACTCTCACAAATAGAGAATAATACTCCACCTCAAAATACGGAACAGGAAATATATAGATTACTAAAAACTAGAAGGTTTCGTAAGTATTTCGCAAGTGAGTCTCTGTTAGAGCAGATACAAGCAGCTATTATCTACAAAGTAGGCAAAAACGAACCTATCAACATAACTATTCTTCAAGGGTGTTATAAATTGTGGCGGCTGAAAGAAGCACCCGGACCCGATTGGGCAGAATTGTTTGCACTCATGTACTACGCAGAATGGGTCAAACCCATTCTTTCATTCTATAAACCTGGAGTCATCATCGATTTTTACGTTGATGATTTAATAATGGAGAGAATATCAAACTACGAGCGAGACGAAATTCTTTTCTACCAGAATTCTTTTTTGTCTGTTATGGACTTTGTTATGACATACTGCCCAGAGAATCTGCGATTTAAATTGACAACTGTTATTGGCATTGTATATTTCTGGCAGGGTAAGCATGACACTGCTTTAGAATGGGCAGAAAAAAGTTTGGACTATATGCAAAAGTCAAATCGCAAACTCAACATCATGCTTGCAAATAGGCTATTTGCTTTGATTAGCATGAACAGAGGAGATAAAAATGCACCAGATAAATTCATTGAAGTATTAAAAGTTTTGAGAGATAACCGAGATATCAACCAAGAAAGTGTTGCATTGTTCGCTGATTGGATTGTTTTAGGCGAAAAAGGTTATCTAGTAGGTGAGGTCTCTTTGTTGCAGGAGACTGGAATCTGCTATTATAGACAGAAGAAATTCGTTGATGCGAAAAAATCATTGTTAGACTCGAAAAAGCTTGCAATAGAAATCAACGATGAAGAAGGGTTGGCTGTTACTTTAAGTCACTTAGGACACGTGTATTACGGTCTTAAAGATTATCGTTCGGCCAAAAAATGTTACTTACAAGGTTTACAATTAGCTGAAAAAGTGAATCGAAAAAGTTCAATTGCGCGTTGTTGTGAAGGATTGACAAAAATTTATAATAAACGAAACCGAAGGAGAAAAACAGAAAAATACGGCCTAACGGCTCTAGATTTGTTTGACAAGCTAAATATGACAACTGAACGCGATGATATTTCTTCAATATTAAACTATAGGAACATCAAAGCATTATCTGGTATTAATTATTTAAATAAAAATATGTCTATGAAAGTTATAAAGAAGTTAAATGAATCCTTTGTACGGGAAGATGCGCATAATGGAAGTGGTGGTAGGAAGTTGTTGCTTGATGACAACGAAATGAAGAATGTCCAGGGAATGACCTATGGGTTTTTGCCAGCTGGAAAGAAGTTCGCGTGGCACAATCATAATGATTTGAATGAAGTCATGTACGTACTTAAAGGACAAGGCACAGTTCGTGACGAAGATGGAGTGTATCCATACAATATTGGAGATGTCTTTGTTTTTCAAGAGGGTGTTTACCATGAGATTGAAAATCTGTCATCGGAAGAGCATGAATATATTTTCGTCAGAGTGTACAATAAGGATTGATGTTAAATAGAAATTGCGTTGCTCTGTGTACAACCAACCATAGAGTTGGTGCATCCCCAATGGAATTTACACAACTATAGGCACATAGGCAACGCCTACTTATTCATTGCCTTTTTGTATATTGTTCTCATGAAACGTGTAGGAATCTGGATTCGAGTATCCACAGAAGATCAAGCCCAAGGTGATAGCCCAAAACATCACGAGCAAAGGGCAAGAATGTATGCCGACCTAAAAGAGTGGGATGTAGTTGACGTTTACCATCTTGAAGGTGTCAGCGGTAAGAATGTTGGTGGCCATAGCGAAACAAGTAGAATGATAGCG
>Ga0222691_1000139_pt1 | contig 30839 bp, 59 predicted proteins | sample AntAcemetage1237_FD_179839 | JGI IMG/M metagenome (GOLD analysis project Ga0222691, IMG submission 179839) | Saline water microbial communities from Ace Lake, Antarctica - #1237 | ecosystem: Environmental > Aquatic > Non-marine Saline and Alkaline > Saline | place: Antarctica: Ace Lake... | reverse complement strand
AGAAACTAATCCGCAGAATGAGGCAAGATTCAAAACTCTTTATGCGTATGGGGTACGATCATGAGTAACGAGAAATCAATTCTGGAACTAATGACCGACATGAAGACGTTGGCTGATGACATCATTGCCAAGAGTGAGGGTGTGATCGGGTGTGTAACTGAGGAGAGGATTAACCCTGAACCAGCACCTGACAAACCAGTTGACTGGCAGGTGATTATTGATGAAGGGTTGCTGTGTGACTTTGACGGCTTCTCCGGAATTGGGCAGTTGCAAGATGTGTACAATTATGGACATGACCATTTCTGCAGACTAGGTGGGCAGGGTTACTGGCGAGAATGCACACCACTACCTCATCAGAGCATTGATGTAACCCAGTCAGATGATGTCTATGGTGATTCAAGCAGGTTGAATTATCGGCTATCTGATGCGGGTTTTAAAAATACTTGCATGGCAGCGCACGTTGCTCAGTCAGGCTGGTTCATCCTTGTCACCATCTCAGGCCCACTAGACGGCTACACATACGAGGTGCAGTCATGAGCAAGCACACAGCTGGGCCGTGGAAGCTAAGAGAGAGCAGAACAGTCCTTCATCGAGCGGTCTGTTTTGATGTTTACAAAGCAAGCGGAAAGTATGTGGCAGAGGTCTCAAGCAAGGCCAACGCAAACCTCATAGCAGCTGCGCCTGATATGTTTGAGGCTTTGTCTGAACTTAGAAAGCAGATTGCTCTTGAGCCTATGGTGGGTGATTGGGCTGGGAAGTTACTGATTATTGAGGCAGCACTGGCCAAGGCAAGGGGTGAGTTATGAGTAAGTCAAAAACCTACCACGACGCAGATGGAAACGAATGCACCTTGTTTAAAATGGTTAGGCATGAACCGGAGTGGGCTTGCTCGCGGATAACGGTTGGCGAAGAAGCAGCCGACACAATAGAGCAACTAACTAAGGAGCTAGAGGCTAGTCGGGCTAGGCCTAAAATAACGAACGCTATGAAGGCTAATTTTATAGGTGAGTTTGAGTGGCAAGAGTACGCGCCATACTACGATGAAAGTGGGAATGAGTTTGATCTTGTCGCTACCAGAACAGTGCCTTGGGATTTGTGCAAGCGCATCTACAAAGAAATGGCTACGTTTGCCTCAGAGCACTAAAGGAGAAGTCAAATGATACAGATCACTAGCGAGAAAGATTTAACGCCGGAAATGGTGGGTAGGAGTGTTTTGTTGAAAGATAAAGATAGTGACCACATTGAAGCTCGCACGATAAAAAGAAGCCGAAACTTCGGAATATTAATTGGTGGGAATAGGCCTAGCGCTCTTCTTGAGCGCTTTGAAATTTACCTAATCCCCACACTAGCAGAATCACTAGAGCGCGACAAGGTTCTTGAGAGCATGGCAAAGGCTTTGAATGAAATCAAAGGATTTGCCAGCTGGGTTGATCCACCGGAAGATTATTGGAAATTTCTCTACGTATCTGATATCGCAGAGAAATCACTAGCCCTATACAGCGCACTAAAGGAGAAGTCCAAATGAGCAAGTTTAAATTCAGCGCAAAGCGTAGAGATAGCGACGAGATTGTTACAGGGTATTACCTAGTCAAAACAGGGAGAAACCACCCGCACCCAATGATCTTTATTCCTTTATGTAATTTCGATGAAGATGATCAGTATATTGACGTCGACGCGAGCACTGTAAAGCCCGTTGTTAGCGGACTTAGGGAGGGGCTGGGCAAGCTGGCTCGGCACTGGAGGAGTGGAGACAATAACGCGGAAGCCAAAAGGTGCGCAGACGAACTCCAATCCCTGCTAGACACAGCCCACTAAAGGAAATAAAATGATCAAGAAGTTGAGAACCAAAATCAAGCAGAAACTGTGCCGCCACAGCGACACTGATGAGCACACATTGATGGTGAGGCGCAGCAGGCCAAGCAAGTTGAAGCAGGTTGCCATTTGCAATAAGTGCAACAAGTTCAAGGTTCTCTTTGTTGGCAGTCGCAGGCAGTTGCGCATGTGGCAAGAGAAGCGGCCTGTGATATTCTATATCCATGACTAAACAAACCGATACAAACCAACTCTGGAAAGTGGCACGCACTGAGTCCAACCCAAATGGAGCTGGTGAAAAGCCTAGATATGCAACGCCTGAGCTTTTGTGGGCTGACTGTGTTGCATACTTTGAGTGGTCTGATGCCAACCCGTTGCAAGAAGAAAGAGTGGGCTGGTACTTAGGGAACCCCACTGTTGTGAATGTCAACAAGCTCAGGGCATACACTCAGCGCGGGCTTCAGTTGCATCTTGGCATTGTCAGGGATACATGGCAGCGGTGGGCAAAAGCAGAGCACCATCTGTCTGAGGTAGTCAACCGCGCCAACAATGTCATTTTTGAGATGAAGTTCACAGCAGCAGCAGCTGACCAGCTCAACCATGCGATCATTGCCAGAGAGCTTGGCCTTGCCGACAAGCAGGATCACACCAGCTCAGATGGATCAATGACACCTGACCGAATCACTCGCACCATCGTTAAGCCTGCCAAGTAAATGGGCCAAGTTCTGCCCATGTTTGCAGCAGAAGCTGAATATGTTCTTGACATCCCCACGCCTGAATGGGCAATCCCAATGCTTGAGCCTTGCCGGTTCAAAGGCGCAAAGGGTGGCCGCTCTGGTGGAAAGTCACATGAGAGGGCTGAGGCATTAGTTGAGGCCATGGTGATGAATATGGACTTGAGCGCGGTCTGCATCAGGGAAATTCAGAAGTCACTCAAATTCTCTGCCAAGAAACTCATTGAGCAGAAGATACAGAAGTTCAAAGTGGGGCACCTCTTCCACATCACCAACACTGAGATTAGTCGCATAGGTGGCACCGGTGTCTGTATATTCCAAGGAATGCAGGATCACACAGCAGACTCTATCAAGTCACTTGAAGACTTTGGCATTGCATGGGTGGAAGAAGCGCAGAACCTGTCAGCCCGATCACTTGAGCTGCTGATACCAACCATCAGGGCATCTGGCTCAGAGTTGTGGTTCACATGGAACCCGCACAATGCCACTGACCCAGTTGAGGCAATGTTTGTCACAGCAGCTGCGGCCAATGACCCTGACTTCATCTGTATACATGTCAACTTCGATGACAACCCATTCAATACTGAAGAATCAATCAAGGAAGCTGCAAGGCATCTGAGGTTGCGGCCTGATACTTATGCCCATGTCTGGTTGGGTGAGTACAGCATGATCAGTGACAATCAAGTCTTTGCCAACAAGTTCAGGGTGGCTGAGTTTGTGCCTGAGCCAACATGGGATGGCCCATATCACGGCATTGACTTTGGCTTTGCTAAAGACCCAACCACTGCGGTGAAGTGCTGGATTGATAATGAGCGCCTATATATTGAATATGATGCAAGCAGGGTTGGACTAGAGCTAGATGACACAACTGATTATCTGCTGGAAGCCGTGCCCGACATTGACAAGCATACCGCCAGAGCAGATTGCGCCCGACCAGAATCAATCAGTTATCTGAAGCGCAACGGCCTGCCCAGAATAGTGGGCTGCAAGAAGGGCGCTGGATCGGTTCAGGATGGCATTGAGTTCATGAAGTCATTCAGAGAAATTGTGATCCACACACGTTGCAAAGAGACCGTTAGTGAGTTCAATATGTACAGCTACAAGATTGACAAGTTGAGTGGTGATATACTTCCCATCATTGTCGATGCGTACAACCACTTAATTGACGCAATACGCTATGCACTTGAGCCAGTCATGAGGCGGTCAGGTCAACCAAATATAAGGGCACTTTAAATGGCTTGGTGGAATAAGAACAAACGGGAATCAAAAGAAAGTGCCACTGGCCGGGTCATGATGACCCAGCCCAACCAACCGGTTTGGTCAAATAGAAACTATGCGGCATTTGCAAAGGAAGGCTATCAGCAGAATGTGGTGGCATATCAAGCCATCAACAAGATAGCTGAGGCGGTTGCATCTGTTGAATGGGAAGTGTGGAAGGGTGACACCCAGCTGAGTGAATCCCCACTGCTTGACCTGCTCGCACAACCCAACCCCATGCAGTCTGGCTCAGAGTTCATGCAAGCCATGATTGGATATTATCTAATTGCTGGTAATGCCTACAATGAGAAAGTTGTGGTGTCTGGCGAACCTAAAGAGCTTTACACATTGCGGCCAGACCGCATGACAATTGCAGCCGGTGCTCATGGATACCCCAAAGGCTACGTCTACAAAGTGAACAACCGCACTGCCACATTTGACGTTGATGACACCACTCTGGCCAGTGACATATTGCACATGAAGGCATTCAACCCACTTGATGACTGGTATGGACTCAGCCCGATTGAGGCTGGTGCATATGCCATTGACCAGAACAGTGAGAGCATGAAGCACATGCAGGCGCTCTTGCAGAACGGTGCGACACCATCCGGTGCACTTGTTTATGATGATGACAACAAGGGCACGATGGATGAGGAAAACTTCAACCGGCTCAAGGCTCAGACTGAGGAACAGTATCAGGGCAGCAAGAATGCCGGAAGACCGATGCTGCTGGAAGGCGGTCTCACTTGGCAACAGATGGGATTATCGCCAACAGATGTTGGGATATTAGGTATTAAAGACTCAAGCGCTAGAGATATCAGTCTGGCGTTTGGCGTACCACCGCAGATGCTGGGCATACAGGGTGACAGCACCTACTCAAATTACAAAGAGGCTCGCCTAGCATTCTGGGAAGACACAGTGATCCCGTTGGTGACGCGTACAGCTGGTGACTTCAATCAATGGCTCAGTGAAGAGTTCGGCGGCGTTGAGTTGAGGCCAAACCTTGACAAGATACCGGCCATTGTAGACAAACGCATGACTCTCTGGGATATGGCAGACAAGTCAGCTGACCTGACCATCAATGAGAAGAGAGCGCTGAAAGGATATGAAGAAACAGATGGCGGTGATGCCCTGTTTGTTGATGCCAGCAAAATCACGTTGCAAGATGCCAGTGTGCCGTTCAGTGAAATCACAGCTGATGCAGACGCTGAGAATGGGGCACCCTCACCTGTCGCTGTTGACGAAAACATTCAAGCTGCTGTGCTCAACAGTGCGCAGATATCAAGCCTCAATGCAATTGCTCAGTCAGTTGCTGATCAGTTGCTGCCTGCTGCGACAGCACGCGCACTGATTGCGGCGGCATTCCCATCATTGAGCGCTGCTCAGATTGATGACATTATCAACCCAGCTGATGGATGGATAACACCAGCAGCAGATGACTTTGACGGAATCAAGGCAATAGTTTATGGCAAAGAAAAACCTGTCAGTTAGTTTCAAGGTATCAAGGTTGGATGTGTTCTTCCTCAAGGCAGGCGTTGTTTGCCGCATGGCAATGCGCCAGAGTGATGAAGAAATACTTGAATGGGTCAAGCTCAGGGCATCAGACATGCTCAAGGTGACTGGGCCTACTTCATGCAAACACTGACCGGATTATCACCAACCAGAGAACAGCAATATCAAGAGCGCTTGGTGCTGTCTCTATCCCGCAAGATTGAACCGGCACTCACCAGAGAGATTGCCAGAGCCATGAATGAGCTGGGCAAGAACCCAGACGCATACTCATCTATTCTGGCCAGCCACAAAGCCAGACTTGCAGACACTCTTGGCAAGCAATACAAGACCACCATGACAACCTTTGGCACACGCATTCTCAAGTCAGCGGCCAAGGCTGAAGCGCTGAAGGGCACGGCAGAATTCACTGAGGCGGCAAGCAATTGGATTCGCAATGTCGGTGCTCAGAAGGTCACAGAGATATCAGGCACCACTATGGATCAGGCCCAGAACATAATTTCCAGAGCGACAGCGGCGGCCATTGAAGATGGCCTGAGCGAGATCAATATGGCCAAGCTAATCAGGTCAGAGGTCAGCACCGGTGGCGGCCAGTTGAGCAGATACCGCAGCAGGATGATTGCCAGAACAGAGACACATGCAGCGAGCAGTGCAGCCGGTGACTTGGCAGCAGTTGCAACCGGCATACCTAACATCATGAAGGAGTGGGTGGCCAGTGGTGGTGAGCGAACCAGAGAAGACCATCGTATTGCAAACGGTCAGATAGTACCGCTTGACCAACCCTTCAAAGTGGGTGGCTCATTGCTAATGTATCCAAGCGACCCATCAGGCTCAGCTGCTCAAGTGATAAATTGCCGATGTGTATCAGTTCAGGTTGTTTCATAGTTTTGATTAATTAAGGTAGAATATATCCCCATGGAAAAAACAACCCAGTTATCAATCAAACTCGACATCAAGAAAATGCCTGATGATGATGGCATCTTTGAAGGTTATGCTTCAGTTTTTGATGTCGTTGACCAAGGGCTTGATGTGGTGGCCAGCGGTGCATTCACTCAGTCACTAGTTGACCGGATGCCCAAACTGCTTTGGCAGCATGACAGTGATCAGATCATTGGCAAATGGGAAGAGGTCAGAGAAGATGAGCGCGGGTTATTTGTTAGGGGTCGATTATTCAAAGACCTGCAACAAGGCCGAGAGGCAATGACCCTCCTGAAAGAAGGCGTGCTTGATAGCATGTCGATTGGCTTCAAAGTTGTTGAAGCAATGGAAGAGGCACGCGGCAGAGTTCGCAGGCTTCTAAAACTAGATTTATTTGAGATCAGTCTTGTGACATTCCCCATGCTCATTGAAGCAATGGTGACATCGGTGAAAAGCTGTGAGACTGAGAGAGATTTTGAGAAGTTCCTGCGAGATGCTGGTGGCTTGTCACGTAAGGAGGCCAAGGCGGTTTGCGCCAAAGGTTTCAACGCCATCAAAGACCTGCGAGATGCAGAGGATGAAGGCGAGACCAGCCCTGACTATTCAGAGCTATTAACCAGTATCAACCATCTATCAGAGAATATGAAAAATGGAAATTAAAGATGTGAGCGAGGCAGTTGTAAAACTGAATCAATCCTTTGAATCATACAAGGAAACGCAAGACGCGCAACTTGAAGAGATCAAAGCAAACGGCACACCAAGTGCTGAACTAGAAGCAAAACTTGAAGCTATTCAAGGCGATCTGGACAAGTACCAGAAAACCGCTGAAGACTTCCAGCTTGCACAGAAACGTCAGGCACGTTTTACAACTGATGAGAAAGGCCAAGAAATTGACCTAGACCTGAAGGCGCAAAACTGGGCAGACAATTCTGCAAAACGGCAGGGCAGAGCGGCAGCTGACTTTACAGCAGAGCGCATGGCTGAGTATTCCAAAGCCTATGAAAATATGCTGCGAAACGGCAAAGACGAATTGAGCCACGATGAGCGCAAAGCGTTGAGTGTTGGTTCTGATCCTGATGGCGGATTCTTTGTATCGCCTGATATGTCTGGTCGAATTGTCACTGAGGTTTTTGAGACTTCACCAATGCGCCAGTATGCAAGTCAGCAAAACATCTCAACAGATTCGCTGAAAGGCATTTTTGATGATGATGAGTCAACTGTATTCTGGGAAGGCGAAACAGAAACACCGGCAACTGGCGATACGCCACAAGTTGGCCAGTGGGCAATTGCTGTGCACGAGATGCGAACCATTCAGAAAGCAACTCAAAAGCTGATCGAGGATGGCGAGGTAAACGTCGAGTCTTGGTTAGCAGAGAAAGTTTCTGCCAAAATGGGCCGAGCTGAAAATGCAGCTTTCGTTTCTGGTTCTGGTGTTGGGCGGCCTCGCGGCTTCCTAGACTATGCAGAAGGGACTGATTTGCGCAACTCAATTGAGCAGTTTGACACTGGCGTTGATGGCGCATTTGCAGCAGCACCCAATGGTGGCGACATCCTGATTGATGCACTCTATGGCTTGAAAGCACCTTACCGTGCAAACGCCACTTGGTTCATGAATCGCGGAACCACCAAGACTGTGCGAAAGCTGAAAGACTCTGATGGCGCTTACCTATGGCAGCCAAGCATTGCAGCCGGACAACCAGCAACGTTGTTGGGTTATGGCACAGCAGCTTTTGAAGATATGCCTGACATCGCAACTGGTTCACTGTCAATCGCTGTTGGCGATATGCGGCAGGCTTATCAGATTGTTGACCGCACCGGTGTTTCAATCTTGCGCGATCCGTTCAGCTACAAGCCATACGTTGGCTTCTACTTCCGCAAGCGCGTTGGTGGTGGCATGATCAATGGCGAAGCACTTAAACTCATCAACTTTAAAGCTTAGGAGCTATTGACATGAGAGATAATCTTTCCACCCAGCAGGTTGTGCACCTTGGCAACCTAACACTCTCAGGAGTAACTCCGGCAGCATCTGCTTGGGTTGACCTGACTGGCTATGAATCAGCAACAATCATGCTGATAGCCAACACCGTTACTGATGCAGGCACTACTGCTGGCTTTGTTGCCAGCGTGCAGGATGGATCAACCACAGCAGCATCTGGGGCAGCAGCGATTGTTGCCGCAGATAGTGTTGACGGTGAAATTGCAATCACTGTGACCAGTGACGGAGCTGACAACACAAACGCCGGTGGCGTTGGTTATGTTGGCAACGAGCGATATGTTCGCATGAATGTTGTCGGAACAACTGGCACTGACGCAGACGTGACTGTTGTCGCTGTTCTTGGCTGCCCAGACGTTGCGCCAACCACCTTCATTGGTGTAAGTGTAGCCGCTACCTAGTAGCAGTTAATAAGTGGTAAACTAAAGGGCGCCTGAAATGGGTGCCCTTTTTTTATGCGAGGCAGAATGATGAAAGCAAAGATTACTAACCCGCTAGGGTTCAGGTGCGCGCCAAAGGGTAGCTCAGTTGAGACCTTTGCCAAGGGCACCATTGTTGAAGGCCAAGTTGCTGAGTGGGCTGTGCGAATGAAGCAGGCCACGAAGGTCACTGACCCGCGCACTGAGACCAAAGTCGTTTCACCCGCTGAGACCAAAGGCAAAAAATAATGGCATTGAGACAACCTTCAGACCTATACCAACGGCGCGGCAGTGTAATTGACACAGTGCCAGCCACTGAGCCGGTAACGGCTGCTGAGCTGCGAACATTCTTGAGAGAGACTGAAACCGGCCTGCCAGATGCTCAGGCAGATGAGTTCATTGAGCAGGCGCGTGAAGAGATTGAGAAGAGTCTGAACATTGCCATGATCACCCAGAGCTGGCGCATGTCATTGGATGCTTGGACGATCGGTCAGTCAGCAGAATTCTGGGATGGAATGAGAACCGGTTCAGTGCTTGCCCTGAACGCCTCATCACCAGCCGCCGCCGTTGTTCTGCCAGTGTTCCCATTGCAGACCATCACCAGTGTGACCACCTATGATGAAGACAGCACGCCAACAGTTGTGACTGTCGCTGATGTCTTTGATCTTGATATATATCGAACACCGGCGCGGCTTGCTTTAAAATCTGGCGCGAGCTGGCCAACGGTCTCAAGGGCCGTGAATGGCATTCAGATCATATATGTGTCTGGGTATGGCGATGCAGCAGCAGATGTGCCAAAGCCGCTTGTGCGAGCAGTCAAGCAGTTGGCTGCCTACTACTACGCGCACAGAGGCGACGGATGCGACATGAGCAACGCAATGCAAAACAGTGGCGCTGCCTCAGCTGTTGCCAGCTTCAAGGTTAAAGCAATTTGAGCTGGCCAGACTATCTGGCTATTGCTCGCGGAAACGCAGATGGCCTTTCAAGTGATGACAAGTTTGGCCAAAACCTTTTGGTTGGCACCGCTTACTCTGTTATATCAATTGGTGGGATATATCGCGTGCCACAAGTTGGGCCGTTTCCACCGCTGACTGATTACGGATATCTGGCCAAGGTGCAAAACCAGACTGGTCAGGTGTCAGTTCTTTTTGACTACATACTTGTGAAGGTGGCCTAATGAAATGCTGTGACATGCACGCCGGGATGCTGAATGAGCCGATCACAATACAAGAGAAGGCACGCACGCCTGATGGCAGCGGCGGATTTTCAGAAAGCTGGGCAACGATATCTGGCTCACCCGACAAAGCATCTCTTAAAGCAGCCAGTGGACAAGAAAAGTATTTGAATCAGCGAGTGCAAGAGGTGCCGGTGCTCAATGCGACCATTAGATACTTTGCAGGGATTGAGGGCGCTGACCGTGCTGTGATCCGCAGCAGAAATTACAACATTGGATTCATCAACAATCTTGAATTCAAAGACCGCTGGATTACCTTGACCCTCACAGGTGGCGTTGCTCAATGATCAAAGTGACCGGAATGGATGCACTGCTCAAGAATCTCAACGGGCTTGCGGTGGACATACCAAGGGCCATTGATGAGGCGGTGGTTGATGTGGCGCTGAACGTCAAGTCAGATGCTGTGAAGTCAATCCAAGAGGTGAGCGCTGGCAATACTGTCACGAGATACTCGCAAAATGGCAAGGCTTACGAACACATGGCAAGCATGGCAGGTGACGCACCCAACACTGACACCAGCAGGCTTACTGGGTCGATTGGCGTGCAGCATAAAAAGGGCAGCAATGAGGCTTACGTTTCAACTGACCTTGAGTACGCTGAGAACCTAGAGTTTGGAACGCTGAACATGGAAGCGCGCCCATTCTTGGGGCCAGCTGAAGAAGAGAACAGAGACCACTTGGTTGGTGCAGTGACTAGATCAGTGCAGCGACAACTGAGGAAGGCAACGGCATGATCATTGGATTACAGACAGCGATTTTCACAGTGCTCGAAGCGGCACTCACTCCACCAGTTTATGACCAAGTGCCGCAACCGGCTGATGGTGGTGATGATGCAGCTTATCCTTATGTTGTGATGGGAGACTACAAGCCAAACCAGAATGACACAGATGATGAGGTTGGCTTTGACGGCACAATGCAGGTGCATGTGTGGAGCAGATACGATGGCAACAAAGAGGTCTCTGATATCCAAGACCTGATATATACAGCACTGCACCGGACTCAGCCAACGGTCACAGGCTATGGTGTGTCTGATGTGCAGCAAGACTTTGGCGAGATACTGAGAGACCCAGACGGATTGACCAGACATGGAGTTCAGCGTTTTCGTGTTATCATTACACCTGTATAATTTTTTATTTAAGTTTGGAGAGTTGAAATGAGTGTTGGAATTGGAGTGATGGGCCGTGAGGTCACAATGACAGTTGGTGGCCAGACATTGCTTGGCACCATTACAAAAGGGATCAGTTGCGCCAATGAACTTGGTGACACATCTGATGATTCAACAGCAGGCTGGCAGCAGTTTCTTGCCACGCCAATCAAGAAAACTGTTGGCCTTACCATCTCAGGACTGGTCAAGAACTATGAACTGGTTGCAGCTTACTTTGCAGGCGGCTCAGAAATTTATGAAGTTGTTGTGACTTACCCAGACGGCAGCACGCTGACCTTTGATGCAATGCTTGAGAGCATTTCGCAGACTGGTGAGTCAAATGGGTTGTCAACATTTGATGCTGCATATCAGTCAAGCGGCACACCAGCATTTGCTGCTGGCACTTAATAGGTGGCTATCCGCAACACCATTGAGATGAAATGGCATGGCACATCCTATGATGTGCTCGTGACCATGGATGTCATTGACAAGCTTGAAGACCGCCTGAACCTGATGCTGATGATGCAGCAGGTGCAGGAGGGTGACATCAGATTTTCAAAGGCTGCAATGCTGCTTTCTTTGCTGTTGCAATCGGCTGGCTGCAAGGTCTCACAAGATGAGATGTATGATGCGCTCTTTGGAAATTCTGAAGATATCACACCCGATGGCCTGATAGAAATCCTCTATACCGTATTTGCATCCGTATTCCCAGAACCGCCAAAAAAGTTCAAGCCGCGACAAGCGGCGGTGATCAGAAAGCACTAGGTGACAGATGGCCATGGTCTCAGATGTATGAGACTCTGGTTGGCAGTTACGATGTTGCACCATCAGAATATTGGGGCATGACTCCCATTGAGTGCTGGCATGTAATTGCGGCAAAGATACCTGCAAGGAAATTTGGCGAGATGAACGGCCCAGACTTTGACAGATTGGCAGAACGCAGAGCAGAACTAGAAGCTCAAGGCATAAGGGTGCACTAATGGCCCAGATAGGCGCGCTCAGCGTCAAGGTCTCAATTGACTCTTCAGGCGTTGACATTAATGGCAAGAAGGTTGTCAGGTCTGTCAAAGAGATCAATGCAGAGCTTCGATCATCAGTAAACAGTTTGGCTAAGTGGGGTGCCGCAGCCGGTGCCGCAGCTATAGCCGTGAGCGCCGCTATTGTGCGCAGTAACATCTCAAGCATTGATGCCCTTGCCAAGACAGCAGACAAGCTGGGCCTCACCACAGATGCCCTTGCTGGCTTGAGGTTCGCAGCTGAGCAGACAGGCATTGCGCAAACCACATTAGACATGGCCCTTCAGCGATCCACCAGACGAATCGCTGAAGCTGCGCAGGGCACCGGCGAGGCGGTCAAAGCACTTGACACTCTTGGCTTATCAGCTGAAGACCTTGCCGCAAAATCACCCGACCAACAGATGAGAGACATTGCTGACGCGATGGCAAATGTTGAAGGTGAGGGCAACAAACTGGCGCTGGCATTCAAGCTGTTTGATTCTGAAGGTGCTGCGCTGGTCAACACATTGCGCGGCGGTTCTGCATCACTAGATGAATTTCAAAGTCAGGCTGAGAAACTAGGTCTGGCCATCAGTAGAGTTGACGCTGCCAAAGTGGAAGCGGCCAATGATGCCATCAATAGAATGAATTCAGGACTGAAGGGCGCGGCTCAATCGGTCACGGTTACACTTGCGCCAGTCATTGCAGCACTGGCTGACAAGTTTGTTGACTCAGCCATTGCGGCTGGTGGCTTTGGCTCAATAGCTGAGAGGGCATTCAGCACAGCTGTGCGCGGTGTTGGCTTTCTGGCTGACATGCTGCGCGGCGTTGATGTGGTTCGCAAGACAATTGAGGTGGGCTTCTTAGGACTGGCAGCGGTCATTGTTAAAGGCGGCACAGAGGTGCTGCGCGGCTGGTCAATGATATTCTCAACCATTGGTGATGGATTGCGCAACATGATTGAGTTGGCCAACAGGCTGCCCATGATCAACATCCCAACTGATGGGCTTGATGCTTTCACCTCGCGGCTTGAGACTGAGCAGGATGCACTCAAGGCCATGGGTGACGTTGCAGTTGCAGCCGTCAAAGAGTCAGCAGATGAGCTGGCCATTCTTGCCATGAAGCCACTGCCATCTGAAGCCATTCAAGCCTATGCTGATGGCGCAGTTGAGGTAGCCAACACAGCCGTTGAAGAGATGGCGCGGATCAGAGAAGAGGCAGCTGCTGGCGGCCTGACAGAAGATGAAGAAGGCGGTCTGCTCGCGCAAACTCAGCTTGAGTCTGAAGCATTCCTTGAGGAATTGCGGCAGAGATATCTGACAGCGCAAGAGATTAAAGATGAAGCATATGCGCTTGACCTTGAAAAACTGAGAGCGGCCAGAGAGAACGGCCTGCTGACTGAAGAAGAATTCCTGCAACGCAAGCAGGCACTTGATCAGCAGTTTGCCAAAGACAGCGCTGACATCACCAAGGCTGAACAGAATCTCAAAAACAGATTGGTTGGGCAGGGTGGTGACTCTCTGCTGAGCACGCTATCAAACAGCGCAAAACGTGGCACAGCCATTCAACGAACAGCAGCGAAAGCTCAAGCGGTCATTGCGATTGCAACAGGTGCTTCCAAAGCTCTTGCATTAGGCTTACCCGCAGCGATACCAGAGGGCATCAGAGTGGCAACAGTTGGCGCTGCTTCACTTGCTCAGATTGGCGCAGGTGGAAGCTCAAGCATACCAACTGGCAGCGCATCAAGTTCATCGGAAGCACTGAGCACTGGCACATCGGCAACATCCAGCGGGCCAGCAGTTGCAGCAGAACCAACTCAATTTGTGACCATTGCCGTGCCAGATGATGCACTTCTTGGCGGCACCGGTGTTAGGAGTTTGATAGAATTGATTAATGAGCAGACCAGCGATGGCGTTCAATTGACAGTGACTACAGGATAAAAAGGCCATGGCATTCACACCAGAACCAGCAGGCAGCATTGCAGTTCCAGTCACAGTGGCACCAGAGACGGCTGGCGAGATTGCAGCGCCGGTCACAGTTTCACCTGAGTCAGCAGGCACTGTTGCGGTTCCTGTAACAGTTACGCCTGAGACAGTGGGTGGGTTGGCCGTACCTGCCACCGTATCCCCAGAGACAGCAGGTGAGGTTGCAGCACCCATAACTGTCACGCCTGAGACAGTTGCCGAAGTTGCAGCACCAGTTGTGCTCACTGATGTCACAGAGGGTGCGATTGCAACACCTGTGAGCCTGTCGCCAGAGACACTTGGTGAGGTAGCCATTCCGGTCACAGTTGCACCTGAGTCAGCCGGTGCCATAGTGGTGCCGGTAGTGGTTACGCCAGAGACACTTGGTGAGGTAGCCATTCCGGTCACAGTTGCACCTGAGTCAGCCGGTACCATAGTGGTGCCGGTAGTGGTTACGCCAGAGACACTTGGTGCTGTTGCCATACCAACCACCGTTGCACCAGAAACTCTGGGAGCATTGGGCGTGCCGGTTGTTGTTGGCCCAGAGACACTTGGTGCCGTAGCGGTTCCGGTAGTAGTAGCACCAGAGACTCTTGGTGCCATAGTTGTGCCGGCTGTTGTCGCGCCTGAAACACTTGGTGCGTTGGCAGTGCCTGTGACGGTGACACCAGAAACTCTGGGCGCTCTTGCCGTCCCAGTTACAGTTGCACCTGAGACAGTTGGTGCCATCTCGGTGCCAGTCACTCTCACACCTGCTGACACTAACATTCAATATCTTGACTATGGCAGCACTGCTGATGCGGTCACAACTAGTCTTGACTATGAAGGCACAGCAGATACACCCACCACATTTCTTGACTATGGATCAACCATTGTTGGCACCGGCGCACTGGTTCCACCCATTGACTTGGCAGCGGTTGCTCTGGGCGCAGTTGCGGTGCCAATTGTGGTCACACCAGAGGCGGCCAACGATGTCGCAATTCCTGTTACACTAACAGCCGTTGCAGCAGGCTCAATTGGCCCACCAGCTTAGGACTTTATTAAATGGCAGATTCAACTCAGGTAAAATTTAGAGGCGGCACCACAGCAGAGAACGCTGCAATGGTTCCGGTTGAAAAAGAAATGGTCATTGATAAGACCAAGAAAGTTGTTGCAGTTGGCGACGGTGTACAGGCTGGCGGTCATGAGATGCTTGGCGCGAATATGGCCAACTATGACGGCACGCGCCTGACAGTCACATTAAACGGCGCGGCATTGGATTTAACCGGCGCGGCGTCCATTGGTGGCTTGCTCACAGCCCTTGCTGGCTTGGCGGTAACTGGTGATATAAGTGCGGTATCAAACGTAACTGTTACCGGCACTGACTCTGACTCTCCTACTGTAACCTTGCAAGCCGGCCCAACTGCTGCTGGTGGGTTCTTGCGTCCAGCAATAAACCTATATGACGAAACAGGGGTTAACGGCAACCGAGTACAGAACCTAGCTGACGGTAGTGACTTGCTTCAGTTCCAGCGAGTAGTCGCAGGAACCCCCACAACAATTATGGCTATGTCTGCTGCTGGCTTGGCGGTAACTGGTGATATTACAGCAGCAGGCAGTGTAGCTGTTACAGACTTTTTAAGGCTACCTAACAAGGGAGAGCTAACTATAGCTACAGGCGTTATTACCGCGACAGGCTCTCAGCATTTTGTAGACACAGAAGCCGACGCAGCAACAGATGATTTAGCTACTATTAACGGAGGAACTTCGGGGGATATTTTAATTCTGAGATCGGCCAACAACAGTCGCGACACCACCGTGAAAGACGGCTCGGGAAATCTCAGGATTGCGGGAGATTTCACTTTAACAAACTCTCAAGACACGATTGAGCTTCTTTTCGATGGGTCTAATTGGATTGAACTATCTAGGAGCGATAACTCATGAACATAACAATCTTACAAGACAACACAGTCCACGTCCGATACAGATCTGGCGAGTCTCAAACAATCAACTCTACACACGCTCACAAGGCTTTATCGCCAATCGTTGAGGCAGTAGCTAAAGCGCTGCCTTACAAGGGCGCAATGGAATTTACAGCTGATTACACAGCCCCTACATTCAGCTTTGATTCCTTAGAATGCACAGGTGGCAATAAAGCCTTTGAAGCTGCTATAGGGCCATTCATGGCCGAGCTAACGGAATTAAAAGCTGCATTTGACGGGGAAGAAGATCAGCCAATCACCAAAACCGAAATGCGCCCAGAGCAGAAGGTTGAAATGATTGACGGCGCTGCTGTGATGGTCACAACTGAGGTGCCGCATGAGGTGCCGCAGTATGATGAATTCCCCATCACGGATGGCACAGGCCAGCCGGTTCTTGAATTGGTATCAGCAGCAACTGAAGATGCTGATGCAGTCTACAAGCAAGCCGTTCACAAGGTTGCCAAAATGAAGAAGGGCAAGAAAGTATCTGCAACCAAGAAGAAAAGGCTGGCCAAACTTCTGGCCACTGGATAGTTGACCGATGCCGTTAACGCCAACCACACCGGCAGTTGTTGGTGCTGCACAAATTGGATATCAGAACCTGCTAGAAACAGCAGAAGATCTTGAGATGTTGACACCTGACACATGGCAGCGGTGGAGGCCATCAGTGGCTGATGACACCCTTCTGTCATTGGGTGGCCCAACTGAGTGCGATTACATTGGAATTGCTGCACACACGCTCACAGGCGTTGAGGTGATAGTTAAAACATCTGCCACCCTTGGCGGTGCTCTGACTACCAGATCAACCACCACGCCAACCGACAACCGGCCCATCATCATTGCACTTGCTGACCTGACCATTGCTGATGTGCAAATCCTTGTTGATGGCGCGTGCGAGATTGGCGTTGTCTATGCTGGCAATCTGATGGAAATGGAGCGCCCAATCTACGGCGGGCACTCACCCAATGACCTGAATCCAACTGCTGTGTATCAGAGCAACATGTCTGAGTCGGGCCAGTTTCTTGGTCGCCAGATAATCCGCAAAGGCGGTGACACTCAATTCAACTGGCGCAACCTGACAGCTGCATGGGTGCGCTCAACCTTTGACACATTCATTGAGTCTGCACTGACCAAACCTTTCTTCATTCAGTGGCGGCCTGACAGCTATGCCTCAGAAATATCTTTTGCCCACACCACTGGACAGATCGCTCTGACCAACCAAGGCGGCAGCACTGAGCTGATGAGTGCGAGCATGAAGGTCAGGGCGCACAGTGACATTTGAAACTGAGCGCATTGCATATTCAAAAGAGCACATTTATATCATTGAGGTGTTGCAAGACTTCTGTGATCTTGTAAGCGGCACAGCGCCGTGCACTGCCACTGAGACTGGTGATGCTAAGTGCTACAACACACTTGCCAGCTGCAACGATGTGCCAAACTTTGACCAGACAACAAAGACTTATAGTTTCTGCACTCCCAGATCACCGCACCCAGCTGGGCTGGATGCAATACCCTCACTGCTATCAGTAAGTATCACACCAGCACAGATAGACTTGCAGGGTGGTCTGGGTACACGTTCAAATGTATCTCTGACATTCAGTGATCAGCCCAGTGCAGACATATCTGATGACCCATATCTTGCTGACCGCACATACATTGCCAGCGATCAGGGCACGTTCTGGACAAAGTGGCGCTCAAGAAATCCGCATTACCAAGGGCGCACTCTGAGGGTGCTGTCTGGGTACCTGGTTGATGGCGCATACGATGCGACCAACTTCACCACCCGCACATATATCATTGACAAATTAGATGTCACCAAGGGCAAATGCACCATCGTTGGGAAAGACCCACTCAAGCTGGCAGACAGCCTGAAGGCTAAGGCACCAGCGCCCAGTGCTGGGCTTCTATCAGGTGCGCTCACCGCAGTGGCAACAACCGTGAACCTTGTGCCAACCGGCATTGGCTCTGAATATCCAAGCACTGGCTTTGTCAGGGTGAAGGGTGAGGTGATGGAAATCACCAGCAAGGCATCAGATGCGCTCACTGTTGTGCGTGGCCAGTACAACACCACTGCCGCCGCACAGTCTGCCAATGATACCGTGCAGTTGTGCCTTGAATATGATGGCGTTCAGGTTGATGACATTGTTGAAGACCTGCTGACAACTTACGCAGGCATTGACTCTGCGTTCATTCCAACCGCAAGTTGGGCAGCTGAAGCTGACATCTATCTGACCGGACTGCTCAGTGCTTTGATTACTGAGCCAACCGGCGTGGGCACCCTCCTAAAAGAGCTGGGTGAGCAGGCACCGCATTCTCTGTACTGGGATGAGCGCAGCCAAAAGATAGAATTCATTGCCGTTAAACCGCCACCAGCGAGCGCCAACGTCTATGACATGAGTGGCAACCTGCTTGAGAAAAGTGTATCAATCAAAGATGAGCAAGCACTGCGCATCTCAACGGTTATCATTTACTTTGGACTTGTTGACCCAACTCAGAAACTAGATGAGCTGAACAACTATGCGCAGATATATGCGCGCATTGATCCTGACTCAATCACCGCCTATGGCAGCGACCAGATCAAAACCATTCACAGCAGATGGGTCACGAACCTGAACAAGACAGCTGCACTGCTAATGGGTGAGAGACTAGGCAGGCGGTTCAGCAATATGCCGCGCTCAATCATGTTTGCCTTTGATACAAAGGATGGCAGCGTGTGGGCAGGTGACACCATCAGCATCAACCACCGTGACATGGTTGACTTTGCCGGTGTGCCTGAAGACATTATTTTTCAAGTAGTCAGTGCTCATGAGGGTGCTGAGAATTACAAATACAAGGGTATTGAATTTGGCTATGGCGCAGCAGTTGACTCAGATGATGGCGCTGGTGATATCGGAGTTGACCTGATAACCATCGGTGCCAATCAAGAAAATCTGAACATGCGCACTGCGTATGACTCGCTCTTTCCTGCACCTGATGCAACCACAGTGGCCAAGATAGTTATCGAGGCCGGCGTTGAGGTGGGCAGCATTGACAACCTAACTGCCGGATTCGATACAGGGTCATGGCCAGTGGGCGCTGTGATAACAATTGAGAATAGAGGGTTCATTGTTGGCCGGGGTGGAGTAAGAGGAGGCACTGGATCTGGCACTGGAGCTAAAAACGGTACAGCTGGAGGCCTTGCTTTGAACATCACAAATGATGTTACCATCGACAACTTTGGCGTGATCGGTGGCGGTGGAGGCGGTGGTGGCTCTCTCAGATTCTTCTCAGATTTGGACGGCAGCGCATACTCTGCAATCGGTGGTGATGGAGCAGGCTATATTAGACAGATAGGCCCAACTGTGACAGACGGGGAGGCAGCCGTGGCAAACAGCAGCCCACCTGATGGCACATACTATGGCGGTTATGGTGGTGATCTCGGTGTTGCAGGTGGCATCTCAGATGGATACTACGGTGGTGACGAAGGCCTTGGTGGTGCAGCCGGTGCAGCAATTGATGAGAACGGCAACTCTGTGACATACTCTACCGCTGGCACGATTGAGGGTGTGATAATTCCATGATAAGCAATGTCGAACAACTGCGAGCACTTCAGACGGTATGCGCTAAAGTTTACGGACTGCATGAGCACATGGAGAAGATCAACATCACTCCAACACTTGAAGAAGTTAGAGCAGCTGCTTGGATTGAATTCATAAAAGATGACCATGGCATCATGCTGGCTGTATCCAAGGGATACACCACGCTGACAGGCATCAAGACTGAAGACTACGAAGGGCGCAGTGACTCTGATATCTGGGGCGCTGATGGATATGGATTCTCATTGAGAGATAGCTATGTGCGAGAAACTGGATTTACTTTGGAGACTGTTGAATCTTGGTTTAATCCAAAGGATCAAATGTATCAAAAGGGTGTGATTATAAAAATGTCATATCCTCTAATAAGTGGCCGCATCGGGACACGCGGGAAAATCCACAAGGATAGTCTGGAATACATTGACGCATCCGAATATCAAAGGCTCACAAGCCATGTCGAAAGATGATGAGAGGGGTGCGGGCTTGCAGCTTGGTCTCAAAAATGCTGAGGTAGCACTTGAGCACGAAGGCAAGATTGCAACTCATGAAGAACAACTGAAGGGACATGCTGAAGATATTAAAGATCTTCAGGATACAAAGGCAGACAAATCAAAAGCCGTTGAAATTATCAAAGTTCAAGGCTGGCGAGTGTTTGGTATTGTCAGCTTTGGTAGTATGATGGCATGGGCAACCGGTGTACTTGACGCAGTTAGGCAGGCATTTAAGTAATGGCCACAATAAGACTCGACACATGGTTGCAGCCAGACTGCACGCTTGGCCGCCTGATGTTCAACAGATTCGACTGCTGGACGCTAGAGCTGCCATGGCGAGATAATCAAAAGAGCATCAGCTGCATCCCAGCTGGCCTGTACAAGTGCGAGATATATCAGTCGCCAAAGAATGGGCGAGTGCTGCTAATCAAAGACGTATCTGGCCGGACATTTATTCAGATTCATTCTGGCAACTACACGCGCCAGATTCTGGGCTGCATTCTGGTTGGTGATGGCATCAAGTATCTTGACGCTGACAGAATCCCAGATGTGACCAACTCGCGGAACACCTTGGCCAAATTCCTTGCTGTAGTAGATGCAGCCAATGATGATATCTGGATTGATATCAGAAGGGCAGGATGAAAGGCATATTGGTAGCACTTGAAATTCTCAACTGGATCATCAAGGGATACACAAAGTATGAACGTGACAAGCGCATTGCAAAGATTAAGGCAGATCCTAACGCTAGTTTTGCTGGCAAGTTTGGCAAGCTGCGGAAGCCAGTCGACCTGCCAAGTGACGGCACCGGATCTGATGGCGATAGAGAACCCTGACAAGAGCATCACCATCCCAGCTGCGCGTATTGATTTGCTAATGGTGTATATTGATGACCTTGAGACCTGTGCAGGACTTAATTAATTAATCAACGAGGGCACCACCATGGACACAGTTTTGAATTACGGATCATATTTTCTCACCATCTTAGGCACGGCACTGGCAATGGCTGCGATGCTAGGCCCAAAACTTCTGGCACTGCTTGAGGCTGTTGAAGCCAGCACTGATGAAGGCACCAAGATTGACAGCAACCTTGACACTGCCATCCGGTGGATTCAGTTTGTACTGGTATATGCCACGGTGCAGAACTCAACCAGAGTGAAAGCAGCAGCTGCTGCAATTAGCAGAAAGCCTGCCGGAACTAGGGGAGAGTAATGAGTCAGCTTTTTCCCCTGTATAACAATGTCAAAGACAAAGCCCCAACTAAATATCTATGCCTAGCTGAGTTGTGTGCTTACGCATGCACTCCGACGGTTGGCCCGAAGTCTGAATCCCCGGCACTCACTCCCTATTTTGCCTCCGCCAAAACCAAGGAGGCGGCCCTAGCGGCAGAGTTCAATGCGCTGGTAATAGATCACGACCATGACAATCTGACAGAGGAAAATATTCGCGTCATTTACGATGCATACGGAGTGGCCTATCTGGCATTCACGACTGCAAGCCACATGCAGGAAAAGGGCGGCATTACCGCCAACCGCTGGAAAGTGGTAATACCTTTCGAGAATCCTGCGCGCTATGAACAATTCGTGAAGCTTGCCGTGGGCCTCACCATTCACCATGGCGCAGACCGAGCCCAAGCTAGAGCCCAGCAGGTGTTCTATGCCCCAAACAAATTAGAGCCGGACGCCGAGTATAAATTCATAAACGCTACTGATTCACCGTTTCTGGTTCTCGAAGATGAAGCTAATCCGCTAGTGGTCGCTGCCTTGTCTGCGTACGCCAAGACCAGGAGGAGACGTTAACCGACTATAGTGAGGGTAAAGACAGGGACGGCAGGGACGCCTGTTCCGACATTCCATAATGCGGTAAAGACAGGGACGGCAGGGACGCCTGTTCCGACATTCCATAATGCGGTAAAAAAAGGTTTGTATTTTAGTCTGAGCCTGAAAACTATTTGTCTGGGTATAGGGGAATGTGGAAAGACGTGTCCCTTGCGTCCCTCGCCATCAGCAACACAAGCAAAAAATGGGCCTTTTCGGAGCAGTACTCGCGGGGGACGATAACCGACGTAGAAGGCCGCACGGGCATCCTGTTTCATGCGGCAAATCTAGTTAGCCAGCTGCTCGGTTGCGTAGCAATGGGGATCAGGCGCGGCAAGCTAGGAGGCGAGGAGGCCGTATTATCCTCTGGGGCTGCACTGAATAGTCGGTTTATAAGATAAAACCTTATCAACTATTCCAATAATACCTTTGAGTTTATCGTAATCTTTGCCGCAGGCTTCGCGAAGTCGTTGCAAAACGAACCATGCTGATTTTTGAGTAATACCTATTTCTTTAGATAGTTGCAACGACGAAATACCTTTGCGGGAAGTAATCAGTAAATACATCGCATAAATCCATTTATGTAGCGGCACATGCGATCTTTCAAATATAGTGCCTGTGCGAACTGTAAAATCTAATTTGCATGAATTACAGCGATAGTATCCGTTTTTACGAATAGTAATCCGTTTGTCCGAACTACATGTAGGGCAATGTGCGCCATCAGGCCAACGGCGAGACTCTAAATAATCTCTAGCTGAATCCTGATCTGGAATTATTTGAAATAACTGAAATGTGCTGATTGTTAATTTATCGTTCATCCAAATGTTCTTTATAAATGTCGCCAGCTTCGCGCAGAAGTCGAGCGAGTGCATTAGCAGTAATGCCGCCTTGCGATAACATTTCATTAATCTTGTCGAGTTGCTTGACTTTACTATCGATGTAATCGCCGTCAGACGACATCTCAAAGGTCACTATAATGCCGGTAGGCTTGTGAGTGGCGCAACAGGCAGCAAGATCAACTTGCCACCTGTTGCGCCAGTTACGATTTGGGTGATTAGTCACGATTTGTTAATAACGCCTGTTCTGCTAAATCGTTCATTTCGTCCCAAACGCAAGAAGATATTTCGAAAGTAGGAAATTTTGACACTGCATTATATTCTTTGACTAATTCAGCGGCGTTCCTTGCTCGGTTCTCCTCATTGCTGTATGAGTACGACAAGTGATGTTTGATTTGTCCGGTTAATGCTTGGATTTGTCGGTCAAATGGTTTCATTTTATTTCTCCAGCCCCTGTCAATCCGAGGCGCGATTTAAGTTATTTATTTAACTTATGCGTAAATATAACTCAAATTAATGAGGGAGTCAAGTATATAATTCCCTTAATTAACTTTTCCTATCAAAATCCTCGTCTGTTAAATCGCTTTCCTCGCCTATCCCAAGAAGGGACAGCAAAATAAGTATTGCGAAAAATCCTATTAGCATATTCATTTCACAACTCCAGCATAAAAGGATAGCAAGCCATAGAAGATAATATTGCTAGCCCCGTACAAACTTCTGAGTTAGATCCAAGCCCATAGGCAAGCATTCCAATTAGCAATCCCATAGTCAAAGATGCTGCTCCTGTGGCTATGTGGTCATATATGTTTATGTTCATAATGCCTCCAATTCAAATTTAATATATTCAGATCCTTTCGGAACCTTAACTTTTTTCACTGTTGCTTCAATTATATATCTATCGTCAAAATTGTATTTCTTTTGCAGTACGTCCTGAAATGGCTTTACGGGGTTGTCCCAATCTGCCATGACGTTACTCTGCCCGAACTCGTAAAATGCCTTTAACGGGCCTTTAGGGACGGTTAAACGGGGTAATATTAACAATAACTCCTGCTCATACACTTTATAGGCCGGTGTCTTGAACCTTTTGCCCTGCCAAACCTGATTTACCGATAGGGGTTTAATATCGACCTTAATCACAGAAACCCCTCCCTTATCCAAATCTCTTGAGTTCTAACCATACCTTGAAGCAGTGCTAGTTCAGCTTCTTCCTTACTTAATTTTCGCGTCCTGCGGTCTACTTCATCGTGACAGCTTGAGCATCCTATCGATGCGTGAATGTCGCTTGACTTAATCCCCATACCCCCGCTAGGCAAATGGCAAAGAACTGAGGTTTCAGGATTGCCGTTACATATCCCGTATATTCTTATCTGGCACTCGCGGCCCCTTGCTTGCTTTCGTAGATTAGCCATTATTTAAAACTCTAGTGCCGGTTGAGATGTGCGATTAGTAAATAAAGGCGCATATTCTGGGTTAAGTTCGCACCCTAAATACTTTCTTCCGAGTGCTTGTGCGACTTGTGCCGTAGTGCCTGATCCCATGAAAGGGTCAAAGACAATATCACCTACTCTAGATCCAGCAAGAACACATGGCTCAATAAGATCGGATGGGAATACTGCAAAGTGCGCTCCCGAATAGGGCTTAGTGGCAACCGTCCACACATTTCTTTTGTTTCTTCTGCCCTCTGACTGTTCGGCTCTGGTCATTCCGTCCCATCTATCGTTAAATCCAGCGTGTCGGCGGCTGTGCCCTCTCTGCTTATCTGAATTTTTTAGCGTCTTTAGATCCTGTTTCGTCTTGACCTAGCAGTCCCTCATACTTGCAATCTTCCTTAATCGCTTCGTTGTCAAAATAATACTTTGGCTTTTTGCTGAGTAAAAATATATGTTCGTGCGCGCTTGTGCATCTATCCTTAACGGATTCGGGCATTGGGTTTGGCTTTGCCCAAATAATATCTTGCCTCAAATACCACCCTGCCGCCTGAAGCGCTAAAGCGACTCTTGCGGGAATCATTATTATTTCGTTCATTCTCTACCCCCTCCATTTTCTTTTTCCATAATAGCGCTAAATAGGTCTAGTAGCTTCATTTCTGCGCCTCCCGGCAATTCAATAATTCTTTTTCGCTCGGAGACGTGAGGAATATTCCATTCTCTGCGTACTTAACTTGTATAGCGGATAGATACGCGCCTCTTTGCTCTGTACTCATAACCGCTTTTCGGATTACGGGAATGTCAAAATTGAGTGCTATTTCTATACATTCTGTGCGCGTTCTACCGCCTAGAAACTTGGCTATGAATTCTCGGTACGTGTGGTCATCTGCCGTTAGAATCGGCACTCCGAAATCTATTTTGCAAGTAGCCTCAACTTCCTTAATCGTATCCCCCATGCCCTGCGCGATATCTTTGTACCAAATATTTGCTAGAGCTATCTGCTTACCCGCCAAACTATTGTCCGTAGTCCTGATGACCATTTCAAAGTCTTTCTCAGCATCACAAGCAAGGTTAATAAACTCTACGCATCTAACGAGAGTGTCGGGCTTGATTGGTGTAACGGTTTGAGTCATATTTATGCCGGGCCATCCAAATTAAGCGCCTTGCAAACCCTTTTCCAAATTTCGGACTCTAGGGCGAATAACTGGTCGTCAACTCTATTCCCATCATTGGCCCGCAGTTTCTTTATCCGCAAAGATGTAACAGGGTCAGCAATGGCGGAATATAAATCTGTTTGTTTCTTTTCACTTAATTTCATAATCATAACCTCAAAGATTTGTGTTCGTGATCGGGTCTAGGCTCTCTAAACGCCCGTGGTGCGCGTACCGGGACTCGCTCGTAAGTTCTAATTGGGTCAAGAGCTAAGATTCTCCCTCTGTGCTGCTCATAGGTTCCGCCAAGCGTTCGCACAACCTCCCCTAGCGTTACTGAACATTCTTTTTCGGCATACTTACCTTTAAATACATAGACCAACTCTGTTGGTTTGGGCCCGCGTTTCACGTTATATACTCCTTTAACCAGGAAAATCGTATCGCAAAAACTTCAACCGGATCTGGGCCAAAATGTCTATGTGTTATCGTTTTTATTCTATAACCGCCGTAATTGAAATACATACGCCTACTTTCGTCATCGCGTTTTGGATACCCCCTAGTGAAAATTATCTCGCCGTAATCTCTGCCCACTAATCGCTTCTTCCAGTAATCAGTGCACAGCCTAAATTCTTCTGTTTTATCGCCTCGCTGTATCGCGTCGAAATACTCTCCGTTTAAAGCAATCTGCAATGTTTTCTTATTCATTAGTCTGCCCATCCTGTATCCGTTAAATCGGTTAATAAGGATCTATCTCTAGTGCTCGTTTTAGATACTTCCTTTTGCTGATTCTTTTCCCATGTTCTTACGCACGCTTTCCAGTCCTTGATTTTGGTCTTACCTCGCATCCATCCATTAGTTTCGTAATGGTTAATAAAGTTTTCAGGATCAACGAAGTTATTTCTTTCCATGCAATACATTTGCACTTCTTCTAATTTGGGAGGAGCGAAGCGAGCGACTATCTTTTTAGTATTAGTTATTGGTTTATGGTTCTTGGTTCTTGGTTCTTGGTTCTTGGTTGGTTGCACGGTCGTTGCACGGTCGTTGAACGGTCGTTCTATCTTGTTGTTTCTCCTAGACTTTGCGCTTGCCTTTCCTGCCTTAGATGCCGCCTCTATCTTTCCTTGATAGATACTTATCTCTGTATCTGCCCTACTATTAACCCAATTATCACCAGTTTTAGGGAAGAACTTGTTAAGAATATAGTCAACTTCAGTCTGATTGCCCTGCATTCCAATATCCCGTGCAACGTCCGTTGAACACCCGTTGAACGGACGTTCATTTAGATAGTAAACATCGAGCAATCGGCGATAGGCTAGATCCTCTAACAGAGATAATCTGCTCGTTCGTCTGGCGTAGTCGCCTATATTGAATGGGTAGTAATGCAATTATTCAGCCCTATAGTTGTAATTTAACTAACGTATAAGGATAATAGGGGGGTCGGTTGGTGCATGGATATACCCTCTTCCTTTATCCTCGCCGTAAAGCCTAGTAAGCCTCCGACATATTTAATTTACTACTGTTTTATAACGCGGTCAACAAGTATTACGTCATAATTCACGAGCTTTATGCTTTTATGCTTAACACCTATATCTTGGACAAGATCAATAACGCCTTTTCTCTCTAGGCATCTAAGATGATCGAAAGCGGAATTAGTGCTGGCGAATCCAAAAGCCTTAGAGATATCAACAATACTTGCCATCCGCTGATTCTCAACAAAGAATTTTTTGATGAACTCGAATATCTCGGATTGGCGGGCGGTTAATGGTTTCAAAATAATGTCTCCTGTGCTGTCTCGCGATCAAACCTAGCGCAAGCTGCTTTATAATAATCCTCGTCTAGCTCGCACCCTACAAAATCATGGTTGGCGTAATGCGCCGCTATTGCGCTAGAGCCTGAGCCTAAGTGAGTGTCTAAGATTCTGTCGCCTTCTTTGGCGTATGTTGTGATTAGGTATTCATATAATTTAATCGGCTTGCTTGTGGGATGAAACTTGGCCTTCAATCCCATCGGCCTTAACTCAAAAACTTTAACGTTTTTCCGAATACTCACCCATGCCATTTCTGCCATCGACAGGTGCGTTCCATCGTTGTTTTTATACCAAACAAACCAATTATTATTTGCGCTTAAAAACTCGGTGAAGTAGTTTCCCCCGAAAATAACCTGATCAACGGAAACCCTGCGCAACTCTTCAAAAAAATCTCCGCGAGGCGCATCAGCCCATCCTTTCATGCCCTGTCCGCCTTTAATGTCGTTGTCCCTCATGTGGCCATCCGGCGCGTTTAGGTGCGCGTCTAGGTAAGGCGGATCTACAATAGCCAGTTCAAAAGCGTTATCTTCAAGCCCTGCCATGTACGACATGCAGTCGATATTTAGAAGTTCAGATTTCATTGCTCAACAGGCTCGGCAGTAAAGAATAATCTACCCTTACCGGTCACTGGCTCCATCGTGTTTGCGTCAAAACCAAGCTCCTTTCCTAGCTGGAACCATTCGTTATTGAACTCAACCGATTCGCCGCGTTTAGCAGATAGGTACTCGGCGCGTATAGTTTCATACTGCCTCTGGCTCATTTGGTATTCTTTTCTCATGCCTCAAATCCTTTGGTTAGTTAACTAATTTATAGAGATTTTAAGCACTCTAAAAGATCATCTCGTTCTTGTTGGTAGGCTGCTGACCATGCTGACCAATCGCAACTACCACCACCTATTTCAGATTCAGCGCACTGCTTAACTGTTTTCAGCGCGGCTAGAACTCCAGTGCAATCATGTTCTGCATTCTTCTTTTGTAGGGCAATCAATCCTCATCCTCATTGTTTTTAGGGCAAATCTGAAACTCGCAAGATTTAACATCATTGAAATTAACAGCGCATTTCGGACAAGGCACAGCGGAAACTAGAGCTAGCTTAACTGGCTCGGGTCTACTCACTTGATAATCCCGTAGAATTATTACTTCTGCCTTCATTTTCCAATCCTTCAAAGTAATTACTTATTTCTTCAACTACTTTATAGCTTACATTTTCATTCCCATTTTTCACCTTCATTAAGGTCTGACGGGATATGCTTAATGAGTTAGCCATCTTCGCTATATTCATCATTTTTAATCTATTTCTAATCTGATCTAGTGTAAGCATTATCAATCTTTCTTGTTTCGATGGTTGACATCTTAGAACGGATGATATACATTTGTCAACAGTTAATAAATCAAATGAATAACGGGAAAGAGATATGCAGAATCCAAGCCTACAAGAAGGAACAACGGATCAAATGGTAGACGACCTATGCCGAGACGAAGTGGTAGAGATTAGACGACCTACGATGGAAGAAAGATACCCGGGCTATATGAGCGAATCGATTGAAGGAGCTATAGCCAAGATTAGGGATACGACTCACAAGATAACAAAGGGGTTGCAAGATGAATAGCCCAGAGAGGATCTATTTAGAGTCACAAGAAGAGGCCGAGGAGCGATGATATGAAAAAAATAGAAAACTGGCCTAATTGGGCTCAAGCATTACTAGTAACTGCGGTATTTATAGGCGCTCACCCTTTGGCTGAGTTGATAGCGAGTATTTAGGAGATAAAAATGGTAGATCAAGCATTAGTTGAAGGAGAAGCAAGCCCGGTAGCGGTAATTCAGTCACCAGACAATCTTATCGCTCTAGCGATAGAGAAAGGGACGGATATAGATCAATTAGAAAAGCTATTTGCTCTGAAAGAAAGGTTTGACGCTGGCGAGGCTAAGAAGGCATTTTTTGCAGCCATATCTCAGTTTCAATCCTTAGTCCCAACGATTAAAAAAACATCCTTGGTGAAGTATGGGCAAACAGAATACTATTTTGCACCGCTTGGCAGTATTGCCGAGCAAATCAGAGAGGCGCAGCAGATATGCGGCCTGTCGTATAGATTTGACCAGAATCACGAAGATGGGATAGAGGTTCGTTGCATAGTGACTCATGTGGACGGGCATAGTGAATCGACATTTATGAAAGCCGCGCCTGACGGATCGGGTGGTAAAAACTCCATCCAGGGAATTGGCTCTACTGTCACTTATTTACAGAGATATACGCTGATTAGTGCGCTAGGGCTAACCACTGCCGACCAAGATATTGACGCGCAGGTGGCTTTGGCTACAGGGAACACGCTAGATGTTAATCAAATCTCATTAGTGGAGAAGGCTTGCGAGGCGCAGAAACGCGACCTTAACAAACTACTTAACTGGATTGGTGTATCTAGAGTTAAAGATATACCCCTAAAGGATTGGGAAAAAATCTGTAAAGCCCTTGGCATGGATAACCAATAATGGAACAGCGCAGCCCAGAATGGTTTGCAGCTCGATGTGGGATACCAACCGCGTCCAGCTTCAACAAGATTATTACATCTACGGGCCGGCCCTCAAAAACCGCAATCACCTATATGTACGAATTACTGGCAGATTGGCTAGGTGCTGAGAAAGAGCAGTTTCAAACCGAGTGGATGACCAGAGGCACAGCAATGGAGCCAGAAGCGATTGCTTTCTATGAGTTTGAAACAGGGTTAGATGTCCAGCCAATAGGGTTTATAACGGCCCTAGATGGCCTTGTGGGGTGCTCTCCTGACGGAATGACCGAACATAAGGGGTTAGAGTTAAAGTGCCCTAAAGCGTCCACGCACGTCAAATACCTGCTATCTGGAAAGTGCCCAGCCGAGTATGTTCCTCAGGTTCAAGGATCTATGTGGGTTGCAGAGAAGGATGAATGGGACTTTATGAGCTATCACCCAGATTTAGATCCGTTGTTGATTACGGTTAAGCGGGACGATGAGTTCATAGATGCACTAGAGGTTCAAGTGAAAAAATTCATAGCAAACATGTTAGAAAAAAGACTGGAGTTTAAGCCATGATCGACCAACTCCAAACATGTAACTAAACCAACCAGCAGGTGAACAAAATGAGTGAAGACAAAAATATGATAGACATCAGAATTCTATGTCTAGGAACCTATACTCAGAATGGCAAAAGGTTCAAATCCTTTGTCAATATATCTGACTCAGGTGTCAGGTCTGGTGAGAGTGGAATTTTTAGCGGCAAATGGGTGCCCGGTTATGTGAACTGCATCTATACCGGAAAGGGTTCAGTTGATGCTCTTGGAAACCTTAACTGTGTTCAGTTCAATGGGCTTGTAATGGCTGACCGGTACACAGGAACCGATGAGCAATTGAATAAGATCAACCATGAAATTGCTGAGACTGAGCTGCTGGTAATTAGCCAAAACAAGAAAGGTGAGAAAGAAGCCGGTGATGTGCTCAAAGATTCTCTTGAGCCATTGCGGATTGCGTACAAGGGATACAGGTCAGCAAACCAGCGCACAGCATTTGAGTTGCGAGTGCTGAACTATCTCAGAGGATGAGGATGAGCAAGACCATAACCATCTGGTGCATCTTGATGGTGCTAGGTGGTCTCAATTTAATCTATCAACTAATGGTGATCTTATGAGTCAGAAATCAGAAATTAAGAAACTAATCCGCAGAATGAGGCAAGATTCAAAACTCTTTATGCGTATGGGGTACGATCATGAGTAACGAGAAATCAATTCTGGAACTAATGACCGACATGAAGACGTTGGCTGATGACATCATTG